>JACCED011567255.1_pt1 | contig 21611 bp, 23 predicted proteins | sample 7455021 | NCBI WGS metagenome assembly JACCED01 (sample SAMN15323456, study PRJNA562643) | freshwater metagenome | isolation source: river surface water | place: USA:Blue River Watershed | collected 2017-08-19
AGCACCGACCGGCGATCCCGCCAAGAGTTGGTTGCGTAGAGGTTCGATTAAACCTTTGCCGGGTCCAAAGCCTAGCCACCAACCGCCAAGCAAGCCGATTGCCATCAGTGCCACAATTTGCAATAGGAGAGGAACGACTGCAACTTTGTGTGCGCGTAAGAGGTAGCTGTTGATGCATTGCATCGCATCGACAATATGAAAGAATGGCAAAAGCGCTAAGAGCGACAGCGCGACTGCCGCAACGGCAAGATCACTCGTGTAGGTCGCTACGATCAAGTCTCTGCCGAAATACAAAAAGCAGGCTGTGATGATTGCACCAGCCAGGCCAACTACCAAACCCATCATACTTGTTCGGTGTGCTTGCTGTATTTGACCCGCACCAATTGACTGAGCAGTAAGAGCAGCTGTTGCGACTCCAATAGACATGGGCATCATATACGCCAGCGCTGCTAAGTTTGCAGTAATTTGGTGCCCCCCGATAACTGCAGTGCCTTCTTGAGCGACTAGCAAAGACATGAAAGTAAATGCGCATACCTCGACCAGGTAGGAGCCGCCCATCGGGATCCCTAAGCGCAAAATACTCCACAACGCCTTCATGTCCGGCGCTCCAAGCTTAAGCCCGAACTGCTTGTAAAAAGGGGTGTTATGAATAAACCACAGACCAACGCCAAGGTTGATCCACATGACGATCGCGGAGGAAATGCCAGCGCCTGTTGCACCCAAGGCCGGCAGTCCCCAGTTACCAAAAATGAGTAGCCAGTTAAAGAAAATTTTCAACACGATCCCGCTCAAATTAATCGCCATGATGAGCTTGGGTCGAGAAACGGCGTTCGCGAGTGCGTAAACCGTCCGGAACATGAGTGCAGCTGGCAGTGCGAAGGTCAGTGCTTGAAGATAGCTTTTCATTCCGGCGCGCACTGCGGGGTCAACGTCCCCTGAGTACGATAGCCAAACGTCCGGAAACATCATGACAGCACCGCCCACAACGGAGAGCACAAGAGAGACCCAGACACCTTGTCCCCAAATGTGTCCAACCTTGTCGAGTTCTCCCGCACCAACATGCTGTGCTTGTATGGGGATGAGCGCGTGCATCACGCCCATGAGCCCGACAAACACGGTGATGTAAATCGAAATTGAGAGAGCCATGATCGCGAGATCGATTGACCCCGCATGACCTGTCATTGCGGTGTCCAGCACGCCAAAAGCCATGCTTGCCCATTGACTGATCAATACAGGCCAGGATTGCTTGAAGATTGCTCTTAGGGTCTCGCGAATTGAGCGCGGCGTTGTATCGACCACCGTCATTTGGCTGGCACGCGTAAGATTCGATATCGATCAAAGCGATCGGCTCCTCGAGAGCCTACCCACAGTACGCTTGCATTATCGCTGTAGCCTGCCAGACCTTCGGCGAGTTTTTTACGCGTTGTTTGTTGCAGCACGAAGGGACACTTTGTGTCGTAGGTGATTTGTATGTTGTCAAAAACATAGAGGGATGCCTGAGTCCCGATCCCTAAGCCTTGCGCACGTAGGCAAGCCAGCTGCCCAGGCGTATTTGAAAGCGTGGTCAACACTTGTTTGATTTCACTGGACATTGGTCGATAGCTGCGCACGTAATCCACGGCGGGCATCCACAAAAGCACCAGCAGAACCCAAGTGATGGTCACACCACTCGCGCATAGCATCGAGCCGCGCCACAATACGCTTGGGTTTGACTTGAGTCGCCAGATGACGATACCGACCCAGCAAGCTGTAGCGACCATCGCAGCGATGACGGACCACCACACAATGTGTGGTTCGTAGCCAGTTGTTAATCGAGCGATGTTGAGAGAGATTTGTTTCGGTATCTTGAAGTGTAATGCTGCCCAACCGATCCAGACACACAAAATCGTGACAGAGAAGCACATCAGCGCGAACCAGTCGAGCGTGTTAATGACGCCGCGTCGCATAGTGGGCAGTGCGAACGCAGCCAATACGGCGAGCGGGGTAGCAAACAGAACGTACTCAGGTTCGCCCGAGTTGTTGAGTAAGGGCAGGGTGAATAGAGCCCCTAAAGCGACAGCTAGCGGAATCCAGATATGTGGTGCTGTGATCCACCGGCGCCATTGCCAGATGGCGAGGCAGGCGAGGGGCCAAATAGGCCATAAAAACCAAGGTAGATCGCGCAGCGGGCGCAGAGCCGTTTCGTAGTCGGGGATGCCGAAATGTGATGCGTTCCAGTGCACCCAAGCTTTGAACCATTCAGGATGTAACCGTTCGGTCGGTATCCACCAAAAGAGAACAAGCACGCAGGCCAAGCCTATTGCACCTAGTATCCATTTTCGCAGTGTGTATAAGCCGCTGCGAGGGTGTAATGCCAACAGAACAGCGAACAGAACGGGAATGACACCTGGCCAAGCACGTGTCATGAAACAACCTGCCAGAGCGACCGCTAAGCACGCGGCACCCATCTTCGGCTTATCGAGCATCCGCGCGAGGGAATAAAACACCATCGCTTGAAAGGCTATATGGGCAGGAACGACAGAGGTCTCGTGAAGGCGCTGCAAAATACCTATTGTGGCAAGCCATAATAGTGCGGCAGTATCTGCGAGCAATCGCCCATAGTCTTTGACGGTTGGTTCACCACCGAAGGGCAAGGCGAGGGGCTGGGCCTCGGTGCGGCGACCAAGCAGGTACGTGCCGTACCAAATTGAGATCAGCGTCACGCTAAACCACAGCACGTTTACGATGCGTGACGCCGAGATATCACCGAGCCATGGACCCAAGACGTGAATGAAGAAGGCGCCGACCCATGTCACGAGTGGCCCATCTTGCGCAAGCTCAAGAGTTCCTAGATGCGGTACTAGCCAACCGGCCCCATCGCCTTTGAGTGCTGAGATCATCGTGGCGAGGCTCAGTACGTCGTCCGTCTTCCATGGATCGCGGCCGAAGAGCCCAGCGACGATATATGCCGTTGCTAAGGCGAACAGAACTAACCTTGGCAGCTTGAGTGTTGCCGGGGCAGTCATTCGTGCGGGAGTTGATCGGCTCAGAGGTGACACGCTTTAACAATAACCTGTGCGAAAGACCGTTAGTACGATAAAAAAAGGCAGCCAATGGCTGCCTCGGTTCGCGCGAGATGATCTTTTTTGATCAAATCAGGCAGAGGCCTTCTTGGTGCCGCTCGTGCGCGCAAAGCGGGCACGGAATTTCTCGACACGACCAGTTTCCACGATGCGCGTTTGAGCGCCGGTGTAAAACGGGTGTGACTCTGAAGTCACGTCGCACTTGAAGAGAGGGTAGGTCTTGCCATCAAGTTCGATGGTTTCGCGGCTGTTGAGCGTCGAGCGTGTCACAAACTTGTTACCAGTTTGCAGGTCGACGAACACGACGTCGCGGTATTCTGGGTGGATGCCATCTTTCATTGGAAGTCCTTAGGTTTAGGCGGGTCGCCAGCCGAAAATCACACAAAATTGAACGTTGAACGCGACTTAACCATTCAACACTCGGCCACGTATCCTGAGTCAAGCCCGTGATTCTACAGGGAATGGCAGAGTTTTGCAATGCGACAATGCTATTCTTCTGTTGGGAAAACCGGCAAAAATGTCTTTTTAAACAAAGCCTTGGGAGAATGTGTTGTCTGTAAGGTATGAAATCCCCACGATTTCTGAAAGTGGTGGTGTCCGATACCTTCACTTTGGTACGGAATGGGTTCAAGGAGCCATGTGGGTGGATCGCCCAGTAGAGTTTGTGCTTGAGTACACGGCGCAAATGATGGCTTGGCTTGTATTTCTTGAGCCCGCGCGTCAACAGACCCTCGGGATGTTTGGGTTGGGAGCGGGTTCTCTTGCGCGGTTCTGCCTCAAGCACACCTCTAATCCAATTCGAGTCGTTGAATACAACCCGCTCGTCACCTCTGCCTGTGAGATGTATTTCAAATTGCCGAGACCAACGCGCCTGTTGATTGATCATCAAGATGCCGGCACTTGGGTTGAGGAAAGTGAAAACTGGGGGCTTTGCGGTGCGCTCATGGTGGACGTGTACGATGCGCAAGCTCAGGGACCTGTGCGTGATTCCTTGGCGTTCTACGAGGGGTGTTATGCCGTGCTCGCCGACGTTGGAGTGCTAAGCGTAAATTTGTTTGGAGCGCATTCGAGCTTTGCACGAAATATTCGGAACATTAGTCAGGCCTTCGGTGGTCGAATCTTGACGCTCCCACAGATCGATGCTGGCAATCAGGTCGTGTTGGCTTTCAAAGGACCTCCAATAGAGGTGGGTGTTGAGAAACTTTTAGCGCGTGCGGAGTACGTGGAATCCAAGTTTGGATTACCTGCAAAGAAGTGGGTACGATCCATGATGGGTCGAATGCAACATGGCGTACTGGCGATTTGAATGAAAATGAACCACCGGTTTATCGCAACATTGATAGCTAGGATTCTGCTTTGCCTCTCCATGAGCATTGCGTCACTCTCTGCGAGTGCCCAGATCAAGTCCCTGGTGATCCTGACGCTCGAGGACAGCGATACGACCGAAGAGATACGGTCTGGGATTCGTGATGCCCTGCGCGCAGGAGGTCTTCAAGAGGGAAAGCAGTACAAGATTCAGAGCGCAAACGCCCAGGGAAGCCCTGAAATCGCGTCAAAGCAGGCTCTTGAACTCATCCGTGGAAAACCAGATGTGATCTTGGCATTGTCCCAGCCTAACGCGCAGGCTGCAGCAGCACACACCACGACCATGCCGATAGTCTTTGTGGGTGTGACTGATCCCATCGAGGCGGGTCTGGTCCCGGGGTGGGGTGCCTCTGGCACCAATGTGACGGGGGTGTCGGACGTCCTCGCGCTTAGCCGACGTATACCCCTCATCCGACAAGTCGTGCCGGCGGCAAAGCGAGTCGGCGTAATTTTTAACGCGACGGATACAGCCTCGGTCGCGCAGGTGCGCGAGTTTCAAACGCTTCTGGGCGAAGCCGGCCTGGTGATGGTTGAGGCGACGGCTAATCGACCAATCGACGTAGCCTCGGCTGCGCGCAGCATGGCGGGAAAAGTTGATTTGATTTACACGCTGCATGATGCCACGGTACTAAAAGCCTATGCGCAGCTCGTGGCGACTGCCAATCAAACGCGTGTTCCGTTGCTTGCATCTGAGTTCGCCCAAGTCAAACAGGGTGCTGTTGCCGCAGTGGATATTACCGGTCGGGATTTGGGGTTGGCAGCAGGCCGATTAACTCTCCGGGTCTTACGAGGCGCCAAGCCGGGAACAATACCGATCGAGGTGATGCAAAAGCCACCCGTGTACTTGAATTCGCAAGCAGCGCAACGTCAGGGGGTGGGATTGTCTGAGTCTCTGGTTAAGAGCGCCAGTCAAGTGTTGAAATAGCAATGTGCGTGATAATCTGCGTACAGGATAATTGGTCACCTCCATTCGGATGGCCGCAGTGAAAGGAATATAAGCAACCATGATTGATCTGGGCGTCAATATTGATCACGTCGCAACCTTACGTCAGCAAAGGCATACTGCCTATCCTGATCCGATCGCAGCGGCTCTACGCGCTGAGGAAGCAGGCGCGGATTTAATTACCTTACATTTGCGCGAAGATCGTCGTCATATCCAAGATGCAGACGTGTATGCACTCAGACCTTTGTTGCGCACGCGTATGAATTTGGAGTGTGCCATCACGCCTGAAATGTTGGCGATCGCATGCAAGGTTGTCCCCCAGGATGTTTGTCTGGTTCCAGAAAAGCGATCTGAATTAACCACGGAAGGCGGTTTGGATGTGGTGACGGGCCACGTATCTGTGAAGGCGGCCGTCAGTCAATTGCAGTCTGCGGGCATTCGTGTTTCCCTTTTTATTGATCCGGATGCGACCCAAATTCATGCGGCGGTCGATGCGGGAGCGAGCGTGATTGAACTGCACACAGGTGCGTACGCTGAAGCTACCAATGCCGACGCGATTGCCCATGAATTATCGCGACTGCGTGATGCCATCAGCGTTGCAGTGAAATTAGGATTGCGTGTCAACGCGGGACATGGACTGCATCTCGGCAACGTGGATGCTATTGCTGGAATGCCTGGTCTCGCTGAACTCAATATCGGTCACGCGATCGTTGCACAAGCGGTATTCGATGGCTGGGAAGCAACAATCAGAAATTTTAAAGCGCGTATGGTTCAAGCATTTCTCCAAGGGCAACGCGCTGGTTCGGCTTCAGCCGCTGCGCGCTAACGAGGAGTATGCGTGTCTGCGATTGCGGGAATTGGTACAGATTTAATTAAGATGTCGCGGATCGAGCAGGCTTGGTCACGACACCCAGAACGCTTCCCAGAGAAAATTCTCGGGACTGACGAGTTGCGTGTTTTTAGAGCGCGCGCGGCGCGTGATCGCTTACGCGGAGTGCGTTATTTGGCCACGCGATTCGCCGCGAAAGAAGCGTTTTCTAAAGCCGTAGGGCTGGGGATGCGCGCGCCGATGTGGTGGACACGCATGCAGACATTAAATGCAGCGGGTGGACGGCCAACGGTCGTGCTAGCAGAGCCTTTAGCAAGTTGGTATGCCGAGCGCTTTGGTGCAGCCCATGTTTCTTTGACTGACGAGTCCGAGTATGGTGCAGCTTATGTTGTCGTTGAAGCGCGTGGTCAGTGTTAACCCATTTTCAGATTATTTTTATTGATAGGCGAATTTACCGATGACCTCGAAAGTAACTCAGCGTACAAAACCTACGAGTCTTGGTCCACTCATGGTGGATGTCAAAGGATATGTACTGACCGCTGCAGAAAAAACACGGCTACAACATCCCTTGGTAGGTGGCGTCATTCTTTTTGCTCGCAACTATAAAGATCGTGCGCAGTTGGCCGCTCTGACACGTAGCATTCACGACCTTCGCACCCCAGCGTTGTTGATTGCAGTAGATCATGAAGGGGGGCGAGTGCAGCGCTTTCGCACAGACGGATTCACGACGCTGCCGACCATGCGTCAATTAGGTGATCTTTGGATGAAGGATCCACTTGTTGCGATGCGCGTTGCAACTGACGTTGGGTATGTGCTGGCGTCGGAACTGCGGGCTTGTGGAGTTGATTTAAGTTTTACCCCAGTGCTTGATTTGGACTATGGGGAAAGCGATGTCATTGGTGACAGATCTTTTCATCGCGATCCTCGAGTCGTCTCGATGCTAGCCAGGGCTCTGTCCCAAGGCTTGTCGCTCGCTGGCATGTCGTCCTGCGGCAAACACTTTCCCGGACATGGTGCGGTTGCCGCAGACTCACATCATGAAATTCCCTTGGATCACCGCTCGCTGAAACAGATCATGGCCGAGGACGCTGCGCCTTACGATTGGCTGGGGGATCAGGTGATTTCTTCTGTGATGCCAGCGCACGTGATCTATACCAAGGTCGATTCCAAGCCTGCAGGTTTTTCCTCTAAGTGGATTCAGGACATCCTACGTACAAAGCTCAAATACAACGGGGTTGTCTTCTCTGATGACTTGACGATGGAGGGGGCCTCTGTTGCCGGCGATATCCTGGCTCGCGCCCAGGCAGCGTTGCAAGCAGGGTGCGATATGGCCTTAGTGTGTAATCGTCCTGATCTCGCCGATGAATTGCTTGGGCGATTGCGCTGGAAGTCAGTGGCCGCGTCCGTTGATAGGATTAAGAGATTGATGCCGAGCACCGTATCGCAAGATTGGAAAGCGCTGCAGCGTTTGCCAGCTTACCAGCGAGCCCTTGTTTCGGTGCGCGCACTCAATGAGCGAACCTGACTCCAGCACCTTTGATATCAAGGCCTTTTTGGCGACACTGCCGCATTTGCCCGGCGTGTATCGCCATATCGATGCTTCCGACGAAGTCCTGTATGTTGGTAAGGCACGTGATTTAAAAAAGCGTGTCTCATCGTATTTTCAGAAGACGCCATCGAGTCCCCGCATTGGGCATATGGTGGCGCGTGTCGTGCGCATTGAAGTGACGGTAACGCGCTCAGAGGCCGAAGCGTTAATTCTTGAAAATAATCTGATTAAAACCCTGCGTCCGCGATACAACATTTTATTTCGCGACGATAAATCCTATCCCTATTTGATGCTTTCAGGGCATGCCGCTCCGCGAGTTGCCTACTACCGTGGATCGACACAAAAAAAAGGGCAATTCTTTGGACCGTATCCCAATGCGTGGGCTGTGCGCGAGACGATTCAGATTCTGCAAAAAGTCTTTCGATTGCGCACCTGTGAAGACACTGTCTTTGCCAACAGGTCGCGTCCATGCTTATTGCATCAGATTGGTCGTTGCTCGGCTCCCTGTGTCAATGAAATTAGCCCAGAGCGCTACAAACAGGACGCTGAGCGAGCCGCTAGATTTTTAGGCGGTGAGACCCAGGAGATCATGGGAGACATCGAGCAGCGTATGCAAGCCGCATCCGCTGCGCTTGAATTTGAACAAGCAGCTTTGTTGCGCGATCAGATGGGGGCGTTAGCGAAAGTTCTCCACCAGCAGACCATGGAAGACACAGATCATGGGGATACCGATATCATTGCGATTGCGGCCTCGGGAGGGCGTGTTTGTGTAAATCTCGCAATGGTTCGCGGTGGTCGACACCTTGGTGATCGCGCGTTTTTCCCTACACATACGGATGGTGATTCTTTATCGGATGTTCTAGAAGTCTTCATTGCGCAGCATTACATTGACCATCCTTTGCCCGCTACGATTGTTGGCTCTCACGTGTTACCTGATCCTGCGCTGATCGATTTGCTTGCTGATTCACGCGCGACAAAATCGAGGTTTTTGAGCCGACCGCAGGGTTTTCGTCGAGCTTGGCTCGAGCAGGCGTTACGTAACGCCGAAATGGCATTAGCAAACGCTTTGTCTGAGTCAGGAGCGCGCAGTGCACGTACCCTGGCATTAGCCGAGGTCCTGGATCTAGACACGGATCCGATGGCCCTTGAGGCATTGCATATCGAGTGTTTCGATATTAGTCACACGGCAGGTGAGGCGACTCAGGCGTCCTGCGTTGTCTATGCGCATCACGCCATGCAGCCATCAATGTATCGGCGCTACAACATCGCAGGTATTACTCCCGGAGACGATTACGCAGCCATGCGGCAAGTGTTATCGCGGCGGTTCGGTAAGGTTGCGGACGGCGAAGCGGTGATGCCAGGGTTGGTTCTCATCGATGGTGGAAAAGGGCAGGTTGAGATTGCTCGACAAGTGTTTGTTGAGCTGGGCTTATCCATCGAGGTTTTAGTCGGTGTAGCGAAAGGTGATCATCGGAAAGTTGGACTCGAGACGCTCGTATTTGCTGATGACCGAGAGCCATTAGTGTTGGGCGAAACGTCCGCGGCACTGATGTTGATTGCGCAGATTCGCGACGAGGCACACCGTTTCGCAATTACTGGCATGCGAGCCAAGCGTGCCAAGGCGCGTAACGTGTCGCGTTTAGAGGATATCGATGGCATCGGTGCGAAGCGAAGGCAGCGACTTTTGGCACGTTTTGGCGGATTTAGTGGGGTTGCCAGTGCCAGTATTGAGGATCTTGGGTCGGTTGAAGGGATTTCGCCAGAATTAGCTGAACGCATCTACTTTGCGCTGCGTTAGTTGGGTTAGCATAGCGCTATGCCTTTTAATCTTCCTATTTTTCTGACTTGGTTGCGCATAGCAATGATTCCACTTGTGGTGGGATTATTCTATTTGCCTGAGTCTTGGCTCAGTAACTCTGCCCGCGATGTGTGGGCATGTGCTGCGTTTATCGTGGCGGCACTGACTGACTGGTTTGATGGTTGGCTTGCGCGGCGTTGGAATCAGACCTCCGCTTTTGGCGCATTTTTGGACCCCGTCGCAGACAAACTAATGGTGTCAGCGGCACTTTTAGCCCTGCTGAGCCTGGATCGGATCGATGTGATGATTGCCTTGGTGATCATTGGGCGAGAGATCACGATCTCGGCGTTGCGCGAATGGATGGCACAGCTGGGTGCGAGCGCAAGTGTCGCTGTGCATTGGCTGGGCAAATTCAAAACTGCTGCGCAGATGATTGCCATTCCATGCTTGCTTTACCACCGTGACATTCTGGGTCTTCCGACCGCTCGCATCGGTTCTGTGTTGGTATTCATCGCCGCAATTTTGACGGTCTGGTCGATGCTGTATTACCTGCGGCGCGCTTGGCCTGTTATTCGAGAAAAAACCCACTAGTAGGGTGTTTAGCGAACCGCAACATTGTTATTGTTGCGCACTGCGATGTGGCTCAGGCTGTGGCATTCCCGGTGTTGCCCTCCACGGGTTGATGTCCAGTCCCCCGCGACGCGTGTATCGTGCATAAACCGATAGCGCGCTCGGCTGGCAGCGATGCAGGATGTCCGTAAATATTCTCTCTACGCAGTGCTCGTGAAAGCCCCCGTGATTTCGAAACGAAACGATGTATTTGAGTAGGCTCTTCAAGTCGATTTGAGGCCCTGTATAGTCGATTTGTATACACGCCCAGTCCGGTTGATTCGTAATCGGACAGTTTGACTTGAGAAGGCGTGAATAAAGCGACTGCGACTGCACGCTTGCTGACGGCGTGTTTTGTAGAAGGTTGGCGTCCGGTGTGTAGCGATCGATCACTACGTCTTGGTCATCAAGGCAAAACCCTGCCGGATCAGTGATGCGCTGTTGCGCAAAGTCAGCGCTTTCAATGAGCGTTAGCTCAACCATGCTCTCACACACAGCAGAAAGATCCCGCTTGAGTGTATCTAACAGCGCTTGACTAGACTCAAAGCGCGCTTGGTTGAGACTATTCAAATAGAGTTTGAACGATTTAGATTCGATAATATTTGGGCTGAGCGCGTCGACCTGAGTACGGAGAATGGCTACGCGCGGGACTCCATTGGGTGTTAGCCATGAAACTTCATAGGCATTCCAGAGATCCCAGCCGATAAAGGGTAACCCGCTCGATGCAAGATTGAGGTCGCTACGGCCCGTCTGTCGAGCAATAGGGAAGAGCAGGCTTGGGTCGTACTGGGAGGGGTAGGCCGTTACTTTGCCTAGCACCAGTGCATCAGTTGGCTCAATCATAGGGAAAATCAGTCAAATAAATCAGATTTTACTCACTTGATCTATATCAAGGCGTACGTTACTCAATAGCCCTACGATGCGTACACCATGCCGAAATCTATTTTTTCAATTAATCGACCACTTTCAGCCGCCGAACTGAAGGCCCGCAGGCGCGACTTGGTAAGACTTGGGCTCGCGTGGCTGGCAATGATGCAAGTGATGATGTTCGCGCTACCTGGATACCTCCGGGTTGATGCGGGACCAAATGACAGTATTGAGGTGTTGGATTGGGCGATTCTGCTCATGAATTGGGCCAGCTTGACTCTATCCATTCCTGTTGTGCTGTATTCGGCTTGGCCGATATGGCGAGGTCTACGTTATGCCATCGAACATCGTTGTGTGACGATGGACGTTCCTGTTGCGATTAGCATTCTCGCCGCGTTCATCCCCAGTGCGGTCGCGACAGTGCGTGGCAATGGTGAGGTGTATTTTGATTCGGTGACAATGTTTGTCGCGTTTCTACTGACGGCACGGTATTTTGAGCATCGCGCGAGGCAGTGCCTGGATCTTGGCGCATTAGGTCGAGCCTTGGCTGGATTGAGTGAGCCGTTGCGCGCTCAGGCCGATCGTGTAGCGACGATCTTCATACTGACGCAAATGGCGTTTGCGTTTGTGGTCGCAGCCGTTTGGTGGGTGGCAAAGCCTGACTATGCACTCGATGTGTTCGTCGCCCTGCTCGTCATGAGTTGCCCATGCGCCTTATCTCTAGCCATGCCAATGTCACTCGCCGCCACACACGCTTGTTTGGCGACGTTTCCCGATATGTCGAGTAACGATCAAGCATTGCTCTTTGAACGCACGCGTACGATTGCCAAGCAAAACCTCTTCGGATCTCTTGGATGGCATGTGTTGACGATGCCTTTAGCTGCGGCCGGTTTGGTCACGCCATGGCTCGCCGCATTGTTGATGTTTATATCCTCCACGGCGGTCATTCTGAATGCGTGGCGCCTGTATCGATTTCCAGCGTACCCGGGCAACAGACCGCACCAGGGCGCGTCGTCATCGCAACTTGCAGCGTAGAGTTCAAGAGCGACGAAGATGGAAATTCTGTATCTACTCCTACCCCTGTCGTTGTTCGTCGTCGCTCTCATTGGTGGTGTGTTGTGGTGGGCAGTTTTTTCTGGGCAGTACGACGATCCCGATACAGCGAGTATGTCGATTTTGCGCGACAACGATTCGACTTCGACACAAACAAGGCAAGTATCGCCATGAGACTTGATCCAAATCAAAGCCATGGCTATCCATTTTGGGCATGATTTAGTTACGAAGAAAGTTTTCTTAAGGAACGCAGAAAATGGCTAGCTTAAGTGCGACGAAAGCAGAGACCTTCAATTATGGGGTGGTGCGGCAGTTTGCAATCATGACTGTTGTATGGGGGATTGTCGGCATGCTTGTGGGCGTAATCATCGCTGCACAGTTGCTGTGGCCGCAGCTCAATTTCGATATCCCTTGGTTAACGTACGGACGTCTACGACCGCTGCACACGAATGCCGTTATTTTTGCTTTCGGTGGGAGCGCACTTTTCGCTGCATCCTACTATGTCGTGCAACGCACATGCCAAGCTCGCCTGTTTTGTGGCCCTCTAGCAGCTTTCACCTTTTGGGGGTGGCAGTTGATTATTGTTGGAGCGGCAATTACGTTACCTCTTGGTATCACGACATCAAAAGAGTATGCAGAGCTCGAGTGGCCGATCGATATTCTGATTACGCTTGTCTGGGTGGCTTATGCAATCGTCTTTTTCGGCACGATCATCAAACGTAAAGCAAAGCATATCTATGTAGCCAATTGGTTTTTCGGCTCATACATTCTGACAATCGCCGTGTTGCACATTGTCAATAACATCGAGCTTCCTGTGTCGATGTGGAAGTCTTACTCCGCCTATGCGGGAGTGCAGGATGCAATGGTGCAGTGGTGGTACGGTCATAACGCAGTCGGTTTTTTCTTGACGACCAGCTTTCTCGGGATGATGTATTACTTCATCCCAAAGCAAGCTCAGCGCCCCATCTATTCGTACCGACTATCTATTGTCCACTTCTGGGCGCTCGCGTTTACGTACATGTGGGCTGGCCCACACCACTTGCTCTACACCTCATTACCTGACTGGACGCAGTCCTTAGGAATGGTGTTCTCTCTCATTCTATTGGCACCATCGTGGGGTGGCATGATTAACGGCATCATGACCTTATCCGGTGCCTGGCATAAGTTGCGTACGGATCCGATTCTTAAGTTCATGGTTGTGTCGCTATCGTTCTACGGAATGTCGACCTTTGAAGGTTCGATGATGTCGATTAGAACGGTAAACGCTCTGTCTCATTACACAGACTGGACGGTCGGTCACGTGCACTCAGGTGCGTTGGGATGGGTCGCGATGATTTCCTTCGGGATGCTGTATTACCTGATCCCCCGTCTATGGGGTCGTGAAAAGATGTACAGCACGAAGCTAATTGAAATTCACTTCTGGATCGCAACGATCGGTGTCGTGGTGTATATCGCATCGATGTGGATTGCTGGCGTGATGCAGGGTTTGATGTGGCGTGCGACAGAGCCGGACGGTTCTTTAACCTACAGTTTTGTTGAATCGGTGAAGTCAACCTTCCCGTTCTATGCAATCCGTCTTGCTGGCGGCACACTTTATCTGTCTGGAATGATTTTGATGGCCTACAACGTCTTTAAGACTGTTCTAGGCGAAAAGGCCGTGAATCCGGAAATTCCTGCAGAAAGCGCTGTTGTACCGCCGACGCTGGCAACCGCTGCCGCACGTGCCTAAGGAGAAACACATGGCTCAAGAAAATCACGGCTTTTTTTCGCACCAGACTCTTGAAAAGAATATCGGCTGGATGATCATTTGTAGCATTTTGGTAGTGCTATTTGCCGGATTGGTTCAAATCATCCCACTGTTTTTTCAGCATTCGACTACCAAGCCTGCTGCGGGGGTCGAGCCGTACGATGCCTTGCGACTCATGGGGCGAGACCTCTACATTCGTGAGGGTTGTGTCGGCTGCCACTCCCAGCAGATTCGTATGTTGCGAGCCGAGGTCCAGCGCTACGGACCGTATTCTCTCGCAAGCGAGTCGGTGTACGAGCGTCCATTTTTGTGGGGTTCAAAGCGCACGGGGCCAGACTTGACTAGAGTAGGTGAGCGCTATTCAGACGAATGGCACCGGATTCATTTGCGTAACCCTCGCGTTGTTGTGCCTGAGTCAAACATGCCTGGCTATCCATGGTTGGCACAACAGGCACTTAAGACCGATGACATCGGAGATCGGATGCGCACGCTACGTACATTAGGGGTTCCCTATACCGATGCACAGATCGCAGCAGCACCAGATGCGCTGAAGGGCAAGACTGAAGAAGACGCCATGGTGGCGTACTTACAAGGGTTGGGTACGGGTGCGCGTAAGGCCGCACAGGCGGCAGCAAAGCCAGCGCAAGGAGCGAAATGATGGTTGCTGTACTCAATGCAATTTCAACGGTCCTCGCGATGGCAACATTTTTCGGAATTATTTTGTGGGCATTTTCTAAAGGGCGTCGGCAGGCGAATCATGAGGCAGCCATGTTGCCTTTTGCGTTACCCGATGAAGGGGCCAAGTCAGATACTGAGGTCACACGATCATGAGCGATTTTGTTAGCGGTTTTTGGGGATACTACATTGCAGCTGTTGTGCTGCTCGGGATCGTCTGGTGTTTGTGGTTGTTATTCTCACAGCGTAAGTGGTTGGTTACGCGCTCAGCCGAGGTGAAGGATACGGGACACGTTTGGGACGGAGATTTACGGGAACTCAACAATCCTGTTCCACGTTGGTGGACGATGATGTACGTCATCATGTGTTTGTTTGGGCTTGGTTACTTGGTTCTATACCCTGGTCTTGGCGCCTTCGATGGCAGTTTGGGTTATACGTCCGCTCAAGAAGTGCGTCAGGATCAGGCAGATCTCAATGCGCAAGTGAAGCCGGTTTACGAGAAGTTCGCCAAGATGGATATTCCGTCAATCGCTGCTGACGTCGAGGCGCGGGTCATTGGGCAGCGTCTATTTTTGAATAACTGTGCACAGTGTCATGGTTCGGATGCGAAGGGTGCGACAAGTTTTCCAAACTTGGTAGAAGGCGACTCGTTGTACGGCCGCACTCCCGAGGCGTTACAGGCCTCTATTACGAACGGTCGTAATGGGGTCATGCCTGGGTTCAAAGCGACGATTGATGCTCGCACAGCAGGTGATATCGCTCAATACGTGCGATCGATGTCTGGGCTGGCCCACGATCAGATACGCGTTATTCGCGGGAAGCGTGAGTATCTTAATAATTGCGTTGCGTGTCATGGGGCAGATGGTAAAGGTAATAAGGCTCTGGGCGCTCCCAACTTGACCGACGATGTGTGGCTCTATGGCAGTTCTGAGGCAACGATCGTGCATAGCATCATGAATGGACGGAATAACCGTATGCCTGCCCAAGAACATTTGTTGACGCCTGAACAAATTCGTTTGTTGACCGCGTGGGTATGGGGTTTGTCCGGCGGACGGGATGTGACGAGTTCGGTTGCAGGCACGCCTGTAGCAATAAAGTGAGGCTGATTCGTGGTGGGTGACACAAAAGCGGGCGGTACTGAAGCGGCTGCCGTCGAGCCTTTGGCTTGGCGTCCGCTAGGTGCGGTCGACCGAGTGAACGGTGCAGATGCCGTTGAACACACGCTTGTGGATGTTCGCCAAAAAATTTATGCGCGTTCCGTCATTGGCTGGTTCGCACGTTGGCGGATCGCCTTGGTTGTCATGACTCAGGCTTTATTTTATGGATTGCCTTGGATTAACTGGAATGACAGGCAGGCGGTCTTATTTGATCTGGGAGCGCGTAAGTTTTATATCTTTGGCATGGTGCTCTGGCCACAGGACGTCATCTACTTAACGCTCTTATTGATTATTTCAGCGCTCGGCTTATTTTTGTTTACCGCGATTGCTGGAAGACTTTTTTGCGGCTACGCGTGTCCTCAGACAGTCTATACCGAAATTTTTATGTGGATCGAGCGTCGCATCGAGGGTGACCGCATCGCCCGTATTCGTTTAGATGAATCTCCGCTTTCGTTGCACAAGCTTAGGGTCAAAGCAACCAAACATCTTCTTTGGCTTGCTGTTGCCTTTTGGACAGGATTTTCTTTTATTGGCTATTTTGCGCCTATCCGTGGCTTGATGGCAGACCTTGCGGCTTTTGCGTTAGGACCTTGGCAATGGTTTTGGTTGTTATTTTATAGTTTTGCAACCTGGGGTAACGCTGGATTCTTACGTGAGCAAGTGTGCAAATACATGTGCCCTTATGCTCGATTTCAAAGTGTGATGGTCGATCGGGACACGTTGATCGTTACGTACGATAAAGAACGGGGAGAGCCTCGTGGTTCACGTTCTAAAAAAATTGACTATAAAGCGCAAGGTTTAGGCGCGTGTGTCGATTGCAGTATTTGCGTGCAAGTCTGTCCAACTGGGATCGACATACGCCAAGGGCTGCAATATATGTGCATTGGATGTGGCGCCTGCGTCGATGCGTGTAACGAGGTGATGAACAAGATCGAGTATCCAACCGGCTTGATTCGTTACACCTCAGAACGTGCCGTGCAGGAGAAGCTAAAACCGGTTGAGATTCGTCGGAATTTATTTCGTCCTCGTGTATTAATTTATTCCATTCTAATGCTCATACTTGTTTCTGTTTTTGTTGGAGCGCTCGCAACACGCACGACACTCAGAGTGGACGTTATCCGTGATCGTGGGATGCTTGGAAGAGAGGTTGCAGGGGGGGTGATTGAAAACGTCTACCGTTTACAAATGCTCAATGCGTCTGAGGACCCGCTGTATCTAACGTTGAGTGTCGAGGGTGCCCCTGGACTCACGCTAAAAATTGTTGACGGTAGCGTAGCAAGTACGACTGTCGAAATTCCGAGTGCATCGAATCGTATCGTTGCCGTTGTTGTTCGCGCGCCAGCTGGCAGCATGGGGGCTGGACCGCATCCCATCACCTTTGTCACAAAATCTACGAATGCTGAGGGAAGGCTAGTGACAGAGATTCGAGAAAAATCTAGTTTTATCGTCCCGAACTAAGGAGTCGCTATGCATATTAAAAATAAAGTGGAGCTCCCCATTGACCAATCTGCGTCAATCCCGTGGTGGCGTGAGCGTTGGCCGTGGTTGCTCATGGCGGGTCCAGCGCTTGCGATCGTTGGTTGCGCGATTACGATTACTTTGGCGTTTTCGAACTTCGGTGATCAGGCGATTGCAGACGGTGGGATGAAGCGTGGTCTCGTCGTCGAACAACATTCCGGTACACCACCGGTAACGCAAGTCCGTTAATCGGAGATTGCCATGCAATGGCGAGCGCTTATGTGGGTGTTGTGGCCATCTTTTCTGATGGCCGGTGTTGCAAGTGCGATCGTCTTCGCGCTTGTCGATCCATTGGACGTGGCGATTTTTGGCTATATCAGGCTAGAGCGTGATTTTTTGTACGCTTCGGGATTTTTCTTTTTTTGGCTCATTGCGGCCGGAGCCAGTGCTTTGACGCTATTCATGGCACCAGCCGCAGATGGCGAGTAGAGACAGGCTTAGTGTCGCTCGCCTGCAAGTAGTCTGACCGCGGTGTAGGTCATGACGTCTACGTTGTCTTGATTTTTTACGTCTACACGCGACGTCACCACAGCCCGGTTATTTTTCGAGGTAGGTCTAATTCCAGTGACCTCGACCTCAGCCCAGATAGTGTCGCCCGCTATTACCGGGTGTAAGACCTTTTTATGCACCTCCAGCAACGCCAAACCGGTGCCTTGTACCATTCCTTGCATCAATAGACCCTCGATTAGCCCGTAGGTCAATCCACCCGGCGCGGGACGTCCTTTCATTGCTCCGTGTGAGAAAGTCGTGTCAATGAAAATAGTCTCTAGCATCCCGGTAACGCTGATGAAGTTCACGATATCCGTCTCGGTAATCGTGCGGCGATAAGTACGAAACCTCTGTCCGACAGCCAATTCTTGCCAGATATATCCCGCGCCTAATAGCTTAGTCTCACTCATGTCTTTATCCTTAGTGATTGGCCTCGGACTTCTCAAACCCATACAATCAGAGATTGAAGAAAAGCCGTAATGTTCCTAGTATATTGCGGCCTGACGGCTTGAGCGGCTCAGGCCATGTTTTGTTAATTTTGGATACGTACGCACATGCTTACCGCATTAGAGTTCACCCAAGTTCCTGAGCAAGAGCGCGACTTTCGGGCCGAAGTTCGTGCATTTTTAAAGGATGAAATGCGCGATGTGCCTGCGCATGTCAAATCGCGGTCGTGGATGGGCACAGACGATGGTTTTAGCCGTCGCCTGGCTGCTAAGGGCTGGTTGGGGTTGACGATTTCTGAAGCCTACGGCGGATCAGGGAAGGGTTTTTTTTCGCGCTTTGTGTTGTCCGAGGAGTTGTTGGCGTCTGGTGCGCCAGTCGCCTCGCACTGGATTGCAGACAGACAAAGTGGTCCTTTGATTTTGCGCTATGGCACCGAGGCGCAAAAAGAGTTTTATATCCCGCGTATCTGCCGAGGAGAGGCATTCTTCTGTATTGGCATGAGTGAGCCAAGCTCCGGATCTGATCTGGCGAGCATTAGAACGCGTGCGACTCCCACAGAGGATGGTTGGTTGCTGAACGGCAGCAAGATTTGGACAACGAATGCCCACGGCTGCGACTATATGATCGCTCTAGTGCGCACTTCAGGTGAAACAACGGATCGCCAAAAAGGGTTGTCTCAAGTCATTATTGATTTGAAGCTACCTGGCGTCACCATTCGTCCGATTGTCGATATGGCTGGAGATGCCCATTTCTCTGAGGTGTTTTTTGATAACGTCAAGCTTGGTGCCGATGCATTGATCGGCACGCAAGGCCAGGGTTGGGATCAAGTAAATGCTGAGCTTGCGTTTGAGCGGAGTGGTCCAGAGCGGATCTACTCCAGTATTGCATTGCTCGACTGCTGGTTGGAGCAAGTTCGTGCACAGCAGATCAATGATCCGGAGACACAAGCGTTAGTGGGATCGCTCGCGGCAGAAATGGCGGTGCTGCGTGCATTATCGTTGGCGGTAACGCAAAAGCTTGTTGAGGGTGAGAGTCCAGCCATCGACGCGTCTGTTGTAAAAGACTATGGAACGGATTTTGAGCAGCGCTTAATTCGTCAAATTGCAAACTGGCTGGGCGCTAGGCCAGACTTTATTGCATCAAATGATCTGCTACGTACTCTGGGATATCTTGAACAAATGGGTGCGACCTTTTCATTGCGCGGTGGCACGCGTGAAATCCTGCGGGGAATCATCGCCCGCGGTCTCGGTTTACGGTGATTGTTATGCAAAACTCATTTTATGAATCAGCGGATCGATTTTTTGCTCAAGAGTGCACCGCTGCTGTCATTCGCACTGTCGAGAAAAACAACACAGATCGCGCCGCATTGTGGCAGACCATGTTGTCTGCTGGCTTTGCTGACGCACTCGTCCCAGAAAACGCCGATGGGGCAGGACTGGCGTTGGTGGATATCTGGCCAATCGTATTTTGTATGGGGCGTCATGCAGTGCCGCTGCCTTATGCTCACACGCTATTTGCACGTGCTTGGCTACATCAGTCCACCAAGTCTGTTCCGGAAGGCACGGTCACCTTTGCGCCATATCAGACACAACTAGCATCAGGGCAATTGACGGCTCACGCTGTGAGTTTCGGGTATGTCGCTGATTGGGTCTTAGTACAGCACGAAAGCAACGTTTGGCTCTGTCCTACTGCCAAGGCTGATGTCGCCCGCTCGGGTGGTCATGGGTCACTGGATGCCGATTTGACCTGGTCCGCCGATGTACTGAAAGACTGCCACTTAGGGAGTTGGGCCAAGCCGCAGTTTGAACATGCGCTAGCACTGTCGCTGGCTGTGCTAATTGCTGGTGCGGCAGATCGTGTATTCGAAATGACACTGGCTCACGCCAACCAGCGCGAACAGTTCGGTAAGCCGATTGGTCGCTTCCAAGCGTTACAACAACAGATCAGCGAGGTAGCTGAATTAGTATTTGCTGCGCGCATGGCGGCCGAAATGGCATGTCGTAGTCAGACATGGGAGCCTTTGCCCATGCTGGCTGCATTAGCCAAAACACACACAAGCCAAGCGGTAGGAAAAATCGTAGCCGTATCACACGCCGTGCACGGGGCGATTGGTGTGACACACGAGTACGATTTACAGCTCTATACCCGTCGCTTGAATGAGTGGTCACGCGCTGGTGGAGGTGCTGTGTATTGGTCGCAGCAATTAGGTCAGGCTATCTTGACGTCCTCGCAGACAACACTAGACTTCTGTCGAACCGAGTTTTTTCAGGAAGACCTAGCCGGCTAGCATGGCTTACCGACCAGCTCGTTCAGTGCGGCCATGTCGGTAATTTTGATCTCGCGCTGGTTAACGATGATTACGCCTTCGCGCGCAAAGCGCGAGAAAAGGCGGCTAACGGTCTCAAGCGTCAGTCCCAAGTAATTGCCGAGCTCTTCTCGGCTCATGCGCATGATGAATTCGCTCGGTGAATACCCAAGGGCAGCGAGACGTTGTGAAAGACTTAATAAAAAAGCCGCTAATCGTTGCTCTGAGCGCATAGACCCTAGGGCTAACAGCACCTGGTGTGAGCGTGCAATCTCTCTGCTCATGAGTCGTCGGACTTGGTGCTGTAAAGATGGCACGTAACGAGAAATCTCGTCGATATCCTGCAGTTTCACAACACACACCTCGGAGTCTTCCATCGCAATGGCAGTGGAGCTGTGTTCGCCCTCTATCATTCCATCAAGCCCTACGATTTCACCAGGTAGAAAAAAACCAGTGATTTGATGGGTTCCGTTTGCCTCATCTAGTTGTGTCTTAATGGATCCTGTGCGCAAACCGAATAGCGCATCTAACTTTTCACCATGCTGGTAAAGAGCTTGCCCCTTTTCAAGTCGAATGCGATCTTTGACCAGATCATCGAGCTTGGCGACCTCTGTCGCAGGCATTCCTACGGGAAGACAGACGCTACCCATCATGCAGGTCGAGCAGTGCGTCGCTTCAGTACCAACGGGGATGTGTTTAAGCATGTCTTTGTGATATCAGGTTTTAAGGCAACGAAACCAGAATTAGGTTGATTGTAGACCGGTTGATTTGGATCAACCATATTATGTGCCATCAAGCCTAAGATTTGGTGAGCCATCGCGAATTTGATATTCCCCCATTGAAAAGTGGCGTTATGCCCACATCTTCTAACCATCAAACATTGGCCACAAGCCACACCTCGTTAGGAGCACCACAATGCGTTTTGACAAACTTACGACCAAATTTCAGCAAGCTCTTGCGGATGCGCAAAGTCTTGCTGCGCGTCAGGAACATCCGTATATCGAACCGGCTCACGTGCTATCTGCTTTGTTAGCCGATAGTGAAAGCGGCGCGGGCAGTCTGCTTGCGCGTGCGGGCGTCGCAATCAATAAACTCCAGAGTAGCCTGGCTGCAACGCTTAAAGCCTTGCCTCAAGTTAAGGGCGGTGATGACAATATTCAAGTCAGCCGTGATCTGCAGGCTGTCTTTACGCGTGTCG
>JACCED011051939.1_pt1 | contig 21600 bp, 19 predicted proteins | sample 7455021 | NCBI WGS metagenome assembly JACCED01 (sample SAMN15323456, study PRJNA562643) | freshwater metagenome | isolation source: river surface water | place: USA:Blue River Watershed | collected 2017-08-19
AAAGAACAGATCAGCAACGTTTTGGTGGATTTTTACCTCGAACCGGCAGCTTTGATTCTGCCACGCAAAATAAAATACTCTGGGTGCAAGATGCTTGGAGTATTAACCCTATGACCACTTTTACATCCGGTTTGAGATATGAGGATGTTTCATTGAGTTCGGATCAGGTGAGGCAAAATGCTTCCCGATTTTTGCCTTCAATTGCAGTTAAATGGCAACCTAATGAAGCTTGGGTGTTAAGAAGCTCATTGGGTGCTGGATTGAAAATGCCAAAAATTAATGAGATTAGTGCAGCAACTAGTCGAAGCTTTGGTTTGAATAATCCTTTAGATGCAGATCAACGTGGCAATCCAAATTTGAAGCCTGAAAAAAGTGTGAATTTTGAGTTGGCAGTGGAACGTTATTTAGCCCAACAAGCGGGGGTGCTTTCTGCTAATGCTTATTTCAGAAGTACACAAGACTTTACGGAGCGAAGAGTTGAGAGAGTAGGTATTGTTGGTGAGACGGATCCTCGATGGGTAGATCGACCATACAACGAAGGGAATGCGATTCATTGGGGATTAGAGCTCGATGGCAAAATCAATACGGATCATTGGGCGTGGTCAGGCGGAACCTTAAGAACGCATTTAACTTTACCTGAGGCAAGGGTAGATGATGAGCGTTTAGGAAAAAAAAGAATGGCACGTGACACACCACACTATATATGGTCGTTGGGGTTTGATCAGAAGTTACCAAAGTTTCAATCTAGTTTTGGTATGAATTTACAAATGTCTGGTAGAAGTGAAACTGTGATTCCAGGTGAGCAATCCGCTTTTACTCGATCACGTGCTTTATTAGATGCCTATTGGCTTTATAAAATTAACCCAAAATTAAATATAAGAGTTTCTGGGCAAAACCTATTAGGTGAAGATATTGTGAAAAGCAATCGATTTAGATCAGGTGGCTTTTGGCAATATAACAGCGATGAATATGTGTTTAGGACAGTGATGTTTTTTGTTGAGGCGATGCTTTAGCTTTTGTTAGGAAAATTTGATGAAACGATCAAGATTATTTTTTATGTTTATGGCCTTATTTTTAGGTCATTTATCGCTAGCTCTTCATGCTGCTGAATCTCATACCCCTTGGTTGAGCCCGCAGGATTCGGGATGGACTGTTCAGCCTTTGTTGAATGTCGGTGATCGTGTGGGTAAGCAAGGATATCGAATGGTTGGTTCACCTGATGGCTTGGGTGCGATGAAGGATTCGAATGGTCGCTTAAGTATATTGATGAATCATGAGATTTCTAACGAGATGGGGAAAGTGCGACTTCATGGGGGCAAGGGTGCTTTTGTTTCGCATTGGAAACTTGATATTAATTCGTTAAAGGTGGTTGATGGGGAAGACTTGGTTAAACAAGTAAAGTTATGGTCACATCAAACACAAAAATACTCAACTGAACAGGCCTACCGTTTTAATCGCTTGTGCTCTGCAGACTTACCTGCGCCCTCTGCATTGTTTGATCAGCTGACTGGCAAAGGTTTTAGTGGTCGTATATTTTTAAATGGGGAAGAGGATCGCAATGGTGGTCGCGCTTTTGCTCACATTGTTTCTGGCGATGAGGCGGGTGTAAGTTATGAACTGCCACATTTGGGTAAGTTTGCTTGGGAAAATGCAGTGGCTAATCCGGCTACTGGGGTTAAGACAGTGGTGATGGGAATGGACGATAGCCCTGGCGGACAAGTATATATGTATGTAGGTGAAAAGCGTTTGGCAGGTACCCCGGTTGAGCGAGCTGGCTTGGTCGGAGGCCAGCTTCATGCACTCAAAGTACAAGGTGAGCGTTTTAGTTTATTTAATTTTGGTGATGTTTCTGCAATGAATGGAGATGCACTAGAGAAAGCTGGCCGTGATGGCGGGGTGGCTAATTTTATGCGCCCTGAAGATGGTGCTTGGGATACTAAACACCCCAATATTTTTTATTTTGCGACCACGGATAAAATTGATGGAACCAGTCAGTTATTTCAGTTGCGATTTGATGATATTGCTCAGCCAGAAAAAGGTGGGAAGTTTCAAGTTGTTTTAAATGCAAGAGATATCGGCGCACAGATGTTTGATAATTTGACGGTTGCTGGGGATGGGAGCTTATTAATTGAAGAAGATCCAGGCGACAATCCACATATGGCTTCAATCTGGCATTTTGATCCTGAGACCAAATTGACGAAGAAAATTTTCGCTGTTAGGCCTGAAAATTTCATCAATCAAGATAGCGGTCAATATCTAACGCAAGATGAAGAAAATTCAGGGGTGATTGAAATCACTGATTTGGTTAAAGAAGCGAGTTGGTTTGATGCTAAGCGCCGATACTTTTTAGGCGCAATTCAAATTCATGCTAAATCTAGCGATCCTGAGTTAGTCGAAGATGGGCAGCTATATTTAATCAGCGGACCTCTTAATGACTAGGCTATTTAGTGCCTTATTTTGAAATGCTTGTTTGAGTTCTTTTAAGTCTTAACGATGGCCTTCTTTAGCCATGTTGATTGAGTACTTAGGAATCTCAACAACCAAGTCTTGATTGCCAACAATGGCTTGGCAAGATAAACGTGAGTTTGGTTCTAGTCCCCAAGCCTTGTCTAGCAGGTCCTCTTCGTTATCTTCAGCAGGATTAAGTGACTGATAGCCTTCGCGCACAACTATGTGGCAGGTAGTGCAAGCACATACCTTATCGCATGCATGGTCGATATCGATATCATTCTCTAGCAGCGCATCACATACAGAGGTGCCCGTGGCAACCTCTATTGCGGTGCCTTGAGGGCATAGTTCTTCGTGAGGGAGTACGATAATTTGTGGCATTTTAATGTCGCTTTTTATAGTTCTAGTTTGTTTAAATCTTGACCTGCAAATGCTTGTTTAACCGATGCATCCATCCTTTTTGCAGCAAATGATTCTGTGGCTTGATTAAGTGCCTCGACAGCCTTGTGAATCTCATCGCTGTTATTGCCTGCAGTTAAGGTCTTTAGTGCTTGCATTTGCGACTTAATGGCGTTGATTTCTTCAGCGTTTAATAAGTGGCTGTCTTGTGCTAAAGCTGCTGAAATTGCTTCAATTAAACGTTCTGCATCGACAATCACTTCGCGAAGCGCCCGGGCTTTTTTATCTTGTTCGGCAGCTCCAAATGAAGATTTTAGCATGTTCGTGATTTCATCCTCGCTTAAACCATATGATGGTTTAACGACGATGTCTGCAACCACACCCTTTGATTGTTCACGTGCTGACACTGAAAGTAAACCATCTGCATCTACTTGGAACGTCACACGGATGCGCGCTGCACCAGCCGCCATTGGTGGGATGCCACGTAGCTCAAATTTGGCGAGAGAACGGCAATCTGAAACAAGTTCGCGTTCGCCTTGAAGCACATGAATGCTCATTGCTGTTTGGCCATCTTTAAATGTTGTAAAGTCTTGTGCACGTGCAACAGGTAAAGTTGCATTTCGTGGGATAACACGTTCAACCAAGCCACCCATTGTTTCTAAGCCAAGGGAAAGCGGAATCACATCTAGTAAAAGCAAATCGTCTCCACTACGATTGCCTGCTAGCACATTTGCTTGAATAGCAGCGCCCAAGGCAACGACTTTGTCTGGATCTAAATTGGTGAGTGGCTCTTGCCCGAAAAACTTGGCTACTGCTTGACGTATTTGCGGCATGCGCGTTGCGCCACCAACCATCACAACACCTTTGATATCTGCTACATCGAGTCCTGCATCACGCAAAGCTTTGCGTGTTGGGTTAAGCGTTTTAGTGACTAAGTTTTCTGTGAGTTCAACCAGCTTTTGTGCGTTCAGTTTTAAGTTAATCAATTTTCCTGTGCTTAGCACACTTGTAACGTCAGCCTCGTGGTTTTCACTGAGCCACTCTTTTACTTCGCGTGACTTTGTCAGAAGAAGTCGAGTGTCTTCTTGATTCAGTGGAGGAAGTTTTGCTTCGGCAAGTATCCAGCAAAAAATCCGGTGGTCAAAATCATCGCCGCCTAAAGCTGAATCACCATTTGTTGCTAATACTTCAAAGATGCCTTTAGATAGACGCAAAATTGAAACATCAAAAGTGCCGCCGCCTAGGTCATAAATAACATAAACACCTTCTGCACCATTATCTAAGCCGTAAGCAACAGCAGCCGCAGTGGGTTCATTGAGTAATCTTAAAACATGTAGTCCGGCTAAACGTGCAGCATCTTTTGTTGCTTGGCGTTGCGCATCATCAAAATAAGCGGGTACCGTAATCACAGCGCCAGTGAGTTCGCCACCTAGTGCTTTTTCAGCACGTGTTTTGAGTGTCTTTAGAATTTCAGCTGAGATTTCAACTGGACTTTTAATGCCGGCACATGTTTCAATTTGTACCATACCACTTCCAGTGTCCCGGAATTTGTAGGGGATGTGCGTTGTATCTGGGATGTCGCTAAAACCACGTCCCATGAAGCGCTTAACTGAACTGATGGTGTTTTTGGGATCTGCGCTTTGAGAAGATTGGGCTGCATGCCCCACGATGACATTGTCGTCAGGCAAATACTGAACAACGGAGGGCAAGAGTGCGTGGCCATCTTCATCTTGCAGCACAGTGCTCATGCCACTTTGTATTGTGGCTACTAATGAGTTGGTTGTGCCAAGGTCGATACCTATCGCCAGCTTGTGCTGGTGAGGGGCGGCACTCATGCCTGGTTCTGCGATTTGTAATAATGCCATGTAAAGTTTAGTTTTCTAGTGTTTCAATTGCGCGATGAATATCAATACTGATTTTATCAATAAAGCTAAGTTTTCTAACGATTTCACTAGCTAAAGCATAAGCTTTCTCATCAAAGTATTGTTTGAGTTGGCTTGCCAGATGTTTGGCATTCCGTTTGATTTCAGTTAGCAAAGAATCTAAGGAGCTAACATCTTTGTTTGAAATGGCATCTTCGATTGTTTCACGCCATTCCATTTGTAGCATCAGAAAATCAGAAGGCATCGCTGTATTACTTTCCTCAAGGGTTTCAACGCCTTGCAGTTGCAATAAATAGCGGGCGCGTGCAGTAGTGTTTTTGAGCGTTTGATAAGCTTCGTTAGCCTGTGTGGCAACTTGCATCGACTGCATGCGTTCGTTCGCCGGTGCAGTCACAAAACGGTCTGGATGTACTTCGTTTTGGAGTTTGCGGTAATGCTGATCTAGTAAATTAAAATCCACTTCAAATTGAGTAGGTAAATCTAATAATTCAAAGTGGTTTTTTTGAAGCAAATCCATAAAGCCACTTAAACGGTAAAGCTTTCACCACATCCGCATTCGTCTTTGACGTTAGGGTTGTTGAATTTAAAGCCTTCATTTAAGCCTTCTTTTGTAAAGTCCAATTCTGTACCGTCGATGTAAACCAAGCTTTTAGGATCAACGATGACTTTAACGCCATGACTTTCAAAGGAAGTGTCTTCTGGTTGCATCTCATCAACAAACTCTAATGTGTAAGCCATACCTGAACAACCCGTGGTTTTAACGCCAAGGCGCAGGCCAACGCCTTTACCACGGTTATCTAAGAATTTTTCAACGCGTTGCGCTGCAGCTTCTGTGAGTGTAATTGCCATAAATCTAATGTGCCTTAATTAAGCAGGTTGTTTTGATTTTAAGTCAGCAACAGCAGCTTTGATGGCATCCTCTGCTAACACTGAGCAGTGAATCTTAACTGGAGGTAAAGCCAGCTCTTCTGCAATGGCTGAGTTCTTAATTTCAGCTGCTTGGTCCAATGTTTTACCTTTTAGCCATTCTGTAACTAATGAGCTTGAAGCAATTGCAGATCCGCAACCATAAGTTTTGAATTTCGCATCTTCAATAATCCCACTATCGTTGACTTTGATTTGTAACTTCATGACGTCACCGCAAGCTGGCGCGCCAACCATACCAGTGCCAACATGAGGATCATTTTTATCTAAAGTGCCAACGTTTCTTGGGTTTTCGTAATGATCTAAAACTTTATCTGAATATGCCATTTTGATACTCCTTAAATTAGTGGGCAGCCCACTCAACTTTACTTAAATCAATACCGTCTAAATGCATCTCCCAAAGTGGAGATAATTCACGCAATTTACCAATTTTGCTTTTCATTAGCGCAATCGTATAGTCCACATCTTCTTCTGTAGTGAAGCGACCAATTGAGAAGCGAATAGAGCTGTGTGCAAGCTCATCTGAACGACCTAATGCGCGAAGCACGTAACTAGGCTCTAGGCTGGCAGATGTGCAAGCTGAACCACTAGAAACGGCGATATCTTTTACTGCCATAATCAATGACTCACCTTCAACAAAGTTAAAGCTGATGTTGAGGTTATGCGGTACTCGATGATCCATGTCGCCATTGACATATACTTCATCGATTTCTTCTAGTCCTGAAAGTAAGCGGTCGCGTAGGCGGCGCACTTGCAAGTTTTCAGCTTTCATTTCTAATCGTGCAATACGGAAAGCTTCGCCCATACCAACAATTTGATGAGTAGGTAATGTACCTGAACGCATACCACGTTCATGACCGCCGCCATGCATTTGCGCTTCGATACGGATACGCGGTTTACGTCTAACATAAAGTGCACCAATGCCTTTAGGTCCGTATGTTTTGTGAGCACAAAAACTCATTAAATCAACAGGTAGTTTTTCTAGATCGATATCGACCTTACCTGTGGCTTGCGCAGCATCCACATGAAAAATAATGTTGTTTTCACGACAGATGTTTCCAATTGCGGTGATGTCTTGAATCACACCGATTTCATTGTTTACAAACATCACAGATGCCAAAACGGTATCCGGTTGAATAGCGGCCTTGAACTTTTCTATGTCAACTAAGCCGTTAGGTTCCGGTGCTAAATATGTTGCAGTAAAACCTTGACGCTCAAGTTCACGGAATGCATCAATCACAGCTTTATGTTCAGTTTGCACAGTGATGATGTGTTTTCCCTTGCTGGTACTATAAAAATTAGCAGCACCTTTAATTGCAAGATTATTTGATTCTGTAGCACCAGAAGTCCAAACAATTTCACGCGGATCTGCGTTCACTAATTTAGCAACTTCATCGCGTGCTTCTTCTACTGCTTGTTCAGCAGTCCAGCCAAAAGGATGGCTACGTGAAGCTGGATTACCAAAATGCTCCGTAATGTACGGAATCATTTTTTCTGCAACGCGTGGATCCACTGGTGTGGTCGCTGAGTAATCAAGATAGATAGGGGTATGAACGGTCATATTTTTCCTGTTAAGACTTTAGTTTCTAAATATTAAATAGTCACTGCTGTTAGTTCACGTAAACGACTTACTTCATTTTTTATGACACCTAAAAAAGTATTAAGTTGTTCGTGAGTGTTGTTTGCACCAAAGCTTACGCGTACTGCACCTCGTGCTAAATCCGGAGCAACACCCATGGACATTAGCACGTGGCTAGGTTCTGTGCTGTCGCTAGAACAAGCAGAGCCACTGGCAACGGCAAAGCCTTTACGATCCAACGCCATGACTAAAGTCTCGCCTTCAATTTGGTTGAAAGCGAAAAAGCTAGTGTTTGGCAATCGCGCTGCTTTATCACCAAAAATAGATGCACCTAAGGATTTGAGGTTTGTTTCTAATGTGTCACGTAATTCTTGGGTGATCTTTGCACGATCTTGCATTTCATTCTTTATTAAGGCGCATGCTGCGCCAAAACCAACGATTGCTGCTACGTTTTCTGTTCCACTGCGTAAGCCACGTTCTTGGCCGCCACCATGTAATAGCGGCTTGATGTCTACGCGCTTATCTAAAATTAAAGCGCCAGCGCCTTGCGGACCATTGATCTTATGTGATGAGACCGTCATCGCGTTCACGCCAAGTGCGTCAAAGTTTACTGGGATTTTACCCAATGCTTGAACAGCATCTGTGTGAATCAAGGCACCTTTAGATTTTGCTAATTCAGCTAAATGAGCAATATTTTGAATCACGCCAGTTTCGTTATTTGCTAACATCACCGAAATGAGGCTAGTCGGTTTCTCTAGTGCAACTTCTAAACTATAGCTATCGACAACGCCAAATTGATCGGCGGCAATAACGCCAACGCGATGACCGTGAGCACGCATTGAGAAGGCCGGGCGGGTGATTGCAGGGTGTTCAATTGCACTAACCGCAATTTGTTTTTGTTCATCACCTGCCATGCCGGCAATTGCAAAATTATCCGCTTCTGTTCCGCTTGCAGTGAAGATGACTTGTGATGGATGAGCGCCGCAAGCATCAGCAACTTGCTCACGCGCTTGGTCTAATGCTTGTCGTGCAGCACGCCCAAAGCTGTGGCGGCTAGTCGCATTTCCGTACTGATTGGATAGATAAGGCAGCATCACTTCTAACACCCTAGGGTCAAGAAGGGTGGTGCCATTATTATCTAGAAAAATAGGATCTGAATGCATCTGTTTTAAGCCACTAAACTCGCTGCATTTGTATTTTTACTTGGATTGAATTTAATTGGCTTTTTGTCATCATCGCCACTAGCTTTATGAGCCTCAACTAAATCATTTAAAGAAACGCCTGATAAGTACTCTAAAATTTTAACGTTGAGGCTGGACCATAGGTTGTGTGTCATGCAACGACGATCATCGCGACAATTTTCATGGCCACCACATTGGGTTGCATCAATGAGTTCATCCACGGCACTGATGATTTCCGAAACTGAGATTTCTGAAAGTGATTTTGCAATCCGGTAGCCTCCACCTGGACCTCGCACACTTTTGACTAAGCCACTACGGCGTAAGCGACTGAATAATTGCTCTAAATAAGATAAAGAAATGCTCTGACGTTCACTGATGCCAGCTAACGTTACAGGTTTGCCAGACTCGTCAATCGCGAGATCAAGCATTGCAGTCACTGCAAATCGACCTTTTGTGGTTAATCGCATAGCATTTTTCCTAAATGAGGTAGAGAAATAGAGAGCTTTAAATATTAGCCTAAATTCTATAATACCCGAACTCTTTAGTCAAGTATTATCGCGCTCTTATGTTGTCATTAATTTGTCATAAATATGTAACACACGGATGTTAATTAAAACGTTAAAGTATTTGGGATTTTAAAAAAGTTTAACTAGGGAGTTAACAATGAAAACAGCAAATGTAAGTTATTTAGAAAGAGCACAGAAATTAGATATTGATGAGCAAGAGCGTCTTCTTTCTCGTATGGCTGGAAAACTGCCTAAACGATTGCAAAAAGAAAAGTTGACTAAATACGAAGCAATTGCAATTCAATTGGAATTAGAAGATGAGCAATTGCAGGAATGGCGTTCGATTATGGCTGAATTGAAAGCTAAGTCTCAAAAGGCGCAAATCAAAGCTGCTGAAAAAGCAGCAGCACTTCAGGAAAAGTTAGCAAAGAAACTTGCTGCTGATCAAGCAAAGGCAGCTAAGAAGGCGGCAGTTGAGCAAGCTAAGATGGCAAAAAAAACCGAGGCAAAGAAACCTGCAGTAAAAAAAGCAGTAGTGACTAAGGCTTCAGCTAAACCAGTGTCAGCAAAACCAGCGGCAGTAAGAACGCCTGTTGTTAATAATGTGGTTAAAAAACCTACAAATCAATGAAAACTTTGCTCGTCGCCAATCCTAAGGGCGGCAGTGGAAAGACAACCTTAGCAACTAATTTAGCTGGATATTTTGCAGGGCTCGGGTGGCATGTTGTTTTGTCTGATATGGATAGGCAAAAGTCAGCACTTAAGTGGCTTGCAACCCGACCTGTAAGGCTTCCTTTTGTGAATGCTTTAAATGGCCGAGGCGATCATTTAATTAGCTTAAGTGCGGATATCAACATTATTGATTCACCTGCAGGCCTGCGTGGCGAAAAATTAAAAGATGCAGTCAAAGCAGCGGATTGGATCATTGTTCCAATTCAATCATCAGTATTTGATATTGTAGCCACTGAAAAATTTCTTGATGTATTAAGGGCTGAAAAGTCTGTTCGTAAGAGTAAGACTTTTGTATTGATGGTGGGGATGCGGATTGGCGCAAGAACTAAATCTGCTGCAATGCTTGAAAAGTATTTGGATGAGGCAGGCTTCCCCGTAACAGCACATTTATCGGATGCTCAAATTTATAAAGAATCTGCTGAAACGGGCTTTAGCATTTTTGATATGCCAGCATCAAAAGCAAGTAAACATAAAAGTCAGTGGTTGGCTTTGATTCAGTCTTTAAAAGTCCATCATAAAAATAACTAATTTGGTTTTTATCATGCACCCACTAAAATTTGTCGTATGATGAAGTGATGTCAATAAATAGATGTATGTCATCTAAACGTAACATTTCAAGACTAGAGTGGTAAATTATTTTGTCGGTAAATCACAAATTGAATCCAGAATATTTTGTTAATCGTGAATTGGGTTTATTAGCCTTTAATCAACGTGTTCTAGCGCAAGCTGAAGATGATCGTGTTCCTCTCCTAGAGCGTTTGAAATTCTTGTGTATTTTTAGCAGCAATATGGATGAATTTTTTGAGGTTCGTGTTGCTGGTGTCAAGCATCAGATTCGGCTAAAAGATACGAATTCAGGGCCAGACGGCTTAAGCCCTAAGCAAGTTTTTGAGCGCGTCAGTGCTCAAGCACATACCTTGATAGCACATCAATACAAGATTCTAAATGAAGTGGTTTTGCCAAAATTAGCGCAAGAAAATATTCATTTTCTTCGTCGTGGAAGTTGGTCTGATGAACAGCGGCAGTGGATTTCGGAATATTTCTTTCGAGAGCTAATGCCAATTTTGACCCCGATAGGCTTGGATCCAGCGCATCCTTTTCCTCGTGTTTTAAATAAAAGTTTAAATTTCGCTGTAGAGCTTGAAGGTAAAGATGCCTTTGGACGAAACTCAGGCGTTGCTATTGTTCAGGCGCCGCGTGCATTGCCGCGAGTGATTAAGCTTCCAGCTCATATTGCCGGTTGTGAGAACGGGTTTGTGTTTCTTTCTTCTATTTTGCATGCCCATGTGCACGAGTTGTTTTCAGGAATGACTGTTAAGGGCTGTTATCAGTTTAGGGTGACGCGTGATACCGAATTATCTTTAGATGATGAAGACGCTAAAGATTTGCGGATTGCGCTGCAGGGTGAGTTGTCGCATCGTCAATTCGGTGATGGTGTCCGTTTAGAAGTCGCTGATAATTGTCCACCTGAAATGACGGCATTTTTATTAGGTCAATTTGGCCTGACAGAAGAAGATTTATACCAGGTGAATGGCATTGTTAATTTAGTGCGTTTAATGCAAATTCCAGATTTGGTTGATCGTCCAGACCTGAAGTTTTCTGCTTACACCCCAAGTAAACCAAAAGAACTTAATAAAGATATCGATATTTTTAAAGCGATTCGTAAGCAAGATATTCTTTTGCATCATCCTTATCAGTCTTTTAACCCAGTCATTGATTTTATTACCCAGGCCTCTGAAGATCCGCATGTGCTTGCGATTAAACAAACTTTTTATCGGACGAGTGCCGACTCAAAGTTAATGACTGCACTCATTGAGGCAGCTCGACGTGGTAAAGAAGTGACCGTTGTAGTTGAGCTTTTTGCTCGATTTGATGAAGAGGCTAATATTAATTGGGCAGCTAAGTTAGAAGATGCCGGTGCACATGTGGTTTACGGAGTCGTAGGTCATAAAACACACGCTAAGATGGCAATGGTTGTGCGTCGAGAAGAAGGAAAGTTACGTCGATACGTTCATCTTTCTACTGGTAATTATCATCAAAGAACAGCGAAGCTTTATACGGATTTTGGCTTATTGACTTGCAATGAATCGATATGCAAAGACGTTAATGATGTTTTTGCTCAGTTAACTGGTTTGGGTAAGTCAAATAAACTTAATCATTTGTGGCAGTCACCATTTAACTTGCATAGCAACCTAATCAAAGCAATTAATAAAGAAGCAGAGATTGCAAAATCAGGTAAAAAGGCGCACATCATCGCTAAAATGAATGCCTTGTTGGATGCGGATGTTATTCGTGCTTTATACGATGCTTCTAATGCTGGCGTTCAAATTGATCTCTTAGTTCGCGGTGTTTGTGCACTTAAGCCAGGCATTCCTGGGATCTCTGAGAATATTCGTGTGCGCTCTATAGTGGGACGTTTCTTGGAACATACACGTATTTTTTATTTTCATCATCATGGCGAAAATCATTTATATTTATCTAGTGCAGATTGGATGTATCGTAATTTCTTTAAGCGAATTGAAGTATGCTTCCCAATACTCGATCCTAAAGTTAAACGTCGTGTAATAAAAGAAGGCTTAGAGATCTATCTCAAAGACAATTTAAATGCTTGGGAAATGTCTTCGGCTGGCACTTATCACTTAAGGCCTAAGCGCGGCATGCCGCTTAGTGCTCAACAAAGCCTTATGGAGACTTTTGCCCACGACATTTAATTTAGACACGGCTCATTAAGCAATGTCTAAGTTAATATTAATGTCTTTCCAAAAGTTAACTTCTGCCATCAACTCTGCTTTGGTGAGTGGGTTTTCTGATAGCCAACTTTTTTCCACATCTAAACCGAAACCTGATTTTGAACATGACAAATTAAGTTCAGGCGAACTGATGTCTTGTCTATTCCTGTGAAATAGAACGGCGAGTCTCAGAATCATTACAAGTGAGCATTGATCTTGACTCATTGAGGCCATGGGGAGCTTGGTAAGAGATCGGCGTTGTGCTCTCACTAAAAACCCCAGTACTTCCTGCTCCATTTTAGAAAAACCAGGCATATCAGCATTTTCAACAATATAAGCTGAATGTTTGTGATACCCGCTATGGGCAATTGATATGCCAATTTCGTGGAGCATTGAGGCCCATGATAGATATTGCTTTGCGAGATCAAAATCCATTGATAACTGATGCTTGGCGCTATTGAGTAGCTTGAATGCAAGTGTTTGTACCCGTTTCACTTGATCTTTGTCAACGTGATAGCGTCGCATAAAGCTATTCACGGTTACTTTTCGGGTGTCTTGATGTTGCATTCGACCGAGAAGCTCATATAGAACACCCTCGCGTAACGCGCTATTGGCGACATTCAGCTGTTTGATTCCCAGTTCATCGAATATGGCTAACATAATGGCGAGGCCGCCTGAAATGACGCTTGCTCTATCTGTACTTAATCCGTTTAACTCAATCTTTTTGACGTCTTTGGCTTTAATTAGTACCTGTTTAAGCTGACGTAAGCCATCTGCAGTAACTTCGCCATTGGTCATATTGTTTAATCGTAATACTTCACCCAGTGATCTTGCTGTTCCAGATGAAGCAAAAGCTTCTTGCCAATGTTTTGAATTAAATGTTTTTGAGATGCTTTGAATTTCGGCTGCAGCTGAAATTCTTGCCTTTTCAAAAGAAGTTTCTGTGATTTTTCCATCTGGAAAGAATTTTAAGCTATAGCTTACACAGCCCATGTATAGGCTTTCCATATGAATGGGCTCTAAGCCCTTGCCAATAATAAATTCTGTTGAGCCACCACCAATATCGATTACTAGGCGTTTATGGTCTGCTTTTGGTAAGCCATGACTGACACCAACAAAAATCATTCGTGCTTCTTCTCGGCCAGCAATAATTTCGATTGGGAATCCAAGTGCTTCTTCTGCTGCCTTAAGCAGTTCAGGGGCATTTTTTGCAACCCGGAAGGTATTAGTTGCAACGGCTCGTACAGCTTGAGGTGGCAGGCCGCGAAGTCTTTCGCCGAAACGTTTCAAACATTCAATGGCGCGCTTTTGAGTTTCTTTATTGAGTGTTTTATTCTCAGACAGTCCTGCACCTAATCTGACTAACTCACGCATTGAGTCATGAAAAATGAGGTGGTCATCAACTACTTTTGCTAGTTGCAATCTAAAGCTATTCGATCCTAAATCAATGGCTGCAATTTCGGAGAATTTAGGGTTATTGTTTAACAAATCAGACTCTAGATAATAAATGATTGAGAGGCTTAATTAGGATGAAGCCTTTGGCTATTTTATGACTTTTATGTGACAGATTTATGTACTTTAATATTCATCTGCTGATTTATAGCTTTTTAAATGCATCTACATCAAATGCTTTTCCAACATCCGCATCCGATTCAACGTCTGCTCCTAGCTTATTAAGTTGTTGCATGACTTCTTGTAGTTTTAAATCTTGAGCTGTGGCGTGATCTAAGAGTGCATGAATCGCTTTAGTCATAGGGTCATTTTGGTTGTCGCTGACAGCATAGGCTGAGAATCCAATTTTTTCTGCCATCTCATCTCGTTGTTTTGAAACTTCACCATCAAGAATGCGTGCTGGAATGCCTACTGCAGTTGCGCCAGCTGGCACATCTTTGACTACTACTGCGTTGGAGCCTATTTTTGCGCCAGCACCTATGGTAATAGGACCTAAAATTTTTGCGCCAGCACCGATGACCACACCTTGTTCTAAGGTTGGATGGCGTTTGCCTTTATTCCATGAAGTGCCACCAAGTGTTACACCATGATAGAGCGTGCAATCGTCATGAATGATAGCCGTTTCTCCAATGACAACGCCCATGCCATGGTCAATAAATACACGACGACCTATTGTGGCGCCTGGGTGAATTTCAATGCCAGTCATCCAGCGAGAGATGTGTGAAATGAATCGTGCAATCCAAAAGAAACGTTTACGCCATACCCAATGAGAAAGGCGGTGAATGATGAGTGCATGAACACCTGGGTAAGTCGTGATGATTTCCCAATGCGTTCTTGCAGCGGGGTCTCGTTCAAATACAACCGAGATATCTTCTTTAATTTGATAAAACATATTTTTTACTCTTTATCGCCATCATTTTTTTGATGATAGTTTTTAGGATGTTGCGTCAATTTTAATATACCACGCAAGATATTGACTTCTTCTTTTTCGAGGCGTGTTCGTGCATAAATTCTTCGAACTCTTGGCATCAGTTTCTTAGGTTCTTGAGGATTAAGAAAACCAATTTTAATAAGAGTTTCTTCTAGGTGCTGATAAAAGCCCTCAACATCGTCACTAGTCGCTAGCGGTGTTTTAGATTCACTTTCTACTGGTTTTGATTCAGATGATGCCATTCTTAACTCGTAACACATGACTTGAACAGCAGCTGCAACATTTAATGATGAAAAGTCTGGATTGGTTGGAATCATCGCTAGTAGTTGGCATAAGTCTAATTCACGATTAGAAAGTCCGCTCATCTCATTACCAAAGACTAAGGCAACTTGTTGCTGATTATCAGCAATGCCTGCAGCCCTTGTGGCGGCCTCTCTTGCGGATACTAATTCGTGAGAGATTTGTCTTTTTCTTGCACTCAGTCCAATGGCCAATACACAGTCTTTTAAGGCATCTTCAAGAGTCTCACAGATCACTGCATTTTCTAATAAATTCACAGCGCCACATGCCAAAGCATTTGCTTCAGCATCTGGAAATTGTTTCGGTTGAACTAAATATAGTTGATTTAGCCCCATTGTTTTCATGGCGCGCGCAGCAGACCCTATGTTACCCGGGTGGCTTGTTTGACAAAGAATAATACGGAATTGATTAAGCAAGATGTTTGGCGCTAGTGGCAGAAAGCATTAAAATACTATTTTAACAGCTCTTTAATATTGCCTCATGTAGATTTACTACAAAGCCACCGAATAAAGGTGGTAGGCAAACATGGAAAATACACATGCATCCAATGCTTACAAACGCGGTTAAAGCCGCTCGCCGTGCTGGCGCTATTATTAATCGCGCATCACAGGACGTGGGCGCAATTAAGGTTCAAACTAAAACTTACAACGACTTTGTGAGCGAAGTCGATCGTAATGCTGAACAGGCGATTATTGATACGCTTAAAGAAGCCTATCCAACACACGGTTTTTGGGGTGAGGAAAGTGGTAAGGATGGTAAAGAAGCTGAGCATATTTGGATTATTGATCCTTTAGATGGCACAACTAACTTTTTGCATGGTTTTCCTCAGTATGCAATTTCTATCGCGCTGATGAGTAACGGACAACTCTCACAAGCGGTTGTTTATGATCCTAATCGAAATGACTTATTCACCGCCACACGTGGTCGTGGTGCGTTCTTGAATGACAAGCGTATTCGCGTAAGTAATCGTGCTAAGTTGCAAGATTCTATTGTCGGCACAGGTTTCCCATACCGTGACTTTAGCAATTTAGATGCTTACATGGGCATGTTCAAAGACATGGTCAAAAAGACTTCAGGCATTCGTCGTCCAGGTGCTGCTGCATTAGATTTGGCTTATGTCGCAGCTGGTTGGTTTGATGGTTTCTGGGAGATTGATTTATCAACCTGGGATATCGCTGCGGGCGCATTATTGATTCAAGAGGCTGGCGGCATTGTTGGGGATTTTGAAGGTAATGAGACTTGGATTGATACCGGCAATATTGTTGCTGGCAATCCAAAGGTTTTCGCACAAATGTTACAAGTTTTAACGCCACATTTAACTGATAATTTAAAATCAAATTATCAAACACCTGTTACTGAATAATCTAATTGAAGATCAAAGTTAACGATATGAAAAAAGTGACGAAAGCTGTTTTTCCAGTTGCCGGTCTTGGTACACGATTTTTGCCAGCAACAAAAGCCAATCCTAAAGAAATGCTACCGATTATTGATAAGCCTTTAATTCAATATGCGGTGGAAGAAGCGATTGAAGCAGGTGTTACCGATTTGATTTTTATTATCGGCCGAAATAAACGTGCGATTCCTGATCACTTCGATATGGCTTATGAGTTGGAAAATGAACTTGAGCGCAATGGCAAAACAGAATTGCTTAAAATCGTTCAAAACATTATCCCTAAACATGTCAATTGTATTTACATTCGCCAGGCGCAGGCTTTAGGCTTAGGTCATGCTGTTCGAATTGCACGTCCGGTGGTGAATGATGAACCATTTGCTGTGTTGCTCGCTGATGATTTGTTAGATGGTAAAGTCCCAGTCATGAAACAAATGGTTGAAGCTTACAATCATCATCATTGTTCATTGCTCGGGGTTCAGAATGTGCCGCGTGAACAAACTAAGAGTTACGGAATTGTTGCGACAACGACAATTGATGAAAAGGTGGAAAAGGTCTCATCTATTGTCGAAAAACCAAAACCAGAAGAAGCCCCTTCAACCTTGGGTGTTGTCGGCCGCTACATCCTAACGCCAAGAATTTTTCATCACTTAGATAATATTAAACCTGGTGCTGGGGGTGAAATTCAGTTAACTGATGGGATATCTTCTTTGCTATCAGAAGAACAGGTTTTAGCCTATCGCTTTGATGGTGTGCGTTATGATTGTGGCTCGAAGGCTGGATATATGGAAGCGACAGTGCGTTTAGGTTTACGTCATCCTGAAGTTGGTGCTGATTTTAAAGTGCTATTAGAGAAAATTGTGAATGAAGAGAAAATGAAGTAATTTTTTGTATTTTAAAAAAACCCAGTTTACTTACTGGGCTTTTTTTATTTTAGTTTTAAGCTTTTCAAAGTTCTGGATCTCACGCTTTTAAGAAGTGATGCGTCATTAATTAATGACTGACCATATGAAGGCACCATGTCCTTCATTTTGCTTTTCCACTCTTTAGTTTGTATTCTGTCGCTAAAGCAACGTTCAATAATTCCAATCATTGCTTGTGCTGATGTTGATGCGCCTGGCGATGCTCCTAGTAGTGCTGCAAGAGAGCCATCTTTAGCCGTCACAATTTCAGTCCCAAATTCTAGTTTTCCGCCTTTTTGATCACAATTTTTGATGATCTGTACGCGCTGTCCTGCTTTTGCTAAATGCCAGTCCTCGGCTTTTGCCGTTGGGAAGTATTCTTGCAATGATTTGATTCGGCTTTTTTGTGATTGAAATACTTCACCGATTAAGTATCGGGTTAGATCTACGTTCTGAATGCCGGCAGCCATGATTGGTTTTACATTGTTTCTTTTGACTGAACCAAGCAGGTCTAAGAATGAGCCTTCTTTTAAGAACTTAGTTGTAAAGCCGGCATATGGCCCGAACAGTAATGCAGGTTCGCCATTAATAATGCGTGTATCCAAGTGGGGTACAGACATTGGAGGCGCGCCAATTGCCGCCTTTCCATAAACTTTGGCATGATGTTGTTTAATAACATCTTGGTTTTTACAGACTAGCCATAATCCACTGACGGGGAATCCGCCATAACCTTTACTTTCAGCTATGCCTGATTTTTGTAGAAGTGGTAGTGCTCCGCCGCCTGCACCTAGAAATACAAACTTAGCAATAATCGTATGAGTTTTCTTGCTTAAACGATCTTGCATGCTGACATGCCAAAGACCGCGTTTGTCTTGTTTTAATCGACGTACAGATTGATTGAGGCTGAGGTCAAAATTTGAGTCTGATTTTAGATGGCTAATTAGATCGCGTGTCAAAGCACCAAAGTCTACATCAGTACCATAAGCAAGACGTGTTGCTGCTACTGGCTGTTTTGGGTCGCGGCCTTTCATCACAAGCGGCATCCATTGTTTCAGTACTTCAGGATCTTCAGTGTATTCCATGTCTTTAAATAATGGATGCGCACTGAGCTTTGCATGGCGCTCTTTTAGAAAAGCGACATTTGCTGCACCCCATACGAAACTTTCGTGCGGGGTAGGGTTAATGAATTTTTTAGGCTCTAGAATATTTTGATCAACTAAGTAAGACCAAAATTGAAGAGAAATCTCAAAAGCCGCATTGATGCCTAAGGCGCGTTCTATATTAATGCTGCCATCTGAGTTTTGTGGTGTGTAATTGAGTTCACAATAACCTGCATGGCCAGTTCCTGCGTTATTCCATCCATCGGAGCTTTCCGATGCAACTTCACTTAAGCGTTCTACCATGCTGATTTTTAAATCAGAGTCTAGATGATTCAACATAGCCGCTAGCGTTGCGCTCATTACTCCTGCGCCCACTAATAAAATATCGACATGCTGATTTGACATCAATTCCTCATTCTAAAAAATCTAATTAACAAATAACTCTATGGCGCACGCATGATAAGCGTGAATACTTAATCTGTAAATCCAGCACTACACAAAGAGATGGGGCTTAACGCCCCATCTAAGATAATACTTGTTTAACGACTGACTTAAATAGGTTGTTTTAACTGATCTAAAATTGCTGGATTCTCTAGTGTTGAAATATCAGATGTAATTTCTTCACCTTTAGCTAAGCTTCGAAGTAAGCGACGCATAATTTTGCCTGAACGCGTTTTTGGTAAGTTATCACCAAAACGAATTTCATCAGGCTTAGCAATCGGACCAATTTCTTTGCCAACCCATTCGCGTAATTCTCCCACAATTTTTTTGGCTTCTTCGCCTTCTGGGCGTTTACCTTTAAGTACCACATAGGCAACGATAGATTCACCTTTAATGTCGTGCGGTTTACCAACGACAGCAGCCTCAGCAACCAATGAATTAGCAACTAAAGCAGATTCAATTTCCATTGTGCCTAAGCGGTGACCTGAAACATTCAGAACATCGTCAATGCGACCCATGATGGTGAAATAACCGGTTTCGGAATCACGGATTGCGCCATCGCCTGCCAGGTATAATTTGCCACCTAAATCTTCAGGGAAATAAGACTTCACGTAGCGCGCGTCATCGTTCCAGATAGTACGAATCATAGAAGGCCAAGGGCGTTTAATTACCATTAAGCCGCCCGTGCCCCAAGGAACATCGTGTCCTGTTTCGTCTACGACGTCAGCCTGAACGCCTGGGAAAGGTAATGTGCAAGATCCTGGAATGAGTGGCGTTGCACCAGGTAATGGCGTAATCACGTGGCCGCCTGTTTCAGTCTGCCAGAAAGTATCCAAAATAGGACATTTACTGTTTCCTACCTCTTCGTAATACCACATCCAAGCTTCAGGATTGATTGGTTCACCCACAGAGCCAAGTAGACGCAAACTACTTAAATCATATTGTTTTGGATGTAGCTCTGGATTCGTGCTTGAGGACTTAATTAAAGAGCGAATCGCTGTCGGTGCAGTATAAAAAATGCTGACTTTATGTGCAGCAATCATGCGCCAAAAACGACTTGCATCAGGATAGGTTGGAATGCCTTCGAATACGACTTGAGTCACGCCTAGTGCAAGAGGGCCGTAAGCAACATACGTGTGGCCTGTAATCCAACCCACGTCTGCGGTACACCAGAATACGTCGCCTTCTTTTGCATCAAAAGTCCAGCGCATAGTATTCATTGCATGGAGTAAATAGCCGGCAGTTGAGTGTTGAACGCCTTTTGGTTTGCCTGTTGATCCCGATGTGTAGAGCAAGAACAATGGGTGCTCTGCATTCACCCAAACTGGATCGCATGTGTTAGCTTGGCCAGCGATTAAATCACTCCACCAAACGTCCTTAGCATTAAGCTTTATTTCGCCGCCAGTACGTTTGTAGACAATTACTTTCTCTACAGTTTCGCAACCTTCCATAGCTAAAGCTTCATCTACAGCAGCTTTGAGAGGAAGTGCTTTGCCACCACGGAATTGACCGTCAGCAGTAATGACTGCGCGTGCGCCAGTATCCTGAATACGTTCTTGTAAACTCTTAGATGAGAATCCACCAAATACAACAGAGTGCGTTAGGCCTAGTCGTGCGCAGGCTTGCATGGCAACAACTGCCTCAACACCCATAGGTAAATAAATAATGACGCGATCGCCAGTATTTAGTTTGAGTGTTTTTAACCCGTTTGCGAATTGGCAAACGCGGTGGTAGAGATCTTGGTAGGTAACGTTACTGACAGTGCCATCATCAGCTTCAAAAATAATTGCAGTTTGATTACCGCGTGTCGCTAAATGACGATCTAAGCAGTTGTATGATGCATTTAATTCACCATCGCCAAACCAACGATAGAATGGAGCATTAGACTCATCTAGTGTTTGGGTGAATGGTTTCTTCCATGCAAGTAATTCTTGGGCAAGTTTTGCCCAAAAACCTTCATAATCATCAGTTGCTGATTGACATAATGCTTGATAAGCGGCCATGCCAGGCACAGACGCATTTTTTTGCAAATCTGCACTTGGCTCAAAAATTCGCGTTTCATGCATCACTGATTCAATAGAGTTCATCCTTACCTTACTCCCACAAAGCTTATTTTTATTTTAATAGTTTTATTTTAATTGCATTTTTAACTTTATACTTCAGCCGATGCATTAATGGCAATGACTTTTTTAGCTTTAGCGCCTTGCATTTGCTTGTTGTCAGTGTTGTATTCCGCCATCAAATTAAAGTTAAGGTACTGATAGATTTGTGCATGATGCTTGCTGATGGTGTCACCGACGACCTGTAAATATTCCTGTGTGGTTGGAATGCGACCTAGCTTGGCACATACCGCAGCAAGTTCAGCAGAACCTAAATACACATTGGCATCTTTACCCATGCGGTTATCAAAGTTACGTGTACTGGTTGAGAAGACGGTGGCTTTATCTGCAACACGCGCTTGGTTACCCATACAAAGTGAACAACCAGGGACTTCAGTTCTTGCCCCTGCAATGCCGAAGATAGAGTACACACCTTCATCTCTTAGCTGTGCTTCATCCATACGTGTTGGTGGTGCTACCCAGAGTCTGGTTGGAATCGCGCCTTGACCTTCAAGTACTTTAGCCGCTGCACGGTAATGACCAATGTTGGTCATACAGCTACCGATGAACACTTCATCAATCTTATCGTTCTGAACCGCTGACA
>JACCED010328957.1_pt1 | contig 21586 bp, 20 predicted proteins | sample 7455021 | NCBI WGS metagenome assembly JACCED01 (sample SAMN15323456, study PRJNA562643) | freshwater metagenome | isolation source: river surface water | place: USA:Blue River Watershed | collected 2017-08-19
ATATTATATCACATTATATAATGTGTTATACTTCAAGTGATTCATTAAATGCATATTTAATTAATTTACTATCATCTATTTTATTATTTCATAAATCAACAAATACTGATATGAAAATATTAGCAATCAGTTTTTTATTTGTTGGTCAAATGCAAATATTTGATTATATTTTTTGGGAAAATACTAAATGTAATTCAATAAATAAATTAACAACAAAAATAGCCATATTATTTAATCATTTACAACCAATAGTTTTATTTTTATTATTTACTTATTATAATTACGAACAAACAAATATTTCAAAAATAATAATATTATTATATACTTTATTTGTTATTGATTATACAATAAAATTATGGCCTGATGAAAATTGTGAAATTGAAATAAATGAAAATGTTTGTTGTAGTTTACCATTAGCTGATTTATCAATTATCAAGTGGAAATGGAATTATCAACCAAAAAGTTATGTTATTTATACATTATTTTTAGTTTATTTATTTAGTGCTAGTTTTAATTTCAAAAATTATAAATATCTATACGGTATTGCATCGATTGGAACATTTTTAGTAGGTTCAAAAATACCAAAATTAAATAATAGTTTAGGAAGAGCATGGTGTTATTTAGCATCATTTTCACCAATATTATTTTTATTGGTATAACTTTAATAAATTTAATAACTTTAATAAATTTAATAACTTTAATAAATATAATAATTTTTTAAATATTATATTTATTTTAAAAGAAGAAACAGCATTTTTTACTGAATCTAACTGGAACATCTAATAATCCAATAGTATCATCAATAATTATGTAAATTAACTTCATATCATTATTATTTAATTTAATAACATTAAAATGAGTTAATAAAGTAATTAAAAATTTAATTAAACTTCCAACATTAATATGTTCAAGTTTTTTAATTTTTGTATTATTTAAAGTTGTAATTATTATTGAAATTAATTTAGGAATTTCATATGCTTCTAATTTACCATCTTCAAAAATTTTATTAATTTCATCAATAAAAATATTCATTGATTTAGGTGATAATGATTTAATTGTTTCTAATACAGAAGGATTAATATTAAGAGCATTAGAAATTAATATTTTATTAAGTTCATCAGTATTTGCAATTAAATTAAAAATATCATTTATTAATTTTGTATTTAAATTAACTTCTTGTACAACAGGTTCAGCTGGTTTTACACTTTCAATAGTTTTAACAGGTTCAGTATCTTTAGTATGTTCAGTATTATTAACAGGTTCAGTAGGTTTAGCAGGTTCAGTAGATTTAGTAGGTTCAGTAGGTTCATCAGTTTTTACAAGTTCATTTTTTTGTTCATGAACAGGTTCTGAATGTGAATCTACAAAAATATCACTTTCAGTTTCAACATGAAGAATATTAGTATTACTCATTTATATATATTATGTAATATATTATTTCTTTATATTTATTTTTTATAAAAATTGATATAATATTATATTATTAATAATATAACATATATTTATGAACAAAATATTCATAGATACTGAAACAACAGGTCTGCCTACTCTAATTAGTTATAATAGATATTATCCTTATTATCAATTAGAATATTATAATAAATCAAGAATTATTGAATTAGGCTATATGGTTTATGATTCAAATAATAATAAAATAAAAGAATTTAACAAATTAATTAGACCAAATAATTTTGAAATAACAAATACAGAAATTCACGGAATAACTAATGATCAAGCTATTAATGAAGGAATTAATATTGTAGATGCACTAAAAGAACTAGAAGAAGATTTAAAATATACAGATACAATAATAGCACATAATATTAATTTTGATATAAATATTATATTATCAGAAGCATCAAGAGCAAAATGTAGTAAATTAGTAGAAAGTATTCATAAAAAAGTTAAAAAATGTACATTTAAAATAGCACAAGAAATTTATAAAAAAAATTTTAAATTAGTAAATTTATATTCTCATCTTTTTAATAAAAATATTGAACAAGAACATAGAGCATTATCTGATGTAAAAATATTAGTTGATTGTTATTTTGAATTACATAATAAATAATTACCAGTTAAAATATAAAATATAATAACTAAATAAAAAATATAATAACAAATAAAAAAAAATATTTTAAAAATTAATATTATTTATAAAATATTTTATTTGTTATATTAATTAGATAATATTTATGTCGAATCATATAATTTTTGAACATAAACTAGCTACTATCGAAATAAATCAAAATAAAAATACTATATTTAAAAAATCACAGCATCCAATTACAATAGAATATAAAATTAAAATATATTCTCATGGTGATATTTATTTTGAAAAATTAGATTATACTAAAGCTGATGAAAATCCTCCATTAGTTGTTAATAAATTAATAACTAGAAGTTATAAACCAATTCCTTTATCAATATTAGATTATTATAAAAAATTAATACAACATGTACGATATACTGAAACAGAAAAAATAGAATCATATATGAAAAAGGTTACTAATTTAATAACTATATTAGAAAATTTAAACAATCATATATTAGAATATGAACAACAAATAAATCAAATTGACAAAGAAGTTATATCAAGTTTTGTAAAAAAAAATAATATATCAAAATTAGATAGTGAAACATTATTTAAAATGGTTGATCAAATACCTAAACAAGAACCAGAACCTAAAATAGAACCTAAACCAGAATTAAATTTAGAATTAAAACCAGAACTAAAACCAGAATTAAAACAAGAATCAAAATTAGAATTAAAACAAGAATCAAAACAAAAAAGTTTTAGTTTATTTTCATTTGGTAATAAATCAGAACAAAAATTTATTAATAATAAAGAAACTACTGATACTATTAGTAATAAAAATACATCATTAAGTAATGAAATTAATGATTTAAAAAATAAATTAAATAAATTAGAAGAAGCAAACAATACAAATATTAAATTAAATGAACAAAATTCAGTAATAACAAAAGAAATAGATACATTAAGAGAAAAATTAGTACAAATGAGCAGTTCAACAGAATTAAATGAACAATTAAAACAACAAAATAAATCATTACAAGATAAAATTGCAATTTTAGAATCTGTAACTCAATCAAATGTTATGTTAAATCAACAAAACCAATTATTAAATGAAAAACTAGTATTATTAGAAAATTCAAATCAAAATAATATTACATTAAATCAACAAAATCAATTATTAAATGAAAAATTAAAATTATTAGAAAATGTAAATGAAACTAATACTAAATTAGTAGACCAAAATAATTTATTATCTGATAAAATTATTGAATTAGAAAATGTAAAAGCAGAAAATAATAAATTATCACAACAAATATCTGTATTAAATGATAAAATAAAAATATTAGACGATTTACAAATTACTAATATTAAATTAAATAAAGAACTTAATACAAATAATGAAATAATAAAAAACCAAATGTCTAGATTAGCAGAATTAGAATCAGTATATGAAAACAATCAAAAATTAAAAGAACAAAATTCTAGATTAAATGATGATATTAATGATTTGAAATTAGAAAATAAAAAAATATCAAATAAATTAAATGATATTAATGAACAATATGAAAGATTACAAAATAAATTATTATCATTAGAAAAGAAATAAATTAATAATAATATAAATAATAATTCATATATTTATATTATTAATAAAAAAAATTGAAATTTTAAGTGTAATATTACTTTATATACAAAACAACTATTAAAAACAACCCCCAAGCCCAAGCCAAAGTCAAAACCAAGCTAAACCAAAGCCAAAGTCAATATCAGAATGTCAGTTGATTTCTCTCAAGAAGAAATTGATGAATACCTTGCAAATAAGGCAAGAGATCAGTCTCTCGATAATTCTTATTTTGCTAAATTATCTGACTGGATTCAGGAACAAGATGAAAAGAGTGTACCTTTAGAGTACGATGACTCACAAGATGTTCCTGTAAAGAAACACCACAAACTATCACGTGGTACTAAAGCAAAGAGAGAAAGAAGCGTCAAGAAAAGAGAGAAGTTTGCACAGGCAATTCTCACTGGTACAATTGCCAAGACTAAAAAGTCTGACATTGAACAGGAACTAGTAGATGCGCTCCCACAACATGCGAAAACATTCGAAGCTCGTCGCAAGGCCCGTAAGACAGAAATTAATCGTGCACGCGCCGCCAAGATTCACTATAATACAGCAGGTCCCACACCTTCTGAACAAGAAGAATCACAAGAGTTAGAAGCTGAACAAAGTAATTCATTTTGGGACAGATATGATGATGCTCACAATGCTCACATGCGAGATGTTCAAGACAGATTTTATCGACATGTGTGAACACATGCGTGTTGGTGAGATATTGGGACGCGAACACTTAGCAAATGTAAACAGTAGCAACTGTGATTATTGGTATTAGGAGTCATTCAGCTTTTGTTCTGATTAGAATAATATTTTATTTATTTTTATTTTATAAGTTTGAATAATATTTATTGTTATTTTATAAATTGACTAAAAAAATTGAAAATATAATTATTACAACATATTAGTAATTAAATAATTATTATAATAACCAAGTAACAAGTAACCAAAACACAAAACCGATACTAACTAAGAAATGCCCAAGATTAGAGACGATAGTAAATCAACTAAATTTGAGATGAGGAGTGATATGACTCCAGAAGAGAGAAGAGTTGTCAAGTGTGATCGTGAAAAGAATAAGAAAGAACAAGACAAAAAGAGAGCCCAAGAGCGCAATCAACGAGATAAGATGAGAGGATAAATATATATTTTAAATATAAATGTCTTATCACATTGTCTAAATATATTTTCCTTAAACAAATTAAAGTGTTTAAGGTTTTAATTATTTTAATTTAATATTAAAATTTTAATATTAAATTAAAATATAAGTATAAATAACTTAAAATAAGTAATGAAATCAGTTGAAGAAACATATAAAAAATTTAGTCAAATTGAACATGTATTAAATAAACCAGGAATGTATATAGGTTCTATAGATAATATATCAAGTAAACAATTAATTTATGAAAAAGATAATATTATAGAAAATACTATTTTATATAATCCAGGTTTATATAAAATTATTGATGAATTAATAGTTAATGCATATGATCAATCAATAAGAGATAAAACATTAAATGAAATTAATGTAAGTATAAATAGTGATACATTTACTATATTTAATTCAGGAACAGGAATTCCAATTGAAAAACATAAAGATTATAATATTTATGTACCTGAATTAATTTTTGGTAATTTATTAACATCAAGTAATTATGACACAACTGAACAACGAGTTACAGGTGGAACTCATGGTATAGGTAGTAAAGCTTCAAATATATTTTCAAAAAAATTTATAGTAGAAGTATGGACAAATAAAAAATATTATAAACAAGTATTTGAAAATAATTTGAGTATAATAAATAAACCAATAATAGAAAATAATACAACAAAAAAAACAGGTGTTCAAATAACTTGTCAACCAGATTTTGAAAAATTTAATTGCAAGAACTTTTCAGATGATATGCAAAAATTAATTTATAGACGTGTTATTGATTTAACAGCACTAGTTTCAAATAATATCAAAATAATTATTAATAATAAAACATATCAAAATGGTTTTGAAAATTATTTAAGTTTATATAAAAGTGAAAATAATAATAAATGGTTTTATGCATCATGTGTAAAAAATAATTTATGGTATTTTGCGATTCGTATTAATGATGGAGAATTAGAGAATAATATATCATTTGTAAATTCAATTTATACTAATATAGGTGGTTCACATGTTGAATATATTTATGATTTGTTAGTTCCTAAATTTCAAAAATTAATAAATAATAATATTAATAAAAGATTTTTAAAAGATAATATAACTTTGTGTTTAGTTACATCTATTATGAATCCAGTTTTTAATTCACAAAGTAAAGAACAATTATCAATGCCAGTTGAGAAATTTGGTTTTGAATGTTCAATTAATAATAAATTTTGGGATGAAATAAAAGATTCAGTTTTAATAAATAAATTACGTGAAATTTATTCAAAACAAGATTTAAAACAATTAACAAAATTTGATGGGTCTAAAAAAAGTAAAATAAAAGGTATTCCAAAATTAGATGATGCAAATTTAGCAGGAACTAAAAAATCAGAACAATGTGTATTAATATTAACAGAAGGAGATTCAGCAAAAGCAACTGCAATAGCAGGTATTGGTGGATACAATCATAATAAATTAGTAGGTAGAGATATTTTTGGTGTATATCCATTAAGAGGAAAATTATTAAATGTAAGAGAAGCAACAACATCACAAATAACAAATAATCAAGAAATCTTAGATATAAAAAAGATTATGGGATTTAAAACAGGAGTTAAATATACTAAAGAAAATTTAAATGAATTACGTTATGGTTCAATATTATTAATGATGGATGCGGATGAAGATGGTTCACATATAAAAGGATTAATCATTAATTTTCTTAATTATTTTTATCCATCATTATTAGAAATAGATGGATTTTTAAAGGTATTAGTAACACCAGTTGTAAAAGTGTTTTTAAAAAATGAAACATTAAAATTTTCTAATTTAAGACAATATAATTCTTGGTTAAATAATAATGCTAATCAAAATTTTAAAACTAAATATTATAAAGGGTTAGGTACTTCAACATCAAATGAAGCCAAAGAATATTTTTTAGAATTAGAACAAAATACAGTATCAATAATTGATAAAAATAATCAAAATGATATATTACTAGCATTTGCAAAAGATAAAGTAAATGAACGTAAAAATTGGTTATCAAAATATAATCCTGATAATATTTTACAAATTGAACCACCAACAAATATAAATATTGGTCAATTTATAAATCAAGAATTAATACATTTTTCTAATTTTGATAATATTAGGTCTATACCTTCATTATGTGATGGTTTTAAACCTTCTCAAAGAAAAGTATTATTTGCATGTTTAAAAAAGAACTTAAAAACTGAAATGAAAGTTGCACAATTAGCATCATATTGTGCTGAAGTGACTGCATACCATCATGGTGAACAATCTTTAGTTCAAACTATTATTAATATGGCACAAGATTTTGTAGGTTCAAATAACTTAAATTTATTATTACCAATTGGTCAGTTTGGTACCAGATTAACCTCAAAAGATTATGCATCAGGAAGATATATTTTTACTCAATTAAATCCATTAGTTGAATATATATTTAAAAAAGAAGATGAGCCATTATTAGATTATTTAATTGATGATGATATGAATATAGAACCAAAGTTTTATTTACCTATTATTCCAATGATTTTAATTAATGGTGCAGAAGGAATAGGAACCGGTTTTTCTACATTTATTCCAAATTATAATATTATTGATATTATTGAATGGTTTGAAAATAAATTATCTAATAATAAAAATGAACAAAATGAAAAAAATAATAAAAATAATAAAAATAATAAATTAGAACCATATTATAATAAGTTTAAAGGTAAAATATTTAAATATGATGATACTACTTATATCAGTGAAGGAATATGTAAAATAGAAAATAACATAGTTAATATATCAGAATTACCAATTAAATTTTGGACAACACCGTATAAAGAATTTTTAGATGAATTAATTGAAGCAAAAAATAGTGCATTTAAATCATATTCTAATTTTAGTACAGATACAGATGTATCATTTACATTAAAAATAGATAATCAAGAATATATAAATAATTTGAACAATAAAATAGAAAATAATTTAAATGATTTAAATAAATTATTAAAATTATATAAGACAATTAAATTATCAAACTTAACATTATATGATTCAGAATTAAAAATAAAAACTTATTCATCACCAGAAGAAATTTGTGATGAATTTTATAAATGGAGATTAGAATGGTTTGAGAAAAGAAGATTAAATATGATCGAAAATATTAAAGCACAAGTTGATTTAATATCAAATCAAGTTAAATTTATAGAATTAGTAAAATCAAAACCAGCTATATTTAATATGGAACAAACAAAACTAGAAGAATTTTTAAAAAGTAATAAATTAAAACAAATAGATAATTCATATGATTATTTAATTAATATGACATTTAAACAATTAGCAAAAGCTAATTTAACGAAATTAACCGATAAAATGAATGAATTAAATAAACAAAAGAAAGATTTATTAAGTAAAACAAATAAAGATTTATGGTTAGATGATTTAATAATATTGAAACAAAAAATAAAAATATATTAAAAAAATAAATTATTAACTATATTATGAATTATAGCCTTTTTGAGGCATATATACGCCCTTCGGGCTATGAAGAGAAATATATAAAATATAAAAAAAAATATACACAATTAAAGAATCAAATAGGTGGAATTGTAGAAGGTAGAGGTTCATATGGTATTGTTGTATCAAATCCACGAATAGCATTTAAAGATGAACATATTATTGATGTAGCTTTGATTGATAACGAAGTATCAAAAATTTTTATAAATGAAGATTCTGAAGTAAATATGAAAAAAGAAATAGAATTATATAATAAAATAATAAGTGAGCATTCTGATATAATAACATCAGAAAATTATATATTACCAATAAAATATGGTGAAATAGATAAATTATCACTTTTTATAAAAAATGATAATTGGTTTTATGATATTAATAATAATAATTATAAACAAATATTAAAAAATAATTTGTTACATGTTAATAAATTATATCAAATTACATTTAATAAAGGTAGTCCAATTAATTATAATTTAAGTGATTTTTTAATAAAAATATTAGATATTATAAAATGTATTAAAATAAACATTCAAAATAATTTATATTTTGATGATTTAAAATTAAACAACTTAATTAAACATGATAATAAAATTAAAATAATTGATTTTAGTTCATTAATAGATTTAAATAATTTGTCAGAAAATGAAATATTTAGTAATATTTTAAAATCATTTTTATATGAACATTTTTATTTTATTAATAATCCAATAATTTCAATATTTTTATCTACAAAAAACCTAAATTCTATAAAAATTATAAAAAACTATGTAGAAATAGTATTTAATAATAGTGATATGTATAGTGATTATTTAAAAAATATTTATCACTATAGTTTTTTAAATAAAATAGATAAATCAATATTTATATCATTAGATATATATAATATTACAACAGAAAAAATTGAAAGTGTTGATATAAATAGTAGTAATTTAAATAATAATTTTAACATTTTACATTTATATATAATAAAAAATAAAATAAACACATTAGAAGAAGAAATAAAAAAAATAAATAATTTAGATGAAATTAATGATGAAAATCAAGAACAATTAACAAAATATATTGTTGAAATAGATAAATTGTCTAAATATTATAATTATTATATTCAAAATATTAGATTTTATTCAGATAGTTTATTTTATAAATTATCCAATATATCAGATAATTTAGGAAAAAAATATAAATTATTAGAGTTATCACAAATATATATGATTGGTATTATTTTTGTATTTAAATTAAATAATTATTTTAAATTAAATAAATCATATGATATAAATCTTATTAAAAAATATTTAAAAATAATATCAATGTGTTGTTTATTATTTGGTAAAACAGATAATGGTGATTTATTTTATACAAATTATTCAATAGATGATATTATTTCGTTTATTCAATCTTAAAAAATATTTATGAAATAATAATTTTATTAAATTACTATTTTATAATGCAAAATATCAAATTTATATATATTGTTTTTATCAACTAAGTTTATTTTGTATATAGTAAGCCATATATTCTAGTGGATGTTCATATTCTACTGAATTTATAGGGATTATTTCAACAGAATTTATATTAGTTGCATTATTATTATAGATACTTCTCATAAGTTGACCATTTTTATTTGTATAAACAAAATCATCCAAGTCAGGATTTGATCTAATGTTTTTAAAATTAGATTTATGAGAATGTTTTTTAAAACCATTTTCTTTTATATATAATTCGATATCATTAGGATATTGTTTTTGATACACATGAATTTTTTCGTGGATGAGTGTTGAAACTAGTGTATTAGTTGACATATTTAATAATTTTTTTGGTAAAATAATTATATCATTACGTGTATGTGGCATACCTGCTTCATAATTATCATCATTAACTAAACCAATCTTCCATTCTAATTTTGAACATTTTTTTGCATCAAATCCTTTTGGTGCATCTTTAAATTTACTAATTTTGCTATTAGCAATATTAATATATTTATTTAAATATTCTTGTTCTGTATCAGAAATATTAATACATGATTTTTTGATTATTTCATAATATTCATCTAATGATTTAATATTTCTAACTTTAAAATCTGTTTCATTAAATTTTTTATAATAATTATCATAATCTTTTATTAAATATTTTTCTAATTCAGATTTTGATAAAAAAATGTTAGAAGTATTATTGAATCCATCTCTTTCTTTAAAAAAAACTTGCCATAATATTAAAAGAACAATAAGTGTAATTAAAATGTTAATCATTAATTTATGTTAGAAGTAATTTTTATAAATTTTCATAATATATTTTTATATCATCGTTTTTTAATGTTCTTTTTTTATTATCATAAATTACTATTTGATTTTTTAAATAATTAGGAAAATTATTTATTATTTTATCAACATCTTCATATGATTGAATATTTTCAATAACTATTTTTCCTGTACTTTGTAATAATATTGGATATGATTTAATAGAAAATAACATGTTTTCAATTGTTCCAATATTTGAAAATATAATTATATCAAACATAATATTTAATTTTGTTAAATCATTAATTATATTATTATCATATGGATATTCATCAACTATTTTAATTTTTTTATATGTTGATGTTTCTTTTAGTTTATATATAATTTTATCTTCATTTACAATATAAATCATTGTATTTTTAAAAGTATTATAAAAATAATTTAATTGTTCTTCACTAATATTACCAACTAATAATATATTATTAGTTTCTACTGTTATATCATTTAATTTTTCTTCATAAAAATCATTAGAAACTGGTGTAAATGCTTCATTATGACATTGGAAAAATAGGAATAAAAAAAACAATAGTATTATTATAAAATATGTATTCATTATATTATAATATATTATAAAATATTTATAAAATTATATCAAAAATTTTTTTAAAATATAATAAATCATCAGGATTAATTCTATATTTACTAATTTCTTTTAATATAATATTATAATCTTCAGGTTCAATATTATATAAATCATAATTACAATTAGTATAGTTATTAATAATATTTTGTATTAATTCTAAAATTTTATTTTGATTATCATATTTTTGAATTTTATTAATTGTATTTATAATATTAGTTAATTTAATTTTTCTTTCTATTTTTTTTTGCTCAATTTCATATTGTTTTTCAGATTCTTTCATTATTTTATTTAATGATTCTTCAAATGATTCATCTAATAATTTATCAATTGATTCATTATATAAATTTAATGACATTTCTATTGTTTTTTCATAATCATCCTTTTCTTGATCAATTTCTTCCGAATCATTTGGTCCTTCTAATAAACGTTGGCGAATTACTGGATCAGGTTTTCTAGGTTCTAAAACAGTTTCAGCTTCTAAATCATGAATTAATGATTCTAAATATTCTTTCTCAATGTCATCAGTATATTGTTTTTCGATTTCATCAGTATTATCCATAATATTGATGAAATTAATTTATATTTTTTTTATTTCAATTTTTTTAATTCTGAATATTTCATTTTTTTAATTCTAAATATTTCATTTTTTTTAATTCTAAATATTTCATTTTTTTTAATTCTAAATATTTCATTTTATATTTTAAATATTTCATTTTAAAATCTGCATCATCACTACCTCCTCCTCCTGATGCACTTGAACTTGATGCACTTGGTTCTATTTTTACTACTTGTGAATATGCTAAATCTGGTTTTTGATAAGTATTTGATGAATATGCATGAGATACTAATAAAATATTTTTATCAGTATTAGTGTCATTAATTCTATCAACAGTATTTCTAATTCTACTATAATATTTAGGATATGGATATTCTGATACAAAATCATTTTCATTTTCATTTTGAATAGTACTATGTGTTCTATTTAATACTTCTAAATAACTTTTTTCTTCTTCAGATAATTTAGTTAATGAATGTTGATATATGGCTTCGATATCTAAGCTATCATTAGTTAAATCAAAATCAAAATTCGAAATTAGTTCAGATAATCCATAATCAATATAAATTTTAGTAATTCTAGGTGTTAACTCTTTTATTTTTAAAGCTGTTTGTATACATCTTAAAAAAGGTGAAGATATAATAACATTAATATTTTTATCAACCAAGTTACCTGTTAATGTATCAATATAACTACCTATATTATCAGATAAATATGGATTGTGTTTATTATTTATACCTGATGAATCAATAGTTGCCCATTTACGTGTCATTTCTAAACTTGTAATTTCTAAACCAGCATCAACGCGTGGTAAATGACGAGTTAAATAAATATTATTAGACATTTTATTTTATATATATAAAATTATATATAAAATAAAAAACTATATTTAAAAGGTACCACACCCACCTTTCATTGCAATTGCCCAAATAATATAAAGGTGAGGGCAGAATAAAGCAAACATAAATTGAAGAGGATTAAAACTTAAAACTCCATTAACTTGATTACATTTCCATGATAAATAAAGGGCAAAAAATGCAATAATCATATGAGTAATAGAATATAACATCATATAACAAGGTTTTTCTTTTTTATTAACAACAAGATTGTTATCGTTTTGAACAGTAAAATAACTTTCACTCATTTTTATATATACTAATTTAGATTATTTTTATTAAATAAAAAAACTAAATTATTTATTAGACTGGATTAATTGTATAATTTCATTAATTGTAATATCATTTGGTTCAATATCTTTTGGTATGGGAATATTTTTTAATACTTTTTTTTTAGAATTTAATAATTGTAAATATGGTCCAAATTTACCATTTTTAACATTAATAACAGTATCTTTTACCTTAAATGTTTTTAGAGCATATTTATCACCAGCTTCTTGAATATTTTTAAAATATTCAACATCTACTTTATCAATATCTTCTTGATTAAATGATATATTAGCATCACCATATTTAAAATAGAAACCAAATTTACCTTGACATAGATAAACAGTTTTTTTATTATATTTACCTAAATCTTTTGGATATTCTTTTTTATTAGATAGTAATTGAATTGCTGATTCCAACGATAAACATTGTTTATCAGTATTATTAGTATCATTAGTATCATTAGTATCATTAGTATCATTAATATTATCAGAATTAATAGAAGTATATTTTTTATCAACACGTAAATACTCACCATATTTTCCAGTGCCTTGCCATATTTCTTGATTAGTTTCAGGATCTAGACCAATTAATATTTCATTATTTTTAGTTTTTACAACAACTTGACTATTTAATTGTGTAACCATTGGTTCAAATAATTTATAAAATTTATCTAATATATTATGATATTTTGCTTTACCTTCTGCAATCATATCTAAATATTTTTCAAATTCTGATGTAAATTGAACTTGCATAATTGGATTAAAATTAGTAACCATAAAATTATTTACTTGATTACCGATATCAGTAGGTACTATTTTTTTATTTTCTTTACCTAATGTTACAGTATTTACAGTTTCTTTTATTTTATATTTTTTATCAAGAATTAATTGTTGTGATTCTGCTTTAATACCTTCAATATCTTTAATTTCAACATAATTTCTTTCAATAATTTTATTAATAATAGATGCATAAGTAGAAGGTCTACCTATGTTATTTTTTTCTAAATATTTAACTAATCCAGCTTCATTATATCTTAATGGTAATTTAGTATATTCTTGACTAATTTTTATATTATCAAAAGTTAAAATATCATTTACTTTAATTTTTATTTTTTTATTTTGTTCCTCTGAATCTTTTGCTTCATCTGGATCAGGTTCTTTATCATTATAAACAGCAAGATAACCATCAAAATCAATAGTTTCTGATTGTGAAACCCAAAAAGTATTTTCAGGTAATGTATTTAATGTATCAATTTTAAGTATTTGAATAGTTAATTGAGCTGGTGACATTTGTGAGGCTATTGTTTTTCTCCAAATTAAATCATATAATTTAGTTTCATCTTTTCCTAAATCTATTTCAACTACATTTATTTTTGTAGGTCGAATAGCTTCATGAGCTTCTTGTGCACCTTCTTTATTAACATTATATTGTACTGGTTTAGAATATTCTTCACCAAATGTTTTAATAATATAATCTTTACAATCATTGATTGCATCTTTTGATAAACATGTTGAATCAGTTCTCATATATGTAATTAAACCAGCTTCATATAATTTTTGTGCAACTTGCATAGTTTTTTGAACACCAAATCTTAATTTAGTAGATGCTTCTTGTTGTAATGATGATGTTATAAAAGGTGGTGATGGTTTTCTAACAGATTTTTTTTCTTGAATATCTATAACTTTAAAAATAGAATTAGTATTTATTTTACTTAAAAATTCCTTTGCAGAATCTAATGAATCAAATTTATATAATCCATATTTATTTTCAAGTAAACCATTTATTTTATATTTTCCAAATGTTAAATTTACAACTGATTTAAAATATGCTTCAGATAATGATTTTTTAATTTCTTCTTCTTTATCGATTATAATTTTAACAACAACAGATTGAACACGACCAGCTGATTGTGCATTTTGACCATATTGTTTCCATAAAAGAGGACTAATTTTATATCCAACTAATCTATCTAATAATCTTCTTGCTTGTTGTGCATAAACCATATTCATATTAATTTCTCTAGGATTTTCAATTGCTGATTGAATTGCTTTTTTTGTAATTTCATGAAAAACTATTCTTTTAGGATTTTTTAATTTTAATGCATCTTGTAAAAACCATGCAATTGCTTCGCCTTCTCTATCTTCATCAGAAGCTAATATTATTTCATATTCTTTTGCTAATTTTTTAAACTCACTAATAATTGGTTGTTTACCTTCACAAACTACATATGTTGGTTTAAAATTATTTTCTACATCAATTGATAATGTTTTTTTATCTAAATCTAAACAGTGTCCAAATGATGCTTTAACTAAATACCCTTCACCTGCATATTCTGTAATTTTTTTGATTTTACCGGGTGACTCTACTATAATTAGTTTTTTTGACATAATTATATTGTCTTATATATAATTAGTTTATTTATCAAATTTTTTATAAATATATAAAATTTTAAAAATTTTATATAATGTATTTTAATGTATAAAAATAATTCTTTAAATTTATTTGTAAATACTGAAAGTGATAATTTATCATCTGAATTTGATTTATTAAAAAAATTACAAAAAGAAACTAAACAAAATAATGATACTAGTTTAAGTCCTACTTCTACTGACATGTCTAAATTAAAAAATAATATTAGTTTAAGTTCTACATCTGATGAAAATAATATTAATACTAATACTCAATCTTACTTACCTAATGTATTACAAAAACATATAAACACTAAAACAAACAGTACTACTTCTGAATTAAATACAAGTGAACAAAACAATAATGTTTATTCAATTACATCATCTGAAGCAAAAGATACCAGTCCTTTTATTAAATCTAATACAAAACAAAAAAAGCATGAATATTTAATTCAAGAACCATATGATTTTAATAATGAAACATCAGAATATAAACCACCTTCTATTAATTATGATAACATGATAAAATCATTAAATAATAATAACAATAATAATAATAATTCTAATAATGATAATAACAATAATTCTAATAAAGAAAGAACAGTTAATTTAACAAGTATTTTTGGTAATGTTATTGGTTTGTTTACATATTTATTTACTTTAGATAATTCTAAATCAAATGATGATGACAGTGATATTATATAAAATTATTATATAAAATTATTATATAAAATTATTATTTAATATCCTGTGTCTCTAAATAATCATCTAGCATTTTTTGTAATTTATTAAATTCTTTATCTGATGAAATATTAATTTCATCTAATAAATTATTACCATTATTTTCTAACACTTTATTAGATTCAGTTGTTTTAACATTTTGTGAATCTAAAATAGGGTCTTCTTCTTCATCAGATTCATAATCAGGTTGATTTCTTGGATCTAATATTGCAGTTTGAATATCATTTTTATGAATAATTTCAATAACATCATTATAAATTTCTTGTAATGTCCATGGTTGTTTCCATTCATTATTAATAAAAATGAAATAATCAAATACATAATTATTCATAATATTATTTTCATACCAATAAATATTTGTAAATTCTTCTAAATCATCAGGAAAATCTATTTTTTTATTAATATGTTCTTTAACAGAAATTAAAAGTTTATTTAAACATTCATCAAGATTATCGAAAATAAAATTTTTTGTTACAAATTTATTTTCGTTAGGATAAGTTAGTGTAATATACATAGGTAACTTCATAATTATTATTAAATTTAATAATAATTATTTAATTAATCAATTTTTTTTAAGAATTAATAAAATGCTCTAGCATTTTAAAATATTCTAAATCAAGATTACGATTATTTCCATTTTTTATTCTCCAATGTAATGTATTATGTTGCCAGTCAAACTGTTTTAGTTCGCCATAAGTTGTATAATAAATAAAATTATAAAATGAATCAGTTGTTTCATTATCAATTATAATACCCCAAGTATAATATATATCAGGATTAACATATTTAACTTTAAAATGAGCAAATATACTACTAATTAAAACATCTTCATGTATGTTATAATAATTAAAATTAACATAACTATGAGCAACTATTTGTGATACATCTCTTGACATAATTATACCAGTACCTGTTATAAAACCACTAAATGAAAATCCAGCACATGTATTTACTCTATTAATTTTACTTGTAAAATCAATTAAATTATTAACATTTATAAATGTACTAAGATTTGTTCTAAATATAAAATCATATTCATATTTATTATTTATATATTTCATAGCTTCTGCTGTTTTTATAATCATACCAGGATTAATAGATTCAGTACCTTTTACATATAATGTATTTCCTTTTTCAATAACAGTATCTGTATCATTAGTATTATCAGTATTATTAGTATTATTATCGGTATTGATTGTATTATTATTAGTATCATTAGTAAATTCAACAAAAAAAAAGTTTACTAATTTATCAGAATTCACAAATTTGTTTAAATAATTTGTTTGATATTCTTTTAATTTATCATAAACTTCACCTTGAGATGATAATATTAAAATAATAATTCGTGGTATCATTATTTTAATAAATAATATTTCTTTAAACTATAAATTTTAATTCTTCTAAGACTCTGATTCCACTATTATATGCAGCATGTAATGAACCATAATAAATAGGGTCGGTATATTCACCTGCAAAAAATATACGATTATTTATATTTTTATATAATTCATAAATATTTTCAATATCAGTTTCATGATATGAATATGCACCTTGACTAAATATATCTTCTTCCCATCTTGATATTAGTCAAGCTTTTGGGTCTGGTGCATTTGGATAATAAATTCGTAAATGTGTCATTATTATATCAACAATTTCTTCATCACTTTTCCCAGCTAATTTAAAACCAATATCTGCAGGACATATTGCTTCTAAAATAGGTTTATTTTTTGAAAATATATAATTATTCCACAATATATATGGGATTATTCCATTATTTTTTTGATAATATTCTTTTGCATCAGTATTTGGATTATATGTTAAAATCATAGGCACATTATTTTGCCAAAATATTTCATTTTCTTGAAATTCTAGTTGAATTTTTTTATATGAACCCATTTTAATTTTAGATAATATATCTAATCGGTTATCATCAAGTGGTGGACTAAAATTAATACTTTTAAGAGGTTTTGGCGGGACTGTAATACATACTTTATTACAATAATATATATTTCCATTTTTTGTATGAACTTGAACATAATAATCATTATATATTATATCAGTTACAACTTGATTATATTTAATTCTATCATAATAACTTTCTTTTGCACTATTTATTATTGATTCAATTAATGTTTTTGCACCGTTTTTAAACAAGTAATGTGGTCCATTATAATCACCAAATATTCCACTTGTTAAAAATGATGATGTAATTTTTTTTACACTACCACCACACCAGACTTCGATTAAATATAAAAAACTATATAAATCATCATCAATATTTAATTGAGACATTACATCAGTTATTGATTTATTATCATCAGGTGATATATTTTTAATTATATTATTCCATTTTGATGCTAATATTTGTCTTTGTTCTTCACTAATATTATATTTATCACATAAATATTTTATTTTAGTATTTTCAGAATGCATCCATGGATTACTATCTGCTACTGGAATTAAATTACTATAATCTAAAAACTTATTTAATGGATTATTTTCAGAGCCATGAATCCATGCAGCACCCATATCCATATTTTTATCATTAGTGAAAACACGACCTCCAAGACGGTCGCGTGCTTCTAAAATTAATAAATTTTCCTTATTAAATTTAGAAGCATTAATTTTACTGGATTCATTAATTAAATCTGACACATTAATTAAATTAGATGTATTAATTAATCCAGAAGCAATTGTTAATCCAGCAACACCAGCACCAATTATAATAACTGGATTAAAATATTTAATATATATTTTATTCCATAAATCATACAAATTACCGTTATTATTATCTTTAAATTCATTAATTAAATTATTAATTAATATTATTTCATCATATAAATCTTGACATATTAATGTTTTATTTATTTTAAAATTATTAATACTATTAATATTATCAATATATTCAATAAAATTATTTATATTATTATCATTATTATTATTATATTTATTATTTATATTATTATCATTATTAGCATATTTATTAGCATATTTTTCAACTAATATTTTAACATTTTCTTTAATATCAGTATAATTCATTATATTACTATAATTAAGATTTATTTATATATATAACTAAATAATTATAAATTTAATAATTATGAATTAAAGAAAAAATAATTTAATTATATTATATTATGAATATTATTATTGGTGCGAATGGATACTTAGGATCATTTTTACATTATAAAATAGAAAATTCAATTGGTGTTGTTAGAAATAAACCATCATCAAAATTACAAATAAGTTATAATGATTTTATACAAAAATATAATAATGATGAGTATAAAATGTGTAATATTATTATTTGTTGTACAACATCTTCAATTAAATCAGTTATTAATGATTTAAAAAAAAAATCAAATAAATTAAATAAATTTATATTAATTAGTTCTGCTGTTATTTATGATGGTATACAAAACAAAAATTATATATATAAAGAAACTGATACAAATCAATTTTGTTCATGTGATTTATATGCAAAAACAACATATAATAATGAAAAACTATTTAATGAATTAACAGGTAAAAAAATTATTTTAAGATGTGGTACAATGTATGGGTTCTCACCTAATTTAAATGCAACAAGAGGAATAAATAGAATGATTTATTCATCATTATTTAATAATAAAATAGAATTAAATACAATTAGTTTAAAAAAAAGTTTTATTTCATTAAATGATCTTCATTCTGCAATATTTTTTTTAACTTGTAATAAACCAAAACAAAATTTAGAAAAAGTTAAATTAGATGTTCCCATTCAAAAATATAAATTAGGAGAACCTATATCAGAACAAGAATTAGAATCAGAACCAGATTTAGAACAATATTTAGAGTTAGAACAAAATTTAGAGTTAGAACAAGATTTAGAATCAGAACCAAAACAAGATTTAGAGTTAGAACAAGAACAAGATTTAAAATTAGAACCAGAACAAAATACAGAAACTGATATATATAATTTATCATCATTTATTATGTCATTACATAACTTAGGTAACATGTTTAAAAATAAATTTGATGTAGAAATTGAATATAGAAAATTTGATAAAAAAGAATACGAGTTTTATTTAAATATAGATAAAATAAAAAAAATTGGGTGGAAACCATATTCATCATTTCGTACAATTATAGAAGATATGACAGATGATTTTGATTCATTAAACAAATTAAGTTATAATTTAAATCGTGTAGAACAAGTTAAAAATTGTTTTAGTTTATTTAATTGTTTTAATAATAAAAATATTAATGTAGAAAATACAATTTGGAAGAAAAAAGAAGAGTGTCGTGTTTGTCAAAGTAAATTATTATTTAATGTTTTAAATTTAGGTAATCAACCACCACCAAATAGATTAAGTGATAAATATTATAAACTATTAAATTTTCCTTTAGTATTAATGGGTTGTAGTGAATGTTATCATTTACAATTAAATGGTGTAGTAAATCCATCAATAATGTATAAAGATTATACATATACAAGTGGAACATCACAAACAATGAATTTATATTTTAAAAACTTTGTAGAAAAAATAAATAACAATATATTGATAAAAATTAATAAAAATAAAAAATCAGTATTGGATATTGCATGTAATGATGGATGTTTATTAGATTATTTTAAAGAAAAAAATTATGAAACATATGGAATTGACCCTGCAGAAAATTTAACATCAAAAATAAAACAACATAAAATTTGGTGTGATTTTTTTAATATTAATTCTGCAAAGAAAATGAATATGAAATTTGATGTTATTACTGCATTTAATGTTTTTGCTCACGTAGATGATATATATGAATTTATTAATGCAATAGATATTATTTCACATAATGAAACAATTGTATATATACAAACATCTCAAGCTAATATGATATCAAATAATGAATTTGACACTATATATCACGAACACTTATCATTTTTTAATATTAAAAGTATGAATAAATTTTTATCAAAAACATCATTTTTCTTATCAGATGTTGAAATTACTGATGTTCATGGAGGTTCATATTTATTTAAATTAAATAAACATATGTCAAATACAACTATAGATAATAATGTGAATAGTAGATTATTAAAAGAAGAAATACATCATAAACTTTATAAGTTAGAAACATATAATACATATTCAAATAATATAAATCAGTGGTCAATACAGTTAGCAACTATGTTAAAAAATAGTAATAAAGTTATTGGTGTTGGTGCATCAGCAAAAGGTATAACAATAATGAATTTTTTAAATAATAAAATAAAAGTAAATTATGTTATAGATGAATCTAAATTAAAAATTAATAAAACAATTAATTCAGTTAATGTTCAAATTAAAGAGTTTAATAGTATATATTATGAATTAGATAATATAACATTTATATTATTTGCTTGGAATTTTAAAGATGAATTAATAAAAAAAATAAAAAAAATAAGACCAAATAGTCAAGATAAAATTATAAATTTGTTTCCATTAGAATTTTGCATTTAATATTTAGTAAGATTTTTTTATTTAATATTTGGTAATATTTTTTTATTTAATATTTGGTAA
>JACCED010066113.1_pt1 | contig 21547 bp, 13 predicted proteins | sample 7455021 | NCBI WGS metagenome assembly JACCED01 (sample SAMN15323456, study PRJNA562643) | freshwater metagenome | isolation source: river surface water | place: USA:Blue River Watershed | collected 2017-08-19
CTGGCGGCACCATGCTCGCGGTCGAGGCGTCAGAGGCGCAGTTAGCCCCCTGGCTCGCGCAGGAGGGTCTTGATCTGGCTGCCGTCAATGCGCCGGGGCTGTGCGCGGTTTCGGGCTTGCCAGAGGCGCTGGCGCGCCTGGCCGCGCACCTGCAGGGCCAGGGGATCGGATCGCGCCCCTTGCCAGTGGCGGTTGCGGCCCACTCGCGCGCGGTCGACGGCTTGGTGCCTGTCTTGCTCGAGCGCTGCGCCGGTTTGCGCCCCTTGCCGGCGCAGCGGCCCTTTCTCTCTGCGCTGGACGGCGAGTGGATCCTACCTGGGCAGACGCTGCCCCCCGATTACTGGGCTCGGCACCTGCGCCAGCCGGTGCGCTGCGCGCAGGCCATGGCGCGCTTGGCCCAAGACTATCCGGGCGCAGCCTGGCTCGAGTGTGGGCCGGGACAGGCCCTGACCTCGCTGGCGCGCGCCAATGGCTGTGGCGAACGGCTGCTCCTGGCCTCTGCGGGCCGACCGCAGGAGGCTGGCGAAGACCTGCCCCATTTGCTGGCTGCGGCGGGTGCCCTCTGGTGCGCGGGCGTGCCGCTGCGCTGGGAGGCGCTGCGCGCCGGCCGGACCGGCCGGCGTGTTTCCCTGCCCACTTACCCCTTCGAACGGGTTCGGCACTGGGTCGATGCTCCTGCCGATGGTTTCGAAGACATGCACGGCAAGGCCGGCTCGGCGGCGAGCCCGCCGGCCAAGCCGACGACCGTCGCTGCGACGTCAGCCAAGGGACGCCCGCTCGCGTCTGCTCCCTGCTTGCCCTTAGGGCCGGATTGGTTCAGCCAGGATGTATGGGAACGCCAGCCGCTGGCGCCAGCGTCGACTGGCACTGCCCCTTGGCTGGTGCTGGGGGGTGCCTCGGCTGCAGGCGCAGGTATTCGCCGGGCGCTGGTCGCGGCCGGTGTCGAATGCCTGGCGGAGAACGCGGGCCTGCCACAGCAGCCGTCACCGGCGGTGGTGCTTGTGCTGGGGGCGCTCGACGGCGACAACCCGGGTGCCCCACCTCCGCCCTGGCCCACCCCGCACGAGCGGGCTGAGCGCCCCGAGCGGTCCGATCTGCAGGAGGCGCAGCAAGTGCATAGAAGGGCCGAGCAGCCTCTCCCCGGGGCCGGTGCCTTGGCCAGCCTTCGGGCGCAGCAGTCTGCGGCCTTTGAGCCGGCAATCGGTCTGGCGCGCCAGTGGCTGGAGGCCGGCATCGAGGCGCCCTCACGCTGGCTCTTCGTCACCGCGGGTGCCTTGGCGGTGTCGGGCCTGCCCCCGCAGTCACCCGCGCAGGCCCTGGCTCTGGGGCCGGCGCTGGTGATCCCGCGTGAATTACCCGGTGTGCAGGCGCGGCTGGTCGATCTCGACCCCGATGCCGAGCCAGCCGCCTTGGCCGACTTGCTGCGCGCGGAGGTCGCTGCCGATGCGGCTTGGGCCGGCCCGCTGCCTTCGCCGGTGGTGGCCTGGCGGCAGGGCCAACGCTGGGTTCGTCGCCGCGCGACTGCGGCACCACCCGAGCCGGCCATGCCGCCGGGCCTGCGCTTGCGTCACGGCGGCGTCTACCTCATTACCGGCGGACTGGGGGGCCTGGGCTTGACCCTGGCGAATTGGCTTGCGCGGCGCTGCGCGCCCCGGCTCGCGCTGGTCGGCCGCCATCCGCTGCCAGCCGAGCGTCACGGGGAGCTGCAGGCCCTCGAGGCCGCTGGCGCGCAGGTGCAGGTGTTTTGCGCCGACGTGTCCGACCCCGCCCAGATGGCCCAGGTGGTCCACACCTGCGCGCTGCGTTGGGGAGAGATTCACGGGGTCTTCCACGCAGCCGGCGACATGGGCGACGCGCCGCTGGCGCAGCGGCCACTGGCCGAGATGCGCCGCCTGATTGCGGGCAAGGCCGGTGGTGCGCTGGTGCTGGACCGCCTCTTGCCCGAGCCCATGGACTTGTTCGTGGTGTTCTCGTCGACCAGCGTGTTGCTGGGCCCGCCCGGTCAGGTCGACTATGTGGCCGCCAATGCGGTGCTGGAATCGCTCGCCGCCCGCCGGCCAGACGGCTTGGCGATTCGCTGGGGCGTGTGGGCGGACCGGGGCATGGCGGCGCGGCGGGCCGGGATGGAGCAGACGCCGCCAGCGCCTGCCACTCGGGCCAGCGCGCGTCCGGCCCTGGGCGCGCAGACCGATGCCCACCCCCTTCTGGGCGCGCGGGTCGCAGCCACCGGCAGCCCCTGCTTCGAGGTGCTTCTCGCGCCCGATGCGCAGTGGGCGCTGGGTGAGCACCAGGTGGCAGGCCGCCCCGTGCTGCCGGGCACCGCTTACCTGGAGATGGCTCGGGCTGCGATGGCCTCCATCGAGAAGGACGAGGCGATCGGGCGCGCCACCCGGGCACCGCCCGCGGTCGATGGTCCGGGCGAAGCCGCCTGGCTGGTTGTTCGCGACTGGGCCTGGGAGGCGGCGATGGTGTTTGCAGACGCCCCCCGGCGTGTGCGCCTGACGCTCGGTGCTGTGCGGGGCACACACATGTCGCCCTCACAGCGTGTGGCGGGCGATGCAAGCGGAGGCGATCAAATCAAGGAAGCCCGTGAGCCAGGCACGCCACCCCCTGCGCTGACAGCTTGGGACCTGCGCATCGACAGCCTCGGCCCGGGCGAGGCCACCTGGACCCGCCACGCGCGCGGCCGCCTGACGTGGGTGGGCGCAGGGACAGATGCGGTGAAGGCGCCCCCTGCGATGCTGGCGTCGGGGCCTTGGGCGGTGGCGCAAGCGCCGCAGGCCAGCCACCCCGCACTCGCGCTGGGGCCGCGCTGGGATTGCGTGGAGGGAGTGGCGCGCTTGGACCTTGTGCAGGATACGGGCCGCATAAACGGTACGCAGCGCATAGGTGTCACGGAGGTCATATCTGGGCCATGGTCCAGCGGCGAGGCCGATGCATCGCCTGCCTTGCCCGGCCCGACGGTCCTTTCAGCAGCCCGCCTGGCCCTCGCGCCCGAATTCGCGCCCGACCTCGCGCGGTTCGCCTGGCATCCCGCGCTGATGGACATCGCTCTGACCATGGGTTTGCCGGCCCGCGAACCTGGTCAGCCAAGCGGGCAGACCGAGCCTGTGGGTCGGCTCTATGCGCCGGTAGCCTTGGCCGAGGCCTGCCTGCCACCGGCGCTGCCGGGGCGGCTGGTCAGCGTGTGCACCCGAAGGGAGCGGCTCTCCGGCGGCCGGCTCTCGCTGGATGTGCAGTTGCAAAGCACCGAGGGCCCTGTGCTCGGCTGGGTGCGCGGTCTGGTGCTGCAGCCGGTGGATCCCGCAGGGCTGGCGCGCCAGGACACGACGCCGCCCGAAGGCGGCACGCTCGCCACCCGTGCCCTGCAGGCCACGCTCGCCACCCGTGCCCTGCAGTCCCTCGTGGCCGGCGGCATCCGCGCCGAGGATGCGTCTGCGGTCTTCGAGCGGGCGCTGGGATCGGCCGCGCCGCTGGTCACCGTGTCGTCGATGGACCTGGAGCGCTTGCAGGAGCGGTTTTCGCCATCCGTTGCCGGAGCGCTTTCCGCTGGCGTGGCCGCAGCAGCCAGCCGGGCACTGCCCGCAGGGGCGGCCGCGCCGGCAGCGATCGATGGTTCGCCGATGCCGCCTGTGCCAGCAACAGCAGGCCTGGCAGCATCCCAGGCCCGATCAGAAATGACCGCGCCTCCGGCGGGAGCCCTGGCTCCGGTCGAGGCTGCCCTCGCGCAGGCCTGGCGCGAACTGCTCGGCGTGGCGCAACCCGGACCCGACGACGACTTCTTTGCCCTGGGTGGCCACTCCCTGGTGGCGGTGCGTTTGTTCGCGCGCCTGCGCCGGGATCTGGGCGTCGACCTGCCGCTGTCGACGCTGTTCGAAGCGCCTACGCTGGCCGGTCTGACCGCGCGAGTGGCGGCCGCGCAGCCCACAGATCTTGCCCCTCCGGCGGCCTGCAGACGGAGCACTGCGCAGACGGACCCGACGACCGATCAGACCGCGCCCCCAAGGACGCCGGTGCCCTGGTCCCCGCTGGTGACCCTCCGGCCCGGCCCCCGACCCACTGCCGGTGTCCACCCCCCGGGCCGTCCGCCCCTGTTTTGCGTCCATGGCGCCGGCGGCAATGTGCTCAATTTCCGGCTCCTGGCCGACAAGCTCTCGCCCGACCAGGGCTTTTACGGCCTGCAGGCTCAGGGCGTGGACGGCCGTCTGGTGCCGCTGGCCAGTGTCGAGGCGATGGCGGCCCAGTACGTCGGCGCCCTGCGCGAGGTCTGCCCCGAGGGGCCCTACCGTCTCGCGGGCTATTCGGCCGGCGGCGTGATCGCGTTGGAGATGGCGTGCCAGCTCCAGGCCGACGGGCAGCAGGTCGATCTGTTGGCGATGATTGACACCTTGTGCCCGGTGGCCGCCCGTGTGCGCCTGCCCTGGTGGCGGCGCCTGTGGCTGATGCGCCATTGGTCGCTGCGATTCGCGCTGGGTTGGCCGGTGCGACGCCTGCAGGGGCGGGGCGACAACGCCCGCCACGCGCAGGCTCTGGAGGCGCGTCAGCGCGGCGAGGCGCTCCCGCCCGAGCTGGCCGAGGCGGTGCTGTTTCGCAACTTCATCGAGGTGCAACGGCGCTACCAGCCGCCGGTCTGGGACGGCGATCTGCTGCTGATCATGGCGCGCCAGGCCGAGGTGCCCTATCTCGCGGCCGGCCCCTGCCTGGGGTGGGACCGTTGGGTACGAGGTCGCATCGAGAGCCGCCACGTGGGCGGCTCGCACTTTTCGGTCATGCGCGAGCCAGGGCTGGGCGAACTGGCCAACGCCCTCCAGTCGGCACTGGATAAGCGCGATGGGGTACCGTACGAGCCATGGCCCTCACGCACCGCCCCCCGTCCTTCTGGCAACTTGGCTGGCGAATGCTCCGGCGCGACTTGCGCGCCGGCGAACTGGGCCTGGTGGTGGCTGCCATCCTCCTGGCGGTGGCGGCGCTGACAGCGGTGGGTTTTTTCGCCGACCGGCTGCAGGCTGGCCTGGCGCGTGACGCTCGCCAGTTGCTCGGGGGCGACGTGGTGGTGGTGAGTGACAACCCGACGCCACCGCAGTTCGCTGCGCAGGCGCGGGCGCTGGGCCTGCAGGTCGCAGCCACCGTGTCCTTTCCCACCATGGCCCGGGCCGATGAGGCCCGTGGCGGCGCCACGCGGCTGGTGGCGCTCAAAGCGGTGAGCCCCGGCTATCCCTTGCGTGGCCGAGTCCAGGTGGCGCAGTCACCGGGTCAGCAGGGCGCTCCCACCGCTGACATTCCCGCACGCGGCGAGGCCTGGGTGGACGCGCCTTTGCTGGATGCGCTTGCGCTTCAGGTGGGCGACCTGATGGGTCTGGGCGACGCCCAATTGCGTATCAGCCGCGTGATCACCGCCGAGCCCGATCGCGGCGCTGGCTTCATGAGCTTTGCTCCCCGGGTGATGATCCACGAGGCCGACCTCGCGGCCACAGGCCTGGTGCAACCGGCCAGCCGGCTCACTTGGCGGCTGGCGGTGGCTGGTGGGGACTCGGCGGTCAAGCGTTTCCAGGACTGGGCGCAGGCGCAAATTCAGTCCGCCCCCGGTTCGTCGGCGCCTGCTAACGTCCAATCGAATCCCCAGGCCGACATGTCGCTGCGCGGCGTGCGGCTGGAATCGATGGACGCTGGTCGCCCCGAGATGCGCCAAACCCTGGACCGCGCCAGCAAGTTCCTTCACCTGGTGGCACTGCTGGCGGCCCTCCTCAGCGCGGTGGCGGTGGCCCTGGCGGCGCGCGGCTTCGCAAGCCGCCATTTGGATGACTGCGCCATGCTGCGCGTGCTGGGCCAGAGCCAGGCCGGCATCGCCCGCGCCTACGCCTTCGAGTTCGGCCTGGTGGGGCTGGCCGCCAGTGCCCTGGGGGTGGCGCTGGGCTTCGCGGTCCACTTTGTGTTCGTGCAACTGCTCGCCGGTCTGGTGGAGGCGACGCTGCCCCTGCCCGGGGCCTGGCCAGCCCTGTTTGGATTAGGCGTGGGTCTGACCCTGCTGGTCGCCTTCGGCCTGCCGCCGGTGTTGCAGCTGGCACAGGTGCCGCCGCTGCGGGTGATCCGCCGTGACCTCGGCGGTCTCAAGCCGGCCTCGCTGGGCGTGCTGGGTCTTGGCGTCGCCGGCTTTGCCGCGCTCTTGCTCGCTGCCAGCCGTGATCTGGCGCTGGGCGGCATTGCGGTCGGTGGCTTCGCCGTCGCGGTGCTTCTGTTCGCCGGTCTGGCGGCGCTGGCGCTGCGTCTGCTGCGGCGCGCGGTCAACGAGGCCACCGCGCCGCGCTGGCTGGTGCTGGCGACCCGTCAAGTCGCTGCCCGGCCGGCCTACACCGTGGTCCAGGTCAGTGCTCTGGCGGTGGGCATGTTGGCACTGGTGCTGCTGGTCCTGATTCGTACTGACCTCATCTCGAGCTGGCGCCGTGCCACGCCACCGGACGCACCCAACCGCTTCGTGATCAATGTCCAGCCCGAGCAAGCGCAGGACTTTCAGCAGGCGCTGGCGCGCGCGGGCGTGGCCCGCTACGACTGGTACCCGATGATCCGCGGCCGTCTGCTCACGATCAACGGCCGTGCGGTCTCGCCTGATCAATACGACGACGACCGCGCCCGGCGTCTGGTGGACCGCGAGTTCAACCTCTCGCACAGCGCCGAGATGCCGGCCCACAACCAGGTGGTGAGCGGCCGCTGGCAGCCAGGAGACGCCAGCGCGATCAGCATGGAAGAGGGCATCGCGCAGACGCTCGGTCTTTCGCTTGGCGACACCCTGGTCTTCGACATCGGCGGCCTGCGCCAGGAGTCGCGGATCACCTCGCTGCGCAAGGTGGACTGGGGTTCGATGCGGGCGAATTTCTTCGCCATGTACACCGTCTCGCAGATGCCTACCTTGCCGGCTACCTATATCAGCGCCTTCCGCGCGCCGCCGCAGCCTGGCTTTGACAATGCCCTCGTGCGCGCTTTTCCGAACATCACCAACATCGACATGAGCGCCACGCTCGGCCAGGTGCAGCGGGTGCTGGACCAGGTGATCCAGGCGGTGGAATTCCTCTTCGGCTTCACCCTGGCCGCCGGACTGGTGGTGCTCTTCGCCGCCATCACCGCCACCCGTGAGGAGCGGGCGCGCGAGTTCGCCATCATGCGGGCGGTGGGCGCCCGTGCCTCGCTGCTGCGGCAGGTGCAGCGGGCTGAGCTCATTGGCGTGGGCTTGCTGGCGGGCTTTTTGGCCTCTTCGGTAGCCAGTGTGGTGGGCTGGGCGCTGGCGCGCTGGGTGTTTGACTTCAGTTGGCGGGTCTCGCCCTGGGTGCCTCTGGGCGGTGCGCTGGCAGGTGCCCTGCTGGCCTGGGCGGCGGGCTGGTGGAGCTTGCGCGGGGTGCTGCGCCAGCCGGTGGCCCAGACCCTGCGCCGCGCGGCGGAGTGATCGGCGGGGAATGGCGCGAAGCAGCGTTGCGCTGCGGATTATTCAGGGCAGCTCGGCGCTGCGAACTGTTCAGGGCAGCTCGGCGCCGCCCATGCGCCCGACGATCACTTCGGCACGGCCGGAGAGGTAGGGGGAGTTGGGCAGTTTTTCGAAGTAGCGCGGGCGCGGCAGCATGACGGCCAGACGCGCGGCTTCGAAGGGCGAGAGTTGGGACACGCTCTTGCGGTAGTAGTGACGCGCCGCAGCTTCGGCGCCGAACACGCCCTCACCCCATTCCACACTATTGAGATAGATCTCCAAGATTCGCTCCTTGGACAGCAGTTGTTCAAGGGCGAAGGTCAGCACGATTTCCTGGCCCTTGCGCACCAGGGTTCGTTCGCCTGACAGAAAGAGGTTCTTGGCCAGTTGCTGGGTGATGGTCGATCCGCCCACGATGCGGGGCTTGGCGTTACGACCGGCCTGCGCCCGCCGCGCCGCTTGCTGCTCGGCCCGCGCATTGCGCTGCCAGGCCTTTTCAATCGCGTCCCAGTCGACGCCGTCGTGGCTGGCGAAGCCGTCGTCTTCCGAGGCGATCACCGCACGCTTGAGGTTATCGGAGATGCGCGCGTAGGGCACCCATTCCTGGCGCCAGCGCAGGCCGTTTTTCCCCTCTTGCGCAATCCGCCAGGCTTCGGAGCGCTGGAAGGCGGTGGACTCCGGCGCGACGAGCGCCATGGAGGCGATGCGCAGCACGAAAAACAGCTGCAGGCCCAGAAAACCCACGACGACAAGCAGCAGCCAGCGCGCCAGTGCCTTCATACCTTCATGCCTTCCTACTCATGCCAAGCGGGTCCGTTCTCACATGAGGGTCCAGGGTCGTCAGGGGCTGGGCCCAGCGATTTATCGACCGCTCATGCGGGTTTCCAGGGTCTCCTCCCGGGTGAAGCGAAAGCGCGAGACAACCACGATCTGGTCAGCCTGGCGGCGCATGGCCTCACTGAAGCGGGAAAAGGGTCCGGCAAGTCGGGCAATCGCCATCGCCCGCCGGTCGAGGTTGAGGTTACCCGAACTCTCGACCACCTCCGCGCCCAGCACCCGCCCGTCGTGGTTCACCGTGAGCAGCAGTGTCAGTTCGCCATAGAGCTTTTGCCCGGACTGTGTCGGGAAGTTTTGCGTGCCCCGGTCCTCGATCCGCCGGCGCAGGGCGTCGTAATAGGTGGCGTAGATGGCTTCCCGGGTGGCGGGGCTCACGAAGCGTTTGCGGGGACGGGCGTTTTCCTCCTGGATACGCCGCTCAATTTCGGCCAGAAGCTGTGTGAGTTGGCGGCGGCGCTGCTCACGCTCGCGCGCCTGGGGGCTGTCGGCCTCGGCGCGCGGGTCGGGCGGGGGCAGGGTAGCCAAGGCTTGTCGCACCTGGGCCAGCAGGGCGGTCTGCTGGGCCTGCATCGCGGCGACCCGCTTCTGGGTCTCTTCCAGCGCGTCGCCATCCTGGGCTGCGGGCGAGGGTGGCAGTGGCGAGGTGGCCCGCCCGCGCGCGGCCTCGCCGCCGCCGGCGAGCGAGGCGTTGGCCAGGGCCTGGGGCTTTTCGATCCGCTCCTTGCTGCGCGCATTGACCAGCACCACCTCCAGGGGGGTGTCCTGGAAGATGCGGTCAAAGCGCTGCGGGTCGACGATGCGCAGGGTGAGAAGGGCCACATGCACCGCCACCGAAATGAGCAGGGCGATTTGCAGCGTGGTGAGCCGCAGTCGCTGCGGTGCCTGCGGCCCGGCGGTGCTGCGGTGCGCGCCAGATTCGCCCCGCTCGCGGCGATGCAGCGCGCTGGTGACGAGCTCCCGCAGGCCCATAGCCCTCGCCCGGTTTCAGCCTGCCGCCGGCGGGCTGCTGACGGCCTCTCCACCGTCGGCGTCGGAAAGATCCACCGCAATCGCCAGTGGGCCGGCCACCGGCTCTTCGTCGTCGGCGCCGTCCTCCTCGGCACCCGTGGGCAGGGCAGCGGCATCAAGGCGTTCGCTCACCGTGCCGCCTAGGTCCAAGGCAATCTCGTCGACCTCGCCCAGACGCACCCGCACACGCGCGCCGCGCGGCAGGCCGTTCGCGCCCATGACCGGAAGCACCAGAGGCAGTGTGTCGGCGCGGACCAGGCCCTCCTTGAACACGGTTGCCTCAAGTTCCTGGATGCCCCGCTGGGCCAGGTAGCGGAGCGTCCAGAAGCGCTCCATGCCGGCCTGGTAGCCGTTGTAGGCCGCATAGGCGGCGTCGAAGCTGGAGATGATGGAGAACAGCTCCGCATCCTTGGGCTTGAAGGGCGCCGCTAGGGCGGCGGTGCGCCCGTGGCGCGCGGCGGCGATGATCTGCCACTGGTTCACCAGGTCGGTGTATCGGCGCAGCGGCGAGGTGCTCCAGGCATAGCACTTGACCCCGATGCCGGCATGGGGCGCCGGCTTGGTTCCCATGCGTACCTTCACGCCCGGCGCCAAACTGGCCTGGCTGCGGTAGATGGCTGGCACACCCAGGTCTGCCAGCCACTGGCCCCACTGGCTGTTGGCAAGAATCATGGCCTCGGCCACGATCAGGTCGAGCGGTGCGCCACGCCTGCGCACGCTGATCTCGACCTGCTCCTGGCCCGAGGGTTCATCACCCGCCGTGTCGACCAGACGGAAGTTGTAGTCGGGCCGGTTGAATGTTTCGGGCTTGCCCCGGACCACCTCGCGCAGGCCCTTGAGATGGCGGGCCAGTCGCCACAGGAAGGACAACTCGGGCCGCAGCGAGGCCGCAGGCTCGGGAACCGGATCGCCCTCGTACTCGGGGTTGGTCGGGTCCTCCAGCCAGGGCTCGGTGATGGTGGCGTCGAGCTTGTCGTGCCGCAGGTTGTGGGCAATGGCCACCCGTTCCAGGCGTGTGTCGGCGCCCTGGATCTCCAGGGTGGCCTCGTCAAAGCGCACATACAGCGAGACGGCCGGGCAGTCGCGCCCTTCTTGAAGGGTGTAGGCCTGTACCACCGCGTCGGGCAGCATGGTGATCTTGTGCCCCGGCATGTAGACGGTGGACAGGCGCTGGCGCGCCACCTGGTCCACCGCCGAGGCGGGCGCCAGCGCCAGGCCGGGCGCGGCGATATGCACGCCCAGGGTGACGGTGCCAGAGCCCAGGCCCTGCACCGACAGTGCGTCGTCTATTTCAGTGGTGGCCGAATCGTCGATGGACCAGGCCGGCACCGGTGCCAGAGGAAGTTCGTCGGTGATCGGGGGCGCCTCCAGTGGCGAAAAGCCAGTGCCCTTGGGGAAATGCTCGAACAGGAAACGCTTCCAGTGGAACTGGTAGGCCGACTCAATGGCGCCGGCCTGCCGAAGCAGGTTCAGTGGTGCCAACTGGGTGCTGCGCGCGGCCTCGACCACAGCTTTGTATTCGGGCGAGTTTTTGTCTGGCTTGAACAGGATGCGAAAGAGCTGCTCGCGGATCGGGTCCGGACACCGGCCGGCGGCCAGATCGCCCGCCCACTCATCGATCTGGGCCTGGACCTGCTTTTTCTTTTCGATGGCGGCCAGCGCCTGCTGCACGATCTCGGCCGGCGCCTTGCGAAAGCGCCCTTTGCCTGCGCGGCGAAAGTAGTGCGGCGCCTCGAACAGGCGCAGGAGAGCGCCCGCTTGCTCCTCGAGGCTGGCTTGAGCGCTGAAGTACTCGCGCGCCAGGTCGGCGAAACCGAACTCCTCTTCGGGTGCGAATTCCCAGGCCAGCTGGAGCTCAATTTCGGCGGCCACGCGCTGGGCACCCGCAAGCAGATGGGCGGGGCTGGGCTTTTCGAAGCGCAAGAGGATGTGGGCGGACTTGACCTTGACCCGCTTGCCGGACTCAAGCTCCACCTGAGCCGAGGCCTCGGCCTCGGACAGCACGCGGCCGGTGTGGAATTTGCCGGCGTCTTCATACAGAACGAACATCGCCGGATTGTCCCATGCAGGCTGGACAGGACGGGCCGACTCCTGACTGCACCGGCGATAATTCGTCGCCATGCCCGCTGTCATTGAAAAACCCTCCCTGTTGCAACGGGCCGCACCCCTGGTGCGGGGGTTCGACGGCCCCTTGGCCTTCGCCATCTTCATGCTCGCCTGCGCCGGCATGCTGACCATGTACTCCTCCGGCTTCGATCACGGCACCCGCTTCGTGGACCATGGCCGCAACATGCTGATCGCCGGCTTCGTCATGTTCGTCATCGCCCAGGTGCCGCCCCAGCGCCTGATGACGCTGGCGGTTCCGCTCTATACCCTGGGCGTGGCCTTGCTGGTGGCGGTGGCCTTGTTTGGCATCACCAAAAAGGGGGCCAAGCGCTGGGTCAACATCGGGATCGTCATTCAGCCCAGCGAGATCCTCAAGATCGCGGTGCCGCTGATGCTGGCCTGGTGGTTCCAAAAGCGCGAGGGTCAGATGCGGCCGCTGGACTTCCTGGTTGCGGGCGCCCTTTTGGCCATTCCAGTGGGGCTGATCGTCAAACAGCCGGACCTGGGAACCGCCATCTTGGTGCTGGCGGCAGGCCTTTCGGTGATCTTTTTTGCGGGCCTGTCCTGGCGCCTCATCATCCCGCCGGTGCTGCTGGGTCTGGCGGGCATCATCGGGCTGGTGGTGTTCGAGGCGCAACTGTGCGCGCCCGGGGTGGACTGGCCCTTGCTGCACGGCTACCAGCAGCAGCGGGTGTGCACCTTGCTCGACCCCGGCAAGGACCCGCTCGGCAAGGGCTTCCACATCCTCCAGGGCATGATCGCCATCGGTTCCGGCGGCATCTTCGGCAAGGGCTTCATGCAGGGGACGCAGACCCACCTGGAGTTCATTCCCGAGCGCACCACCGACTTCATCTTCGCCGCCTTCTCCGAGGAGTTCGGGCTACTGGGCAACCTGCTCCTCATCGCCGGCTTTGTCGCCCTGGTGCTGCGCGGCCTGACGATTGCCTCCGAGGCCTCGACCGTCTTTTCCCGCCTGCTGGCGGGCGCGGTGACCATGATTTTCTTCACCTATGCCTTCGTGAACATGGGCATGGTGAGCGGCATATTGCCGGTGGTGGGGGTGCCGTTGCCCTTCATCAGCTATGGCGGCACCGCCATGGTGACCTTGGGTCTGGGCCTGGGGATTCTGATGTCCATCGCCCGCAGCAAGCGACTGGTGCAGACATAATCGTCCAATGATTTCCCGCGAACCGACCCTCGAACGCCTGGACACCGCCCGGCGCCTGCTCCTCGAGCCTTTTGGCCTCACCGAGTCCGACCTCACGCGCGCACTGGGCGAGATCACTTCGCACCGGGTGGACGACGCCGACCTTTACTTCCAGTACACCCGCAATGAGGGCTGGAGCCTGGAAGAGGGCATCGTCAAGACCGGTAGTTTCAGCATTGACCAGGGTGTGGGCGTGCGTGCGGTGAGCGGCGAAAAAACCGCGTTCGCCTACTCCGACGACATCTCCCTGGCTTCCCTTCTCGACGCCGCCCGCACGGTCAGGGCCATTGGCGCAGCCGGTGGCAAGGCCCGGGTCAAGACCCCGGCGCGCAAGGTGGCCGCCAGCCGCTCGCTCTATGCGGGCCTCGACCCGATCGCCACCCTCGACAGCACCGCCAAGGTCGAGCTTTTGGGCAAGGTTGAAAAGCTCGCCCGCTCCCGTGACCCTCGCATCGTGCAGGTCATGGCGGGTCTTGCCGCCGAATGGGACGTGGTCATGGTGGCGCGCGCGGACGGCACCCTTGCCGCCGATGTGCGCCCGCTGGTGCGGCTGTCTGTGAGCGTCATTGCCGAGCAGGCGGGCCGACGTGAGTCTGGCTCTGCGGGCGGCGGTGGCCGCTTCGGTCTGGCCTATTTCGACGACGCCCGCATCGCCACCTATGTGGACGAGGCGGTCAAGGCCGCCCTGACCAACCTCGAGTCCCGTCCGGCCCCGGCTGGCGAGATGACTGTGGTGCTCGGCCCCGGCTGGCCCGGCGTCTTGCTGCACGAAGCCATCGGCCACGGCCTCGAAGGCGACTTCAATCGCAAGGGCTCGAGCGCCTTCTCCGGCCGCATCGGTCAGCGGGTGGCAGCCAAGGGCGTGACCGTGCTCGACGACGGCACCATTGCCGACCGACGCGGCTCGCTCAATGTCGACGACGAGGGACATGCCACCCAGCGCAATGTCCTGATTGAGGACGGCATCCTGCGCGGCTACATCCAGGATTCGCTCAACGCCCGTCTGATGGGTGTCAAGGCTACCGGCAACGGTCGGCGCGAGAGCTATGCGCACATCCCCATGCCGCGCATGACCAACACCTACATGCTGGGCGGCGACAAGGCGCCCGAGGAAATCGTGGCCAGCATCAAGAAGGGCCTGTACGCCACCAATTTCGGCGGCGGCCAGGTCGACATTACCTCTGGCAAGTTCGTCTTTTCTGCCAGCGAAGCCTACTGGGTCGAGAACGGCAAGATCCTCTACCCGGTCAAGGGCGCCACCCTGGTCGGCAACGGCCCGGACGCGCTCACTCGTGTATCGATGATCGGCAACGACATGGCGCTCGACTCCGGTGTCGGTACCTGCGGCAAAGAAGGCCAGAGCGTGCCGGTGGGTGTGGGTCAGCCCACCCTGCGCATCGACGGACTCACCGTCGGCGGTACCGCCTGAGGCCGGGGCGGGCGCAGACCCGCCCCCGTTTTGCCCACGACCAAGGCGTTTCTTTTCCGCCTCCAAAAAGGCGTCTAGCCAGCGTCTAGTGCGCGTCGAATTCGCATCTGCTCGATACGCGACCGACGCACTGCTCCAGATACCCATCGTTGCTCAGGTGACACGCCGGCCCGCAGGCCGGTCTGTTTTCTGTGCTAGATTCCCCACATGTCTCGCGCGAACGTTTTCTTTTTTGCGTACTTTTATTTCTCCTGCCCCACCGGCGGCCGAGAGACCTGAGCGCATCCAAAGAAAACGCACTCAAGAATCCCGAAAAACCGCCGGTCCCCACCGGCGGTTTTTTTTCGACCCTTGCAATCTCTCTCGAATCACAACTTGAACAGGAGCCCCCCGATGTCCGCCAAGCCCACCACCGATACCTCCTGGTATGCGAACCCCGTCGACAAGACCAGCCAGACCGACGATCAGCGCATCAAGGACATCACCGTGCTCCCGCCGCCCGAACACCTCATCCGCTTCTTCCCGATCGCCGGCACGGCGGTGGAGCGGCTCATCACAGACACCCGCCGTCGTATTCACAACATCATGAGCGGCAAGGACGACCGCCTTCTGGTGATCATCGGCCCCTGCTCCATTCATGACCCAGCCGCCGCCCTCGACTACGCCCGCCGGCTCAAGCCTTTGCGTGAGCAGTACGCCGACACGCTCGAGATCGTCATGCGGGTCTACTTCGAAAAGCCCCGCACCACGGTTGGCTGGAAGGGCTTGATCAACGACCCCTACCTCGACGAGAGCTACCGCATCGACGAGGGCCTGCGCATCGCCCGCCAGCTGCTCATTGAAATCAACCGCCAGGGACTGCCCGCTGGCAGCGAGTTTCTCGACACCATTTCGCCCCAGTACATCGGCGACCTGATCTCCTGGGGCGCCATCGGCGCACGCACCACCGAGAGCCAGGTCCACCGCGAATTGGCCTCGGGCATCTCGGCACCGATCGGCTTCAAGAACGGCACCGACGGCAATATCCGCATCGCTACCGACGCCATCCAGGCGGCGGCCCGTGGCCACCATTTCCTCTCCGTCCACAAGAACGGCCAGGTTGCCATCGTCCAGACCCAGGGCAATAAGGACTGCCACGTCATCCTGCGCGGCGGCAAGACGCCCAATTACGACGCGAATAGCGTGGCGGCTGCCTGCAAGGACCTGGACGCTGCGGGTTTGCCCCCCAGCCTGATGGTGGACTGCAGCCATGCGAACAGCAGCAAGCAGCATCAGAAGCAGCTCGATGTGGCTGTCGATATTGCCCAGCAGCTCGCCGCGGGCTCACGCAGCATCTTTGGCGTGATGGTTGAGAGCCACCTGGAGTCTGGTGCCCAGAAGTTCACGCCCGGCAAGGACGAGGTGAGCAAGCTGGTCTATGGCAAAAGTATCACCGACGCCTGCCTGGGTTGGGAACCCTCGCAGCAGGTTCTGGCCATCTTGTCGGAGGCAGTGCGCAAGCGGCGCGGCTGAAGCCTTTGGCCCTCGGCCCTCGGGCCGGTCGGGGGCGCGCGCCCACGGCTGAGCGCATTCAGCGCCCCTCGTCAATGACTGGCGGCGCTCAGTGCGCCAGCGCCGCGAGCAGCTTGGCGTGAATGCCACCAAATCCGCCGTTGCTCATGCAAAGAATCTGGTCGCCGGGCCGGGCGGCAGCCGCGACCAGGCGGACCAAACCGTCGATGTCGGCCGCGACCTCAGCGCGTGGGCCCATGGATGCCAGCGCCTCCCTGGCGTCCCAGTCCAGGCCGCCGGCATGGCAAAACGCCAGGTCGGCCTGCTCCAGGCTCCAGGGCAGCTGCGACTTCATCGTGCCCAGCTTCATGGTGTTCGAGCGTGGTTCGAACACCGCCAGGATGCGCTGACCCGGCGGCAGCTGCCGGCGCAGGCCGTCGACCGTGGTCCGGATGGCGGTGGGGTGGTGGGCAAAATCGTCAAAGACCGTGATCTGGTTCACGGTGCCCCGGTTTTCCATTCGGCGACGCACGTTTTGAAAGTCAGCCAGCGCCGCTGCGGCGACCTCGGGTGGCACACCGACATGCTCGGCCGCGGCGATGGTTGCCAAGGCGTTGAGCTGGTTGTGCACGCCGGAGAGTGCCCATTGCACTCGCCCGACCGGTCGGCCCTGGCGCAAAACTTCGAAGGCATGGGGCTCGCCCTCGGCGCTGAAGTCGCTGACCGCTGCGCCGAAGCTGCGCACCTCGCTCCAGCAGCCCTGGTGCAGCACCCGCGTCAGGCTCTCCTCGAGGCCGTTGACCACCAGCCGGCCCGAGGCCGGCACCGTGCGCACCAGGTGGTGGAACTGCCGCTCGATCGCCGCCAGGCTGTCAAAAATGTCGGCGTGGTCGAACTCCAGGTTGTTCAAGATGGCGGTGCGCGGCCGGTAATGGACAAACTTGCTGCGCTTGTCGAAGAAGGCGGTGTCGTACTCGTCGGCTTCGATCACGAAGAGCGGCCGCCGGTCAGTCGGTGCTCCGCTGGGGCTCGCCGCCGGGCCGCCCCTGGGCGAACCAGCCCCCTCGGGGGACAGCGAACCAGGCGAGGCCGGGCGTGCGGCGGCGCCGAGCCTGGCCGACACGCCGAAGTTCATGGGCACTCCGCCCACCAGGAAGCCCGGCGCCAGCCCGGCGCGCTCCAGCACCCAGGCGAGCATGGACGTGGTGGTGGTCTTGCCATGGGTCCCCGCGACCGCCAGCACATGCCGCCCGAGCAGCACGTTCTCCAGCAGCCACTGCGGCCCACTCACATAGCGCTGGCCCGACTCGAGGATGGCCTCCATGAGCGGGAATTTGGGGCTGCCGTCCGGGAGCCGGGCGCGGGAAACCACATTGCCGATCACCCAGACGTCGGGCTTCAGGGCCATCTGGTCGGCGCCGAAGCCCTCGATCAGGTCGATACCCAGCGCCCGCAACTGGTCGCTCATCGGGGGGTAGACACCCGCGTCGCAGCCGGTGACCCGGTGGCCAGCCTCGCGGGCCAGCGCGGCCAGGCCGCCCATGAAGGTGCCGCAGATGCCCAGGATATGAATGTGCATGGCCCGGGATTATCGGCGCGCGCGACCCCTGGACCGGTGCGTCTGGCACCCAAGGGTGGCTGGGGCATGACCCTGCGAGCCGGACGGGCGCCCCGGGTGTGGACAATGGCCCCCATGGAAAGTGTCGCCCAGGAAATTGCCGCTGCTGCGGCCCGCCTCGTCGTAGAGGAGGGCTTGGAGTGGGGGCCGGCCAAGCGCCGCGCCCTCAAGGTGCTCGGACTGGGCCCGCGTACCGCCTTGCCGGCCAACGAACTGGTCGAGGACGCCGTCCGCGAATACATCGACATCTTTTGCGCCGATACGCAGCCTGCCGAACTGGCCGCCCTGCGTCGCCTGGCCGCGGTCTGGATGGAGCGCCTGGCTGAATTCCGGCCCCATCTGGCCGGGGCGGTCTGGCACGGCACCGCCACCCGGCTGTCCGACGTCTACCTGCAACTGTTCTGTGACGACCCGAAGTCGGCCGAGATCACACTGATCGACAAGGGCGTGGCCTTCGAAGCCCGCAGCGTCAATGGCTTTCTGGGCGAGCCGGTCGATGCGCTGAGCGTTTCAGCCCGGTGTGCCGAGTTGGGGGAGTCCATTGGGGTCCACTTGCTGATTCACGACCTGGACGACCTGCGTGGCGCCTTGCGCCCCGATGCCCGTGGCCGGCCGCCCCGGGGTGACCTGGCTGCCTTGCGCGCGCTGATGGCGATGGATCTGGAGGCTGACCATGTCCGGCGTTGAAGACCGCGCCGGGCAAGGCCTGTCCTTGGCAAAGCGGCGCTGGCTCCTGCGCGGCGCAGCCTTGGCCGCCGCTGCCGCTGGCGCCGGTTTTGCCATTTGGCGGCTGGGTCCTGCCAAGCCTGTGCCAGAGGCGGTTCAGGCCCTGTGGCGTCTGAACCTGCCAACCCCCCAGGGGGCTCCCTTGGCCCTGGCGGAACTGCGCGGCCGACCGACATTGCTGAACTTCTGGGCCACCTGGTGCCCTCCCTGTGTGGAGGAAATCCCTCTTCTTGACGCTTTTCATCGTCAAAATTCACCATCTTCATGCCAAGTGCTTGGTGTGGCGATTGACCAAGCTGCCTCGGTGCAGCGTTTTCTGGCCCGTAGCCCGGTCAGCTTCCCGATGGTTCTGGGGGGCCTGGAGGGGAGCGAACTGGCCCGCAGCTTCGGGAATGAGTCGGGTGGCTTACCGTTTTCTGTCCTTTTGGGAGCAGATGGCGGCATTATCGACAGAAAAATGGGGCAATTGACCCCGGAGTTGCTCGCCCGCTGGCAGCAAGCGGCGCGCACCTGAGGCCTGGCGCCGGGCTTCAGGCCATCCTGACGCCTCTGTCGCCCGGCTGCCTGCGGGGCAAAATGAGGACCTCCTGCCTCACTCGCCATCATTTCCTGTCAAATCGGTCCAAATAGCTCTTTTTGGGCTACATTCGCCCATCGATTGCGATTGCTTACGAATCACGGAACCCCGGAGCGCCCATGGACCTGCGAAAACTCAAGACCTTGATCGACCTGGTGTCGGAATCCAATGTCTCGGAACTGGAAATCACCGAAGCCGAGGGGAAGGTTCGCATCGTCAAGGGGCAGCCGGCAGTCGTCCAGGCGGCGGCTCCCCTGGCTGCCCCGGTCGCGGCAGCCGCTCCGGCGCCTGCGGTAGCCGCCCCCGTTCCGGCCGCTCCCCCCGAGGTTACCGCCGGCCACACGGTCAAGTCGCCCATGGTGGGCACCTTCTACCGGGCCTCCAGCCCTGGCGCCAAATCCTTTGTCGAGATCGGCAGCCAGGTCAAAGAGGGCGACACCATCTGCATCATCGAGGCCATGAAGATCCTCAACGAGATCGAGGCCGACAAGTCCGGCACCGTCACCCAGATCCTGTGCGAGAACGGCCAGGCCGTGGAGTACGGTCAGCCCCTCCTGATGATCGAGTGATGTTCAAGAAAATCCTGGTCGCCAACCGTGGCGAGATTGCCCTGCGTGTCCAGCGGGCCTGTCGTGAGATGGGCGTCACCGCGGTCATGGTCTATTCCGAGGCTGACCGCGACGCCAAATATGTGAAGCTGGCCGACGAGGCCGTCTGCATCGGCCCGGCCCCCTCACCGCTGAGTTATCTCAATGTGCCGGCCATCATCTCGGCCGCTGAGGTCACCGATGCCGAGGCCATCCACCCCGGCTACGGCTTCCTGTCCGAGAACGCCGACTTTGCCGAACGAGTCGAGAAAAGCGGCTTCCAGTTCATCGGACCCACACCCGAATCCATCCGGATCATGGGCGACAAGGTCTCGGCCAAGCAGGCCATGATCAAGGCGGGCGTGCCCTGCGTGCCTGGGTCTGAGGGCGAACTGCCCGAAGACCCGGTGCAGATCCGCCGTATGGCCAAGGCCGTTGGCTACCCGGTCATCATCAAGGCCGCCGGCGGCGGCGGCGGCCGCGGCATGCGGGTGGTGCACACCGAGGCGGCCCTGATCAATGCGGTGCAGATGACGCGCGCCGAGGCTGGCGCCGCCTTCGGCAACCCTTCGGTTTACATGGAGAAGTTTCTCCAGAACCCGCGCCATATCGAGATTCAGATCCTGGCCGACAAGCACCGCAATGCGGTCTACCTGGGTGAGCGTGACTGCTCCATGCAGCGGCGCCACCAAAAAGTCATCGAAGAAGCGCCGGCGCCAGGCATCGCCCGCAAACTGATCGACAAGATCGGCGACCGCTGTGTGGCCGCCTGCAAGAAGATCGGCTACCGGGGCGCAGGCACCTTTGAGTTCCTCTACGAGAACGGCGAGTTCTACTTCATCGAGATGAACACGCGGGTGCAGGTTGAGCACCCGGTCACCGAGATGGTCACCGGCGTGGACATCGTCAAGACCCAGATCCGCGTCGCTGCCGGTGAAAAGCTCCCCTTTTCCCAGCGCGACATCCAGATCCGCGGCCACGCCATCGAATGCCGGGTCAACGCCGAGGACCCCTTCAAGTTCACCCCGTCCCCGGGCCGCGTCACGCTGTGGCATGCGCCGGGCGGGCCTGGCGTACGGGTCGACAGCCACGTGTACAACAACTACTTCGTGCCGCCCAACTACGACAGCATGGTCGGCAAGATCATCACCCACGGGGACACCCGCGAGCAGGCGATGGCGCGCATGCGTACCGCCTTGCTCGAGACGGTGGTCGAGGGTATCCAGACCAACATTCCGCTACACCGCGAACTGATGGTCGACGCCAAGTTCATGGCCGGCGGTACCAACATTCACTACCTTGAGGAGTGGATGGCGCAGCACAAGCGCTGAACGCCCCTCCCGAAAGCTGCCTTGTACGAGCTGCGCCTGCTTTGCCCGGAGAACCGGGTCGACATCCTCGCCGAGGCACTCGACGCGCTGGATGCGCTCAGCGTGTCGGTGGAGGACGCGGACGCCCATACAGAGGCTGAGCAAGCCTTGTTCGGCGAGCCCGGCATGCCGCCGCCCAAAGAGGGCTGGCAGCGCTCCCGGGTGATCGCGCTGTTTCCGGAGGAGGCCGCTGCTCGTGAGGCCGCGGCGCTGCTGCCCCTGCAGGACTTTTTTGCCGACTGCGCCGTGCTCGAGGTTGCCGCCTTGCCCGACCAGGACTGGGTGCGCCTCACGCAGTCGCAATTCGACCCGGTGGAGATCACCCCCGAGTTTTGGATCGTGCCCACCTGGCACGAACCACCCGCGCAGGCGCGCCAGGTGATCCGGCTCGACCCGGGCCTGGCCTTCGGCACCGGTACCCACCCGACCACCCGCATGTGCCTGCGCTGGACCGCCACCCACCCGGTCGCTGGCCAGCGGGTCCTCGACTACGGGTGTGGCTCCGGCATCCTGGCCATCGGAGCGGCACGCTTCGGCGCGGGCGAGATCGACGCGGTCGACATCGACCCTGCGGCGGTGCGGGCCACGCAGGACAACGCTCAGGCCAATGCCGTGTCCCTGCGTGCAGGCCTGCCGGATGCGGCCCGAGGCGAGTACGACACGGTGCTCGCCAACATCCTGGCCACCCCCCTCAAGGTGCTCGCACCGCTGCTGTGCGGTCATGTGAAGTCTGGCGGTCATCTGGTGCTCGCCGGGATCCTGGAGCGTCAGGCTGAAGAGCTTCAGGCTGCGTACGCCCCCTACCTGACCTTGGCAGTGGCTGACCGCATGGACGGCTGGATCCTGATGACCGGTCGCCGGCCTTGAAGCGGTGACGGGGCCTCGACCCAGAACCGGGGTCCACCAGTGTCCGCTCACTAAAATCAAGGCCTCATGAGCCTGACCACCCGCTGCCCTGCTTGCGCAACCGTGTTCCGGGTGGTGCCCGACCAGCTCAAGGTGTCGGAAGGGTGGGTTCGTTGCGGTCGTTGCAGCGAACTGTTTGACGCCCGCGCGACGCTCTCCCCCCAGGTTCCGGTGGTCAGCGAGGTGGTCGAGCCCGCTGAGGCGGGAGAGGCTGCCCAGGTGGCTGGCACCC
>JACCED010633499.1_pt1 | contig 21547 bp, 18 predicted proteins | sample 7455021 | NCBI WGS metagenome assembly JACCED01 (sample SAMN15323456, study PRJNA562643) | freshwater metagenome | isolation source: river surface water | place: USA:Blue River Watershed | collected 2017-08-19
AGCGCTGGTTAATTGGTTTTGCAAATGAGAAAGACAATTTTTTTGCAACACCGGAAACTTTGCAGCCCGTTCCGGAAAATCGAAAGTCAGTATACTCTTGGGTGGAGTATCAGTATCTCGCCAACCGTTTTGGAGTATTTAAAAATATTTATCAAATCCAACGCCCGGAAGATATCGCTATAGGTAGCAATCTTGCTGTTCGTTTCGGTTATGGTGGCACTTTATTTGATAATCCTGATGATGTTTATCGCTTGCTCGTGGATTACACCTATACCCGCGATATTGATGCGCGCCACATATTGGAGTCGGGATTTAACTTTGATGGGGCGTACCACACGCAGTTAAAAAAGGGGAATAGTCGCGTTTGGGGGACTAATCTTGCCTACCATTATTTCGAAGATGAAAAGCGCCGTTGGTATGTGGGTTTTGAATACGAAGTCGGACAGGATTTGGCGCAACACGAAGAGTTAACGGTAGGCGATATTACCGGGTTGCGGGGTTATCCCTCTGATTATCAACGCGGTGACCAACGCTATGTGTTTACTATAGAGCGACGCTATTTTTCCGATATCCATATTTTCAATTTGCTGCGTCTTGGTGCTGTGGTATTTTTTGACATGGGTAAGGCTTGGGGATTGGAGCAATATGGTAGTAGCCCGACGCTGAGTAATGTGGGAATAGGTCTGCGCTTTAGTTCAAGTAAAGTTAAAATTGGTAACGTGGTACATATAGATTTGGCGACGCCCACCTCCGCGAAAAATGGTTTGGATAAATACCAGATAACCATTGGTGCCCAGCAAAAATTTTAATGCGAGCAATATTTTTTGTTACTCGCTATTCTTTTCTTTCTGTTAATCAGCAATTAAACGGTTGATATTAATATGCGAATTCTTCATACGATGCTACGGGTTGGCGACCTGCAAAAGTCAATTGATTTTTACACTAAGGTGTTGGGGATGAAACTCTTACGCCAACACGATTATCCTGAGGGTAAATTTACTCTGGCCTTTATTGGATACGGTGAGGAATCAACGCATACGGTTATTGAACTCACCTACAACTATGGCGTTGAGTCCTATGATTTAGGCAAGGGGTATGGTCATATCGCCCTGGGTTGCGATGATGTTTACGCAACCTGTGAAAAAATTCGTGCCGCCGGTGGCAAGATTACGCGCGAGCCCGGGCCTATGATGCATGGCACAACGATTCTCGCTTTTGTGGAAGACCCTGACGGCTACAAAATTGAATTGCTGGGTATCAAGTAATGCCGCTGTCGCTGCGTGAACTGGTATTCGATAATCGCCTCGTGCGTGAAATGCCGGCGGACAATGAAAGCGAGAATTTTCGTCGCCAGGTATATGCTGCGGTTTATTCGCGCGTAACGCCCACACCAGTAAAGAATCCCCATTTGATCGCCGCTGTCAGCGAAGTCGCTGATTTGTTGCAGTTGTCACACGCGGCCTTTGCCGATCCGCAATTTACACAAGTATTTGGGGGCAACGAATTATTGTCAGGAATGGAGCCGCATGCTTGTGTGTATGGCGGTCATCAATTCGGCAACTGGGCAGGGCAGTTGGGCGATGGTCGTGCAATTAATTTGGGCGAGGTAAAAAACTCCCGCGGTGAGCATTGGACGCTGCAATTAAAAGGTGCAGGGCCTACACCTTATTCACGCACAGCAGACGGCCTGGCAGTGTTGCGCTCATCGGTACGCGAATTTTTATGCAGCGAAGCGATGTTTCATTTGGGTGTTCCTACTACCCGCGCATTGAGTTTGGTTGGCACCGGTGAGTTGGTAAGACGCGATATGTTTTACGATGGCAATCCGCAAATGGAGCCGGGTGCTGTTGTATGCCGTGTTGCGCCAACCTTTACCCGTTTTGGCAATTTCGAAATTTTTTCCGCACGCAATGATATTGCCTTGCTAAAGCAATTTACCGATTTCACCCTGCGCACAGACTTTTCAGCGTTATTTCCCGCTGAGCAACATGAATTCACCAAAGCTGACTACTTGCGTTGGTTTAACGAAATTTGTATTCGCACCGCACAGTTAATGGCGCATTGGATGCGTGTGGGCTTTGTGCACGGCGTAATGAATACCGACAACATGTCTGTCCTTGGATTGACCATTGATTACGGTCCTTACGGTTGGTTGGAAGGTTATGATCAAGATTGGACGCCCAACACAACCGACGCTCAAGGGCGTCGCTATCGCTATGGCAGCCAGCCGCGCGTAGCCCTGTGGAATCTTGCGCAGTTGGCAAATGCTATCTATCCATTGATTGATGAAGTGGAGCCACTGCAAGCCGCGCTGGAAAATTATCGCGCGGAATACGAGCACTGTGCGCAACGGGATGTGGCGGCCAAGCTTGGCTTGAGCCAATTTGATCCAATGCAGGATCAGGCACTCAATGAGCAGTTATTGGCTTGTTTCCAATTAGTGGAAACCGATATGACTATATTTTATCGCGCGCTTGCGCAACTCAATGCTGATGACATTTCTCATTACGCAAATAGTCAATGTGTTGATATTGTGCGCGACAGCTTTTATTCCGTAGTTGATGCACGTGCGGAAACGCAATGGGCAGATTGGTTGCGCTTATATGCCGCCCGTTTACAGCAGGATTATGTGTTAAGCGGCAACACCCATACGCAAAAATGTGAGCGCATGAATGCGGTTAACCCGAAATATGTATTGCGCAACTATTTAGCGCAGCAGGCTATTGATAAAGCGACGCAAGGTGATTTTTCTGAGGTAGAAAAGTTGCTGCAGATTTTGCGTAACCCTTACGCTGAGCAGCCTGACTATCAGCATTATTTCGCCAAACGCCCGGAGTGGGCACGGCATAAAGCGGGCTGCTCCATGTTATCCTGTAGTTCCTGATAATTTCTTTTGCAGTAGCACATTATGATTGGAAAAATTATTGGTTTCGCCATAGGTTTGGCTTTGCTTAATCCATTTACCGCGATACTTGGTGCAATACTAGGGCACTATTTTATTGATAAGCCGCGTCGTACGGCCCCGAAAATTCCCCCGGCGCAATTGCATGCAATTCAGGAGAGCTTTTTTACAACGGTCTTTACCGTATCGGGTCATTTGGCCAAAGCGGATGGTCGGGTCAGTGAAACTGAAGTTCAGCTAACTGAATCGCTCATGACAAAAATGGGTCTGAGTGCTGACCATCGCCGCGAAGCCATTCGCTTATTCAAAGTGGGTGCTACAACAGAATTTAATTTGGATTCAGCGCTGGCCGACTACAAGCGCATCTGCAGTGCCAGCGGTAATTTGAACAATATGTTGTTGGTAAACCTGGTGAATCTGGCAATGGCCGACGGCGAGCTGGATGAGCAGGAAGCCCAGGTGTTACGTCAGGTAGCCGATCGCTTGGGCTTTTCGCGCTTTGCCTTTGAGCAGTTGCTGCGCATGCTGAATGCACAAAATGCGTTTAATCGCGAGCAGAGCGGTTACCAGTCTGGCGGGTATCAGCAGCCGATTCGCGCTGACGAATTAACGCTGGCTTATGAAGCTTTGGGTGTTGAGAAGACCGCGACCGATGCAGAACTGAAAAAAGCTTATCGCAAGCTCATGAGCGAATATCATCCGGATAAGCTGATCGGGCAGGGGATGCCTGAAGATATGATCAAAGCCGCAACCGAGCGCTCGCAGGAAATTCAGGCAGCGTATGATCTGATAAAAAAATCCCGTCAATAATTTGTTCTTCCCGCTGCTTATAAATAATAAGTGAGACCCCGGTTAAATTTACTGGAGTTTCCGCCAATTATTTATAAGCGGTCCTCGCTTTGGTCGATGTCAAAAAGCCAGCTCTAAACTATCAGTGTGACGCGCAAAACATTTTTCTGATAAATTGTTGACAACGTTGTCCATGTGGATGTATTTTTAAATCGTTTTCTGGTTTTACATAAATTAACGATAAGAACAACCGTTCAACCAAGGAGCGACGCTGGGGACTTCATCCTGTGGCAGGTTCTCCTGTACTGGCTGTAGCTCGCCCATTCCAATTTCCATTCAGGATCAGATTCAACCCTGTGCACGCACGGGGCGCGTACTGTTTTTTTCTAAATTTCTAGCACTTTTTCAGGGTATTCGCTCAGGGGCTGCTATTGCCTGAAAAAAGCCACGCTTGCGAAAAGTGCGCGAAAAACCGGAGTTACTGGTTAGGAGCGGAACAAATAACAACAGATGGACGCGGGAAGATGCAGCTGCCAACTATGACGTACAAGGCGCTGTTAAAACACTGGGAGACTGAACCGGAAACATACGATTAAAAAGTATGGTCGGTTTAGTGAGATGAAAAATTAAAACGATTCCGAGGAAAATCCAATGAAATCGCTCAAACTAATAATGCTGTTATCAACTGCGGGATTAATGGCTACACAAGCGCACGCGTACAATTGTGCAGGTGTTGCCAACTATCAACAAGGTACTTACGCAACCGGCGCCGTCGTACAAAATGGCGGCACTGCTTATTCCTGTACCGTCGGTGGTTGGTGCTCGGTCGGAGGGCCTTATGAACCGGGTGTAGGTTGGGCCTGGAATAATGCCTGGTCCAGCCTGGGCGCGTGTTCCGGTACTGGCACGTCGTCAACGCCAACCAGTAGTGCGGCCGTTAGTTCAGTAAAAAGTTCTGTTGCGTCATCAGTGGCAACTTCCAGCGCAACGCCAACGGCGGGGTGTAATGGTGTAGCTGAATGGAACACTACTTCTGCCTATTCTGGCAATGCGCAAGTCAGCCGCAGCGGTTCTCTCTATCAGGCTAAATGGTGGACACAGGGGCAAGACCCGCTAAATAATTCCGGTGCTTATGATGTATGGGTCAACAAAGGTGCTTGCGGTACAGGCTCTTCTGTTGCGAGTTCAGCTGTTGTCAGTTCTGCTGCGGTCAGTTCAAGTTCGATAAAAAGTTCTGCTGCAAGTTCAGGTGCGACTTCTGTGAATAGTTCGGTTGCCAGCTCAGCGGTTAGCTCATTGGCGAGTTCAAAATCCAGCACCCCGATGTCGAGCAGTTCAAGTTCTATCTCCGCCGTGGGCGGTAAAAAAGTGGTTGGATATTTTGCCGAGTGGGGCATTTATGGCCGAAACTATCATGTGAAAAATATTGCGACTAGCGGCTCTGCGGCGCAATTGACACACATTCTTTATTCATTCGGTAATGTGCAAAACGGTAAGTGTACAATTGGCGATTCTTACGCAGCTTACGATAAAGCGTATGATGCGGCGGGCAGCGTCGACGGTGTTGCTGATGCTTGGGATCAACCTTTGCGTGGTAACTTCAACCAGTTGCGTAAACTGAAAAAACTGAATCCAAATTTAAAAGTCATTTGGTCGTTCGGTGGTTGGACCTGGTCTGAGGGGTTCCCACAAGCGGCGCAAAATCCGGTGGCATTTGCCGAGTCTTGCTATGCATTGGTTGAAGATGCGCGTTGGGCTGATGTGTTCGATGGTATTGATATTGATTGGGAATACCCGAACGAATGCGGTTTGAAATGCGATACTACCAGCGGCTTCTCCGGTTATAAAAATTTGATTCAGGCACTGCGTGCGCGTTTCGGTAGCAGCGCTTTGATCACTTCCGCGATTGGTGCCGGTACTGCAAAAATTAATGCAGCAGATTACGCTGGCGCTGCGCAGTATCTCGATTTCTATATGCCTATGACTTACGACTTCTTCGGCGCCTGGGATAAAACTGGCCCAACCGCACCTCACTCTGCACTTTACGACTATGCGGGAATTCCTATTGCCGGCTACAACTCTGACAATGCGATTCAATTACTGAAATCCAAAGGTATTCCCGCCAGCAAAATCCTGTTAGGTGTTGGTTTCTATGGTCGGGGTTGGACGGGTGTAACGCAGGCAGCGCCTGGTGGTTCTGCAACCGGTGCAGCCGCGGGCACTTATGAAGCGGGTATCGATGATTACAAAGTATTGAAATCAAAATGCCCGGCAACCGGCACAGTGGGTGGAAGTGCTTACGCGTTCTGCGGTAATAACTGGTGGAGCTATGACACTCCGCAAACGCTGGTTGGAAAAATGGACTACGTCCATCAACAAGGTCTGGCGGGTACTTTCTTTTGGGAGTTGAGCGGCGATACCGCAGACGGGGAATTAATTCGCGTGATTGGTAACTCTATGCGTTAATACTGTTGTAGATTTCGCAGTAAAAAAATCCGGCAGTGAATCGCTGCCGGATTTTTATTTTTTTGTGGCTATAAAAACGGTAATCCTGGATCGATTGGCATAAAAAAACGGCGATGAAATCATCGCCGTTTTTTTCAGGAACCACTACAAAAAATTATTCGTGGTTCAATACCATCACATCGGTATCAACCGCAGCGATCAAGCGCTCGGCAGTGTTACCGCGACGGGTTTTGGTCATACCATTTTGACCAAGGGTACCCATCACAATCAGGTCTGCACCAATTTTTTCAGCCAGTGCAGAAACTACATCGGAGGTATAGCCGTTTTCTACATGAATTTTGTCATTGGGCAGGCCGGTTTCACTCACCAGTTTGCCGCGATCTGGATAGCTCATGGAATCCAGGTAGCCGTTAATAACATGCAAGTCTGCACCGTAGGTTTCGGCATAGAATTTTGCGGAAGCCAAAATCTTTTTGTTCAATTCAATTTGCACATCGCGTTGTGCCTGGAAGTTCACGGCAGCCAAAATTACTTTGCGTTGTGCTTTTGCACCTGGACGAATTAACACTACCGGGCAGTAAGCGCCTTTCAACAATTCCCATTTGGATTCAGTGAAGAAAAAGCGGCTGTTGCTATTGGAACTTGCGTGCACTGGCAAATAAATTAAATCAGCGTCGAAACGCTTGGCGGATTCCATAATGGATTTTTGCCATTCGGATGACCAGGAAACTTCCAGAGTGTATTCGATTCCGGCGTTAGCCAGCGGGCTTTTAATATTTTGTTCGAACCAGGTTAGGTCGCGGAATAAATGGTCGTTTACCGAACGGGTATCTACCGCATCGCCATCCACCGCCACAAAGGCGTGAACTTTTGGTTTGGTACCTTGCATCAAGGAGGCAACAATAATCGCACGCTCAAGGGCGATGTGGTGGGTATCGTTGGGGTCTACAACGACAAACAACTTTTGTGACTTGGACATACAGGCTCCTACAGGTTCCCTAACAAGTTTTAGGTAGTTATTTTCAAGCTGGGCCTAGCATAGCAACCCCTCGTCAGTTTTTACAGCGGGTTTCCCTTGCAGGCTGGTCGGAAAGGGATAAAAGCAGTTGATATGGATTAAACTGTACGCCTTTTTTACAAGCCCCAAAGGATAAGTCTATGAGTTTGCTTGAAAATTGCCCAATTACCGAGATAGCTGTGGGCCACACTGCCAGTTACAGCAAGACCTTAACCGAGCGGGATGTCATCCTGTTTGCTGCCTGTTCGGGTGACGTGAATCCAGTGCATCTGGATAAAGCCTACGCGGCGACCACACCTTTCGGTGAGCCTATCGGGCATGGTATGTGGACTGGCGCATTGGTGTCTGCAGTGATAGCCACGCGCTTGCCGGGACCTGGCTCGGTCTACCGCAGCCAGAGTTTGAGTTTTAAATATCCGGTGAAAATTGGCGATACAGTTACTGTGACGTTAACGGTTGCCGAAATTAAGGAGCGTGTGAAATTGGTAACTCTGGATTGCGAAGCACACAATCAGGATGGGAAGTTAATTGCGAAAGGTGTTGCGGAGGTAATTGCGCCGGCAGAAAAGCTTTCCATTGAACCAGGTAGTTTGCCATCGATAGGATTTAATTAGTCGATCGATGTTGATGAAAATCGCATCAGGATCGCGAGCTATAGCGAGTGAATAGTTAGCGGTCCTTTTCCATTGCCAATAACAAATTGGCCACCGTTTTCCCCAAGCCTTTTACCACCAGCTTATAGGAGTTATCAATCATACGCTTCACTTCCCCGTCGGGAATTGAACCGTTAATGATCACGGTATTCCAATGTTTTTTATTCATGTGGTAACCGGGAATAACGGCATCGAACACCATGCGTAATTGCTCGGCTTCTATCGGATCGCATTTTAAGTTGATGCGTGTTTCTCTATTTTTTGCGTCAGCTGTTTGGTTTTCCGAGCTCATCAGCGCAAACATTTTCCCGCGCACTTTGTATACGGCGACCTCGGGGCCAAAGGGAAAATCCTCGATGGCCTCGGGTTTATTGAGCAGATATTGTTTAATGTTAAATGCCATGAAATCCATTCCGGGGAATGTGAGTGGGCGAATTATTCCGCCTCTTCATCACCTTCATCTTCACTGGGTAACCAACCGCCCAATTCTTTCCAGCGGTTAACAATCAGGCAAAATAAATCGGCGGTTTTTTCAGCATCGTATGCTGCTGAGTGGGCGGCAGAATTGCTGAATTCAATTCCCGCTACCTGACAGGCTTTGGCCAATACTGTTTGACCAAAAGCGAGGCCAGAAAGCGTTGCGGTGTCGAATACTGAGAACGGATGAAAGGGGCTGCGCTTGATATTGCAGCGCTCAATCACGGCGTTAACAAAATTCAAATCAAAGTGCGCGTTATGGCCGACAATCACCGCGCGCGTGCAGCCGTTTTCTTTTACCGAGCGGCGCACTGCCGTGAGCAAATCGGTCATCACCATTAATTCCGGTTCGGCTAAGCGATCGGGATCATCCAGGTCTATGCCGGTAAAATCCAGCGCGGCCTGTTCGATGTTGGCGCCCTCAAATGGCTCCACATGAAAGGCAAAGGTTTCATGGCGATGCACATTGCCATCTTCATCCATGCGAATGGTGACGGCAGCAATTTCCAACAGTGCATCGGTTTGCGAATTAAAACCGCCAGTTTCCACATCGACAATCACTGGCAAAAAACCGCGAAAACGTTGTGCCAGTGGTGAGTTGGGGTCGCGGGTATTTTCAGGTGGATTCACAGCTATCCCTTAAGCAGTTTGCAACTGCCAACGTAAAGTTTCACCTGCACGCAAGGGCACTAACGGCTGCTCATTAAAGGTCAGCGTATCAGGCACCTGCCATTCTTTTTTCACCAATGTAATGGTATCGGTATTGCGCGGTAAACCATAAAAGTCTGCACCGAAATGGCTCGCAAACCCTTCGAGTTTATCCAGTGCATTGGCATCTTCAAAGGCCTCCGCGTAAAGCTCAATGGCGGCATAGGCGGTGTAACTGCCGGCGCAACCACAGGCCGCTTCTTTTTTGTCTTTGGCGTGTGGTGCAGAATCTGTGCCTAAAAAGAATTTAGGGCTACCGCTGGTGGCCGCCTTGATCAGCGCTTGCTGATGGGTGCCGCGTTTTAAAATTGGCAAGCAGTAATAATGCGGGCGGATACCGCCAGCCAGCATATGGTTGCGGTTATACAGCAGGTGATGTGCGGTAATCGTTGCGGCAACGTTTGCGGGTGCGGCTGCAACAAACTCGGCGGCGTCTGCAGTGGTGATGTGTTCCAGCACCATTTTCAATGATGGGAAATTTTTAACCACCTGACTAAAGGTGCGATCGAGAAATTCTTTTTCACGATCAAAAATGTCGATCGAAGAATCAGTCACTTCGCCGTGCAGTAAAAAATGCATACCGGCTTTTTCCATGGCTTCCAACACCGGGTAGATTTTTTTCAAGTCCGTTACGCCCGATGCGGAATTGGTGGTGGCGCCGGCTGGGTAAAGTTTGCAGGCAGTGATACCGGCCGCTTTAGCTTTGGCGATTTCGGCCGGGTCGGTATTGTCGGTCAGGTAGAGCACCATTAGCGGCTCAAAGTGGTTACCGGCCGGGCGAGCTGCCTGGATGCGCGCTTTGTAGGCAAGGGCTTGTTCGGTATTCATTACCGGCGGTACGAGGTTGGGCATCACAATCGCGCGAGCAAACTGGGCAGCGGCGTCGCCTACGGTGCGAGTCAGAACCGCGCCGTCGCGCAGGTGAATATGCCAATCATCGGGGCGGAGCAGGGTTAATTGCTGGGTCATGGGGTGAGGGATTCCGTAGCAGTAAATCAAAACAGGCGAATGTGGCGGCATGCTACCAAAATCAGGCAGGCTCCGCAGCCTTATCGGATGCGCGCGTTTTAGGTAAGGGTGGCTATACTCGGAGAATCCTTTCTAACGCACGGCGATTAATGGCCTTGCTAATTGTTTGTAGGTGGATGGTGACATGCGTTTGGTTTCCCGAGTTTATTTACCGCTGACACTGCTGGTTTCCAGTGCGCTGGCCGCTTCTGCCACTGCTCAAACCTATATCACCGCGTTCGCCGATTCGCAGTGGAGTGCGCAATCTGGTGCTTTTGCCTGTAGTCTTGCCCATGAGATAGCGGCGTTTGGCAGCGCGCGTTTGGTGCGCAAGGCTGGCAGCGCAGAGGTGTTGGAGTTGAAAGCTAAAGCCCAGGCTTTTGGTGAGGGTACTGTACGGGTAGAGGCGGTGCCCCCGGTGTGGCGCACTGATGCCGCCTCCAATAACCTCGGCCAGGCCCAGGCCAGTGGTCAATCACTTAAGGTCAGCGGGGCCCAGATCGCGACCATCACCGCCAGCTTGGAGCAGGGCACCAATGTGATGTTTAGTGGCAGCAATCTGCGGGTTGGCCTCGCGGCACGCAATTTCAGTGCGGCTTTTGCCAACTACAAAACCTGCGTCAAAAATCTTATTCCCTATACCTTCGAACAATTATCGCGGACGCAGTTGACCTATGCCCGGGAGGCCGATGACTTGAGTCCAGCGGCAAAAACTGAACTGGATAAAATTGTCCGTTATATGAAAGCGGATCAAAAGGTGCTTGGGATAATTATTGATGCTCACAGTGATAAGTTACCCAAACCGGAAGAGAGCGATGCTTTATCCCAGCGGCAGGCGGAGTTTGTCACGAGTTATCTGATTGAAAAGGGAATTGCGGCGGATCAGATTACTACCCGTTGGCATGGCGATAAATTTCCAATCGCCAACAACCAGAACAAAGCGGGGCAAGCGAAAAATCGCCGCGTGACGGTGCGGTTGGAAAGCGAGCAAACCCGGAAAGAGATGGAGAAAAAAATCGCTGTTATTAAAGAGGCAGAGCAAAAAGCCGCTGCCGAAAAAGCGGCAAAAGCAGCGACAGAACAAGCGGACCCTGGCATCAACCCCGCGGAACTGGAAAAGCTAACTGAGCAACAAAACCTTTCATCAGGCAAGCAGCCGGACATAGGCTTGCCCCGATAGCCCTTACAGAGAATCCCTGCGTAGTGAGAATTATTCGCTAGGGCTTGCATTTTTTAACCACAATTCCCAAATTATTCTTAACCCGGATTTTACGATTCGGGTGGAATTTTTTAGTTTTCGTTTAGTCTCATGTTGCGAGTGTGTGCTGCATCCTGGTGGGTGCGGCCAGCGAATTACTGATCAAGGAGTTAACTATGCAAGTATTGACCCGCCAGTGGACGAACACTATTGCTGTTCTCAGTCTGGTATTTATGTCTATTTCCAGTGTTGCGGCTGAGCTGCCAGATTTCACGCAGCTGATTGAAAAGCATTCCCCGGCGGTGGTGAAAATTACCGCAACGTCCAAGGCCTCTGTGGCACGGATGGATCAGCAACAGCTGCCGCCCAACATGCAAGGGTTGCCCGATATTTTCCGCGAGTTGTTGGAGCGTCGCCAGGCACCGCGCGATCGCGGCTCACTCGGTTCAGGTTTTATTATTTCCAATGATGGGTATGTGTTAACCAATGATCACGTAGTTGATCAAATGGATAGTATTACCGTGATTCTGAATGACCAGCGCGAGTTTACCGCCAAACTGGTTGGTAGTGATGAGCGGTCGGATTTGGCGTTATTAAAAATTGAAGCGAAAAATTTGCCTACGCTCTCATTAGCGAGCGATGAAAAGTTAAAAGTAGGGCAGTGGGTAGTAGCAATCGGCTCTCCCTTTGGTCTGGATTATTCCGCAACGGCGGGCATAGTGAGCGCGATTGGGCGTAGCATTCCATCGGCGCATACGGAAAGTAACTATGTACCTTTTATTCAAACAGACGTAGCCATTAACCCCGGCAATTCTGGTGGCCCACTATTTAATATGGATGGCGAAGTCGTAGGTATTAACTCGCAAATTTATTCACCCAGCGGCGGCTCGGTGGGGCTGTCGTTTGCGATTCCATCGTCTCTGGCGGTTGATGTGGTTGCCCAGTTAAAAGATAAAGGACGTGTAGATCGCGGCTGGTTGGGAGTGATGATTCAGGATGTAGACAAAAATTTGGCTAGCTCGTTGGGAATTGATAAACCCATGGGTGCATTAATTAGTGAAGCTGATCCGGACGGTCCCGCTGCGAAATCGGGCCTGAAAGATGGTGATTTGATTATTAAATTTAATGGCAATGATGTGCACACTTCTTCCGACTTGCCCTATTTGGTTGGCAGGACTGCACCTAAATCCAAAGTGCCGGTTGTGATTGTGCGCAAAGGTAAAGAGCAGACACTCAATGTAACCGTAGGTACCTTGCCTGTATCGCCCGATGAGGCGGTTGAGCGCCCAGCCAATGCGCCTATAGAAAATTCGGTGGATGTTTTGGGGTTGGTAGTCGCGCCCTTGGATCGAAGTACTCGTGGTGGTGCGGAAACTGGTGTGATAGTGCAGGATGTTAAACCCGATAGTCCGGCCGCCGACGCTGGTCTACAACCGGGAGATGTAATTACGCAATTGGCATTTAGCGATGTTAAATCCGTTGGCGATTACAATAAGGTAGTAAAAGGTCTACCTAAAAATGAGCCCCAGGCTGTTCGTTTCTACCGTCAAAATCGTCCGGTATTCAGGTCGATTGTTATTAAGTAAGTTAACCGTAAAGCTACATGAAAAACGCCGGCTGTAATGCCGGCGTTTTTTTAATGGAAATAGCATTTAATTGCGCTGTTACAGAAAATCGATCAATTGTAGCGAGCCCTAACTTGATCGAGTTTTATTTGTAAGCGCTCAGGGCACTCATCTGTTTCTTGCATAAACTCCAAACTGCTATAGCCATGTTGCGCTGTTTGTAATAAAAATTGATCCTGTGCTTGTTTGAATGCGGGTAGTTCAGCCACAAATTCTGCTTCAGTTCCCGCAGTGGCTTTTTCCATTTTTTCCAAAGCCGTTTGCCAAACTTTGAGCGTTGCCTGTGCTTTTTCCAACGATTGTTGTTGCGCTTGATACAGTTGTTTCAATTCACGTAAGTGCTGCGCGGTTCCCGGTGCTTTTAAATCCTGAATGCGACAGGCCAAACCGTAGGTTTTTTTGGGCGGATCTTCCACTTTCGGTGGCTCTTTAGGTTCTTCGGGTTTTGGCTCTTCTTCCACGGGAATTTCTTCCGCTGGTAACTCTTCTATTGGAATATCTGTTTCGTCGTCTTCAGTTGGTGTAGGTTTTGGTGGCGTTGGCTCTTCCGGTTTAGGGGGTGGAGACTTTTCACAAAAGGCGAGGTGATCACTGATGTGAATGTACTCTTTAATGAGTTTGTCATGCTGGGGTTCCAGTTCCGCAAGTTGATCGGCAACACCGGCAATAATTCCCAAGTCAGTACCGAATTTTTTGGCTGCCAGATAGGACTCTCCGTAAGTTTTCCCCAATGCTATGGCGGAGTTTCGCCCCGCCAGCACAGCGGCACCTACCGCATATTTAATATGGGCGTTCACATCTTTTGGTGTTTCTGTGTAAGTGGTGTAAGCATCGTTGACAGTGTTATATGCATCCCACACATTTCCCACAACATCCAAGCGTTGCGCGTTTACGATAATATCTTTGCTCAACAAGATGCCTTTTGCTTTGGCAAATTCTACCTGTTTGGTTCTGCCAAAAGTGAGAGTGTTAATAATGGATTCGCCGGTCTTAATGGCCATGTCTTTTGTTGTGTCGCGAATTTCAGTGCTAGCGCGCTGGAATTCTGTGTCGGCTAACATACTGGTGATACGTGAGACCAAGGTGTCGAGTCGGCGTTTGTGCTCTTCTTTTTTTGTCTGCAATTGCTTTTGCACTTCGTCATCGCAGCGAACTATTTCAATCGGAATTGGGCTGCCAATTTTACTACCGCACAGGGTTTTAGCCTGCATCAGGGTTTTGCCCAGCTTAAACGGTTGGATCTGAATATTGCTGGCGGTATTAGCCACACTGGCAAGTACATCGTTTTCCAATGTCATTTGTACATAGCCATCGAGCGGGTTGAGTTTCAATGGGAAGTTATAAGTAGTGCCAACTTTTTTTCCGTTGACATCATAAAGTCCTAATTTGGGAATGTTGCCGCCGTTATTGACGCTCACTAACTCAACAACACTGCCGGCGACTGTGGTGCTAGCGGTTTTTCCCTGGTACCTATATTCGACGCTGACTTCGCCTTTACCCGGCGTTTTGCCGTGAATTTTAGCCGTGTTTTTTTGCTGGCTGACAATTGCAAGAGTGTCGGCGGGATTGGAGGTAAATTGATAGGTTCCATTGGCGGGCGAGCCCTGCGCAATAATTTCCTTGATTTCATCTTTTGCCAGATGCAGGCAGGCATCCATGGCAACTGTTGGGTCTTCGGTGCCTGATTTGTAGCGTAAATTGACACTGCCGCGCTTTAGTTGCCCGCCCATACACATTGGAGGAATTCCAATGACCGTGCCATCAAACTGATAGGTTTTATTGAAACCCTTTTGTAAATCAGCGAGCGTGATATCCAGTGCTGGCGTAATAGCGTTGAGCATACCGGTATGAATGCTGGCCATTACGTTGGGGTAATCAAAACTCGCGCCATTCGCATCGACCTTGCACACACCCATTTCATCGGCGGAAAAAATAAATGCGGGCGAATTGTAGGCTGCGTTTTGTGCAAGACTCACAGTAAGCTGAACTTTATTGGAATTTTTTTGATTGACTTTAGCGGTCATCACAACCTTGCCGTCGTTATCGCGGCAAATAACTTGTTTACTATTAAAAGTAACTGAGGGAATAGGGCGCTGCCCAGGATGACTGGTATCGAATGCGGTGTAGCTCATTAAGAGATCCGCGATTGGGCCGGGCTCCACGTGAACCGGACCTTTCCAGTTCAGGGTCCAGTCCCCCCCTTCGCAGTTCTCACCTTCGTAGGGATATCCCTCCATTTTCACGTTGGCATAAACCGGTTCCGGTACTTCGTTGGCGTGGGCAAAAAAAGGCGCGCTCATCAAGAGCGATAAAAACGCGCCAAAGTTTCCTTCTAATTTTTTGATCATAAATTACAACCCTAATTCATCTTCCAGGTCGTCAGTTTCTTTTTGATATTCAGTAGACGTGCCTTTGTGTTGCTGTGCTTGTATTTGCTTTTGCATTTCTTGTGCTTGTTTTTGCAGTTCCTGAATTTTTTTCGGATCGCTATACATTTTTTGCATCTCAGCAATTTGTGCTGCTGAACCCATTTGCGCATCTTTGGCTAGTTGTTCAGTTTGTTCATCCAGCTTGGCGCGCGCTTGTTGTTCCTTCTCATAATCATTAATCAATCGGTAGAGATTACCGGCGCGTTCATAGTGCGCTACTGCCATTGCTTGATCGGCATAAGCGCTGGCCTTTTGCTCCAGCGCTTTGAGTTGCGCTTCTTTATCCAACTGGCGATAGAACAAAAAAGCACTCTCCAAAAGCTTTACTGTGCTGTTGTAAGATTTGCTCAGTCTGTCTGCGTGCGACAAGCGTGCCTGATCGATCTTTGCGCGCAAAGCTTCAGCTTGTTTGTAATCGCGGATTTGTTGGGTCCAGGCCAGCGCATCACTAAATAGATCTTCAATGTCTTCGATGCGATCAGTTTTCCATTGTTTTTGAAATTGGGTGGCGGCTTGCTGCACGTTCATTGCCGCTGCGATATCGCCCGGTTTAATCGCATCGTTTTGTTGTTCCAATTTCGCAAGGGATTGCAAGTAGGCGTCCGGTAGTACGACCTGATAGCTATCCAACAGCCGTGCAATGTTGCTTGGTGGTAAGCTCACGACGTAAGGGTCGAAGGCCGCGTCCAGCGTGTAGTCGCCAGCCAATTCCAACGCAGTTTGGCGATTGCTTTTAAATGATTCGTAGGCGCGATTTTTAAAATGTTCCTGAGCGAAAGCAGATAATTGTATGTCGGTAGGATTTTTTTTCAGCGCGGCGATTAAGACTTTATCGGCTGAGGCAAATTTAGCGCCTTTCTCATACCATTGAAAAGCTCCTGCCGCTTTTCCATCCTTGAATAAGTTACCTTTTTGTTCTTGTAATGCACCTTGTTTACTGCCTAATGCGATGGCTTTGCTTAATGCTTGTTTAGCGATCGGGTTGCCGCCATCCTCACACACGTAGCCCTGCGCAATTTCATATTTGTTGATTGCATCCCATAGCTGTCCCTGGGCTTCCAGGGTGGTTCCATCTTTGTAGGCTTTTTGTGCGTCGGCGACGCTTAGGTCAGCTGCGCAATCGGCATAACCGAGTGGTGCAGCAAAAAGTAGCCATGCCAAACCGGTATTAACGATACGTTTCATTGTTTAAACTCCGTGTAATGGATTCGCTGATTATTGCGGGCGCAGGTTTTTCATCATATTGCCCATGCTGGGCATGGGTTGGTAGCCTTGGGGCAATTCAAAGAGCGCGGCGTCCTGCGGTTCCACTTTTAAATTTTTCAAACTCATGGTCACGCGGTTTTTGTTGTTGCCCTCTTTGCTCAGGAAATCCATTTTTAATGGAATGTTTTCCGGTGATAACCAGATAAAACCGCCAGCACTTTTGTCTTTCATTACCAGTTTGTATTTGGTGGTAGTAATGCCATCCAAAACTTCGCTGCCCACTTTTTCAATAGTGACATCATCAGGTGCATTGCCAGACATCTTGTTAGCATTTTTTAAATCCACTTCCATATCCATTTTTTGCATTGGCATTAATTGCCAGGCCACTTTTTTATCCGGACGTGAAATGGTCGCCATACTCATGCCTTGCATTTGCATTTCATTGCGTTCCTTGCCATGTGAGTGGTGCACTGTTTGGGTAAAGCTGCCTTCGGCGGTAACAACAGTGCGTACACCAGAGTATTCCGTGTCCGGTGCAGGTATGGTGTCGGCAGAACTGGGGTTGGAAAAAATCAGGCCGGGCATCATGGCGAAAAATAGGGTGAGGATATAGGTGAGTTTTTTCATAATCGAATTCCATTTATGGGGTTTGAATAGCTATGGCTCAAATTTCCGCGAAAAAAGGCCTGTGGGCATCTGGCATCGATGGCCCCACAGGTAAAAGCAGAAAGAAATGCAAAGCGAAAAATCAGGCGGCAGTGGGCGTTTGTAGATCCAGGTGTAAACCGGTAGTCAATTTCAACCAATCTTTGCCAGTGAGTAACGGTTTAAGCATGGCGAGCGTGCCATTAAATACATCTGCGGGAACTGCGTGGCGGAATCCTTGTAAAAAAGTTGCGCGCTCCATGTGTGTAATGTTCGGTAGAATCATCAATAAGCAGCGTAGGTTTTCCTCAGGGGTGAGTGACGCAACCAGCTTTTGCTCAATCGCATGAATTTCTTCATCGCTAAAGTAATTCCACAGCAGCTCCACGTTGTGGGTTTCTTCAACGCGCATATGGGTAAAGTTTTCTGCAACAAATAACGAGAATGAACTGTAAAAAGAATCCAGTGCATTGGTTCTTTCTTTTGTGTGCATGGTATTAATTAATGCGAGTTTTTGCTGCAATTCACTAATCGCTGCTTCGTGTTCATGGTGATCGCCTAGGGTTTGCAGTGGACTTTTGTCCAGCGATTGAATCACCGGGTGGATAAAATCATTTTCGTGCTCCAGGTGGGCACGACAAAAATCGAGCAGGCTGCTAGTAATTACCACTTGCTGGGTAACGGCTTCAGTATCGGTATCGTCAAGTTTTCCCAAATCGACAAGGTTTTGACACAGGCTTGCTCTCAGGCCTTTGTGAATCAAGGTGTAGATGTTATAGCGCGAGTTGTTCATGGTCTCAGGTTCCATTGAGTGTTGATAATGAGTGAGTGTTTGGTGAGCGCTACGCGAGCAAAATAACAGTCATCCGTTGTTACTTCACTGCGCTCTCGTCATGCGTTTGCAATGACAGCAGTGTCATTGTGCAAAAGGGAAATGATTGAATCTGTAAAAAATTGTGACCTTGGTTTTGCGTTTCGCCAATCAGGCGTTTTAGATTCGGTCAATTTTGCGGTTTTCTGGGGCGTTTTAGTGCGTTCCGCTCGCATGGCACCTGATCTCTAAATAGGCTAGAATGCCGCCCAATCTTTTCGCCCCCCGGTTTCGGGGATCCAAATCCAACTTCGTTAAAGTAGTTAAGCACCTGTGACTGACCTGAGCCATATCCGCAATTTTTCCATTATCGCCCACATTGACCACGGTAAATCCACCATTGCTGACCGCTTCATTCAGATGTGCGGTGGCCTGAGTGATCGTGAAATGGAAGCGCAAGTGCTTGATTCCATGGACTTGGAGCGCGAGCGCGGCATTACCATTAAAGCCCACAGTGTGACGTTGAACTACAAGGCACGTGACGGCAAAACCTATCAGCTTAACTTCATTGATACCCCTGGCCATGTGGACTTCACGTATGAAGTGTCTCGCTCTTTGGCGGCCTGTGAGGGTGCCTTGCTGGTTGTGGATGCTGCCCAAGGGGTAGAGGCCCAGTCGGTCGCCAACTGTTATACCGCCATTGAGCAAGGGCTGGAGGTTATTCCGGTTCTGAACAAAATGGATCTGCCCCAAGCGGAACCAGAGCGTGTCGCCCAGGAAATTGAAGACATTATTGGTCTGGATGCAATGGAGGCCGTGCGTTGTTCTGCGAAGTCTGGCCTGGGTATGGAAGATGTACTGGAAGAGCTGGTGCGTCTGGTACCTGCACCCAAGGGTGATGTAGATGCCCCTTTACAAGCACTGATTATCGACTCCTGGTTTGATAACTACCTCGGGGTAGTGTCGCTCGTGCGGGTAATGCAAGGCACCTTGAAAATCAAAGATAAAATTATCGCCAAAACCATTGGCAAGCCTCAGTTGGTCGATGGCCTCGGCGTATTCACGCCCAAGCCTCTGCAATTAAAAGAGCTGAAGGCTGGTGAAGTAGGCTTTGTGGTTGCCGGTATTAAAGACATTCACGGTGCCCCGGTGGGCGACACTCTTACCCATGCGCAAACGGCAGATGTGGAAGCCTTGGCGGGGTTCCAGAAGATCAAGCCGCAAGTTTATGCGGGTATGTTCCCGGTTAGTTCCGATGACTTTGAAGATTTCCGCGAAGCCCTGGCCAAGCTTACTTTGAATGATGCCTCGCTGTTCTATGAGCCAGAGAGTTCAGACGCGTTGGGTTTTGGTTTCCGTTGTGGCTTCCTCGGAATGCTGCACATGGAGATTATTCAGGAGCGCCTGGAGCGTGAATACGATCTGGATCTGATTACCACCGCGCCAACCGTGGTTTATGAAATTGAAACCACGAAGGGTGAAACTATTTATGTGGACAACCCGTCCAAGTTGCCTGATCCCGGCAGTATCGGCGATATGCGCGAGCCAATTGTGGAGGCCAATATCCTGGTACCACAGGAGCACTTGGGTAACGTCATCACACTGTGTATTGAAAAGCGTGGTGTACAAAAGGATCTGCAATTTACCGGTTCTCAGGTGTCGGTAAAGTACGAATTACCAATGAACGAAGTGGTGACGGATTTCTTCGATCGTTTGAAATCAGTTAGCCGCGGTTTTGCCTCTCTGGATTATAACTTTGTGCGTTTCCAAAGTGCGAAGTTGGTGCGTCTGGACGTATTGATCAATGGCGATAAGGTGGATGCATTGGCGATTATTGTGCATCGCGATAAAGCCCAGAACATGGGTCGCCAATTGGTTGAAAAAATGAAAGAACTCATTCCGCGACAAATGTTTGATGTGGCGATTCAGGCTGCAATTGGTGGCCAGGTAGTGGCACGCTCAACCGTTAAAGCTTTGCGTAAAGACGTATTGGCAAAATGTTACGGCGGCGATGCAACCCGTAAGAAGAAGCTGTTGGAAAAACAAAAAGCGGGTAAAAAACGTATGAAGCAAGTCGGTAATGTGGAGATTCCACAAGCCGCTTTCTTCGCGGTGCTGAAAATAGATAGCTAAAAAGTTCTACGCACCTAATTAACTGGCAACCTAAGGAAACTTGATGAGCAGTATTAATCTCCCGCTGATTCTCACTTTGGCTGTGTTGGTCACTGGTCTGGTGTGGCTATTTGATGCGTTGGTCTTAGCGCGTCCCCGCAAGGAAAAAGTCGCTGCCGTTGATAAACAGTTCACTGGCATGGCGCTGGAGACTGAACAGCAGAAGATGGCCTATGAAGATGCCAAAAGTGTCGCTGCGCGTGAGCCGGTATTGGTTGAGTATGCGAAATCATTTTTCCCGGTACTGTTTATCGTTTTCTTTTTACGCTCTTTTTTGGTTGAGCCTTTCCAGATCCCCTCTGGCTCCATGATTCCAACTCTGGAAGTGGGTGATTTTATTCTGGTCAATAAATTTGCTTATGGTATTCGCGAACCTATTACCAATACCCAGCTTATCCCGGTCAGCAAGCCTCAGCGTGGTGATGTGATGGTGTTTTTCCCACCCCATGCGCCTACCACTTATTACATTAAGCGCGTGATTGGTGTTCCCGGCGATCATATCTCTTACATCAACCATGTGTTGACGATTAACGGTAAGGTTATCGAGGAAAAGCTGGTTGCTGAGTTGCCGGCGGGTGCGCCTTATTTGCGTATGGTGAAAGAAACCATTGACGATAAAACCTTTACCGCGTTCAAACATTTCCAGCCTGGTCCGTTAAGCGTGCGCGGTTCCTGGGTAGTGCCTGAGGGGCACTATTTCATGATGGGCGATAATCGTGACAATAGTCTGGATAGTCGCGACTGGGGTGTGGTTTCTGAAAATGCGATCGTTGGTAAAGCGTTTGCTGTGTGGATGCACTGGGATAAGTTCTTCAGTGTTCCTTCGTTTGATCATGTTGGCGTTATCAAGTAGATTTTTGTGCTAGCGTAAAAGCAGTCGTATCTTCTCTTGTGGAGCCCAAATTCGATGAAAATTATTTCTATGAAATCGCTTAAACACCAGCGTGGCCTTGGCATGATCCAGTGGGCCTTAGTACTGGCTGTGGCCGGTTTTTTTCTTATGTTCGCATTTAAAGTAGTGCCGCTCTATGCGGAAAATCGATATGTTGAATCTGCCCTGCGCGCATTAGTTTCTACTGGCGAAAAACTGGAAGAAATGAGCGACCAGGAGATAAGAAGAAAGTTGGATAATTTCTATCTGGTCAATAACGTTCGTAGTGAAGGCCCGACAACCAGCATAAAGATTGATAGGGCGAGTGAGCGAGTGCTTGTTACTGTTGACTATGAAACCCGAATAAACCTTTTTGCAAACATTGATCTGGTTACTATCTTTAAAAATCATTTGGATAGTCGCCACCCTAGTGTTTGTTGTCATCCGGCACCTGATGCCCGCAATAACAAAACTATTGAATAATCTGTGTTAAGTCTGAAATATCAACGCCTGGAGCAACGTCTAGGCTATCAATTTGAAAATCAGCGTCAGCTACAACTGGCGCTAAC
>JACCED010836554.1_pt1 | contig 21547 bp, 33 predicted proteins | sample 7455021 | NCBI WGS metagenome assembly JACCED01 (sample SAMN15323456, study PRJNA562643) | freshwater metagenome | isolation source: river surface water | place: USA:Blue River Watershed | collected 2017-08-19
ATGATCGTATCATCTGACGTTGCTTCTGCTATGGCAATGGCCGGCGTGTTGCAATACACACCAGCTTTGTCTGCTGACCTACAAGTTGATGACACTGGCAATACATTTGCTGGTTTGTTGCACGGTCGTATCAAGGTCTACATTGACCCATACTTCGGTGGCTACACATCTAACCAAGAATTGGTAACAATCGGTTATAAGGGTACTTCTCCTTATGACGCTGGTCTATTCTACTGCCCATACGTTCCTCTACAAATGGTTCGTGCAGTTGACCAGTACACATTCCAACCAAAAATTGGTTTCAAGACTCGTTACGGCATGGTTGCAAACCCATTCGCAACAGGTCTTACAACTGGCAACGGTGCATTGAATGCTCGTAGCAATGTGTACTACCGTATTTTCCAAGTACGCAATCTAATGTAATCTGTCCCAGGGATGGGAAGAAGTCACCGTTAAGAGTGACATTTAAAGACCACCTTCGGGTGGTCTTTTTTTTGGCTCCTAAATAATGGATAGAGGAGATAAAATGTCTGCAATAACCAGATCACCAGAAAATACAAATTTACTTCAACCCACCAAGTTCTTATTGACATTCGAAAGAATCAGAACTACGCAGTATTTTTGCCAATCGGTTAATCTACCAGGCGTTTCTTTGGGTGAAGTTAGTAGAGCCACTCCATTCTTGGACATGTATTCACCTGGTACTAAACTATCATACTCTCCACTTGATGTTGAGTTTTTGGTAGATGAAGAATTACAATCTTGGAAAAACATATATGATTGGTTTCTTTCAATCGCCGATCCAGATGGTTTCGAAAAGCGTGACGGCAGTAAAGAACTTCAAACTCTGAAACATTTTTCGGATGCAACACTGACTATTCTAAGTGGACTAAACAATCCAGTTTTAAGAATACATTACACAAATTTATTCCCAGTGAGTATAAATGACATTGTATTTGACACCACTCGGTCAGCAGACAACATCATAACCGCAAGGGCAACATTCAGGTATCAATCATACAAATACTTGACAGTTTAATACTTTTGTGATATAATGTTTTGATTATGGTAATTATGAATAACTATGGAAACACTTGAACAAGTCTTAAAAATGTGGGAATCGGATGCAGTTATTGACCAAACCGAACCCAGCAGAGAACTATTAAAGATACCTGTATACCACAGTAAGTATCTTGGCATTCTCACCAAACATAAAATTGCATCAAAGAAAGCCCACTTTGATTACTTGCGTATGCGTAAAGTGAAATGGGAATACTTTACTGGCAAAATGTCACAAGATGAATTGGACGAATACGGATGGGAACCATTCCAGTTTGCATTGAAATCCGACATTAACACCTATCTGGAAGCAGACAAAGACCTTATCAAGTTACTTGAAAAAAAGGTCTACCATGAAGAAGTTATTTCGGTTATTGAATCTATTATGAACGAATTGAAACAGAGAACATGGCAACTAAGAGACTTTATATCGTGGGAGAAATTTGTTGGTGGACAATAATCTGTTATCAATTTCTATTGATACATTAAACCTTTTTTCTTTTATGGTTGGCATGTTTTTTGCTGCAACCATGTGGAGAACTAGGGCTTTATATTTTGTTGTCTTTTACTTTGCGTGTCTTGCATTATATTATTTTCTAAGGTATAACTATGGATGACCATTTAATTATTACAAAGAAAGATGAAGTATACGCCAAAGTGACTTGTGAGAAGCATGTTGCAAAGGAGTTATCTGAGTACTTCACATTCTTTGTACCTGGTTACCAGTTCGTTCCAGCCTATCGGAATCGCATTTGGGATGGTAAGATTCGTCTATTCAATCTACAGACCTCACAATTATATCTTGGACTCATTCCATATCTGATTGAATTCTGTGATGAACGCAATTACGCATACTCACACGATATTATTGAAGATGAATATTCTGTATATCATGCACAGAAATACTTTGATACACTGAATCTTCATTCACAAGGTAAACAAATTGGTGTGAGAGAACACCAACAAAATGCATTTATTGAGGCCATGCAAAAACGGAGAACATTGTTGTTGTCTCCAACCGCATCAGGCAAATCACTTATCATATACTTGTTGTTTAGACAACTGTTGCAGTATCAACAATTAAAAGGATTGATTATTGTTCCAACAACATCTTTGGTTGAACAGTTGTATTCCGATTTTGCCGACTATTCATCCGAAAACGGATTCAATGTGGAAGAAAATGTACACAGAATCTATCAAGGTAAAGATAAACTGACAGACAAGAATCTAACAATCTCCACATGGCAGTCACTGTACAAGTTACCACCAGAATACTTTCATCAGTTTCAATATGTGATTGGTGATGAGGCACACTTGTTCAAGGCACAATCTTTAACATCAATACTAACATCTTGTGTCAACGCAAAATATAGAATTGGTCTGACTGGTACACTGGACGGAACCAAAACACACAAATTGGTACTAGAAGGTTTGTTTGGACCAACCAAAAAAGTCATATCAACCAAAGAGTTGATTGATAAAAAACAACTATCGGCATTCAACATAAAGTGTTTGGTACTGAAACATTCGGAAGAAGTCTGTAAAGAAATGAAAGATAAATCATATCCGGATGAATTAAAGTACTTGATTGAATCTGAAAATAGAAATCGTTTCATTCGTAATTTGGCAATCAGTCTAAACAAAAATACATTGGTTCTGTTTCAGATGAAGAAACATGGTCGTGTATTATACGAAATGATTAAAGAGAAAGCAAATGGTCGTAAGGTATTCTTTGTTGATGGTGATGTTGAAACGGAAGTCAGAGAAGAAATTCGTAAGATTATGGAAGTAGAAAATGATGCAATCTTTGTGGCTTCGTTTGGTACAACCAGTACTGGTACAAACATTAGAAATCTACACAATATTATTTTCACATCACCATCAAAATCTAGGGTAAGAAACCTACAATCTATTGGTCGTGGTCTTCGTCAAAATGAGGGCAAAGATATGGCCACACTATACGACATATCAGATGATTTGAGAATCAAAAAACATACAAACTTCACATTACAACACTTCATCGAAAGAGTGAACATATATAATGAGGAGAAGTTTCCTTTTAAAATTTACAATATAGGACTTAAAAATGGCCATTAAAATAGTAAGATTTAAAGACGGTCTAGATGTAATCTGCAACTGTGAGTACACAGGAGATGATATGATAGAGATTACCGATCCTATGTTATTTGAAATTCGGGGTGTCAACCTGATGTTGCAATGTTGGTTGCCTATGGCAGTTATCAAAGAAAACAAAGTAGAGGTTCATCCGGATACTATCCTCTGTGCAATGGATCCGACTGAGGACTTTGAAGAATATTATCTGAATACGGTAATTAAACTGACTGAAGCCGCTAAGAAAGAAAAAGAGGTAGCTCTTACTGATGAAGTTCTTTCCGCTTTTGAAGAAAAGGAATCCAGAAAGAATTCCTTAATGCATTAATATATTAATATCAACCGGGCTACACCGTGGACTTTAACACATGTCAAGCCTTTTGTCAACAACTTTTTATGGTACATTTGAATGAGTAAACAGAAACATTATATAAACAATCAAGATTTCCTAACGGCATTGGTAGACTACAAGACCAGATGTGCTGAAGCCGAGGCCGCCAACAAACCGAAACCAAACATTCCAAATTACATCGGTGAATGTTTTATGAAGATTGCAGAAGGTCTATCACACAAGCCAAACTTCATCAACTATACTTACCGTGATGAAATGATTTCCGATGGTATTGAAAACTGTTTGATGTACTTTGAGAACTTTGATCCAGACAAGTCTAAGAATCCATTTGCATATTTTACCCAGGTTATCTACTTTGCATTCCTAAGAAGAATACAGAAAGAAAAGAAACAACTGTATGTCAAATACAAGGCCACAGAGATGTATGGTATTCTGGATGAATTTGAGATGTTAGAGGGTGAAGACGGTTCAAGTAAACAATTTGAGTTGTATGACAACATTGCCGAATTCATTGAAACATATGAAGACACCAAGAAGGCAAAGAAAGCCGAAAAAGATGCGGCAAAGAAACCAAAAGGACTTGAAAAATTTATTGAGGAGTGATTATGAGAGTTGGATTTACTTGTTCCACATTTGACTTGTTTCATGCCGGTCATGTGATGATGTTGAAAGAGGCAAAGACTCAGTGTGATTACCTAATTGTTGGTTTACAAATTGACCCTACGATTGACAGACCTACCACTAAAAATAAGCCAGTACAATCGGTATTGGAAAGATTCATACAGGTACAGGCTTGCAAATTCGTTGATGAAATTATACCATATGCCACAGAAAAAGAATTGATGGACATATTGACTTCTTATCCAATAGATGTTAGAATAATAGGTGAAGAATATAGGGACAAACAATTTACTGGTTATCAGTTACCTATGTCAGTTTATTTTAACAGTCGCCAACACAGTTTTTCTACCACTGAGTTACGGCAAAGAGTATTGGAAATTGAAAAGAATAAATGAAAGTAGCAATAATTACTGACCAACATTTCGGTGCAAGGAACGATTCAACACTTTTCTTAGACTTCTATGAGAAGTTTTATAAAGAAACATTTTTTCCCACATTGGAAAAAGAAAAGATTGATACCTTATTGATTCTTGGTGATACGTTTGACCGTAGGAAGTATATCAATTTCTTTTCGTTGAAGCGTACCAAAGAAATGTTCTTTGATCCTCTATTCAATAGAGGCATACAAGTGCATATGTTGGCAGGTAACCACGATACCTATTTTAAAAATACCAATGATGTGAATTCGGTAGATTTACTCTTGGGTGAATACGGTTTGTCATTAAATGTTATTGACAAACCATCCGAAATCTATGTTGGCCCCCATAAAATTTGTATGATGCCATGGATTTGTCCTGAGAATCAAGAAGATTCTATGACAATGTTAAAAGATACAGATGCAAAATTCTGTATGGGACATTTTGAGATTGCAGGCTTTGCCATGTATCGTGGTATGCCATCTGAAGGAGGATTAGACCGTGGCATTTTTAGGAAGTTTAGTCACACTTTTAGTGGTCATTACCATCATAAATCTTCTGCTAATGATATCTACTATTTGGGAAACCCATACGAACTTACCTGGCAAGATTATAATGACGCTAGGGGTTTTCATTTGTTTGATTTGGATTCTCATCAATTGGAGTTCATAGAGAACCCAAACAAAATGTTTCATCGTATTATGTACGATGACAAAGAGAAAACAATCAAAGAACTTGATGGTATGGATTTCAAACCATACGCAAACACCTATGTCAAAGTGGTTGTAATAAACAAAACCAATCCGTATTTGTTTGACAAGTTTATGAATAACCTGTATAATGTGAACCCAGCAGACATTACAATTGCTGAAGATTTTACGGACTTGACAGAAGGTGTTGATGACAATATGGTCAATCAGGCCGAAGACACACTGACAATTCTAAACAAGTATGTCGATAACATCAAAGAAGATAACATAGATAATACTAAGTTGAAAACATTATTAAAAGAACTCTATGTAGAGGCATTGAATACTGAACAAGCATGATTTTATTTCAAAAGGTTCGTTGGAAGAATTTTCTTTCCACCGGTGCAGCATTCACCGAGATTAATTTTACCAAGTCTACCAATACATTGATTATTGGTCAGAACGGTGCAGGTAAGTCCACAATTCTGGATGCACTTTGTTTTGGCCTATTCGGCAAACCATTTCGTAAAATAAATAAACCACAGTTACCAAATTCTATCAACACCAAAGAATGTGTGGTCGAGATTGAATTTAATATTGGTCAGAAACGATATAAGGTTGTGCGTGGTATCAAACCTAATACATTTGAAATCTATGCCAACGATGTTTTGCTGAACCAGGATGCAGCTGCGAAAGACTACCAAGAGGTACTAGAGAAGCAAATTCTCAAATTAAACTATAAGTCCTTCACGCAGGTTGTTATCCTTGGTTCAGCGTCCTTTGTTCCTTTCATGCAACTATCTGCCGCTGACCGCAGAACCATCATTGAAGACCTACTAGACATTCAAATATTTTCTTCCATGAATTCGGTTGTCAAAGAAAAAATGTCAACCATCAAAGATGAAATCACCAAGTGCAAGTATGCCATTTCATTGACTGAAGAAAAAATAAATCTTCAGAAACAAAACATCGAAGAAAATAAAAAGAACCACGATGCGGATATCCAACGCAAATTGGAAGAAATTGAAAAATCAAATATGCAAATGGGTAAATTGCAGAATGATATTCTGTTGATTAACAAACACATTGATGCATTACAAAATAAGGTTGGTGACAAGAAAGAAAAGTTGGACAAAAAGTCCAAAGGTCTATTTCAAATCAAAGGTAAAGTACAGACCAATATTGATAGAAATCAAAAAGAAATAGACTTCTATGAAAATAACCATGACTGTCCAACATGTAAACAACCGATTACACCTGAGTGGAAAGAATCTCAAGTAGAAGAAAAGACTAAGAAAATATCCACACAAAAAACTGGATTGGTTGAGATTGAACAAGAGTTAAACAAAGTAACTTCCGAAATAAAAACAATTACCGATATACTTTTACATATCAGTCAACATCATGGTGAAGTTATTAAACATACTTCTACCATATCAGCAATCAACAACTACATTTCTAAATTGAATGGTGAGATTGATGAACTCAATAAAAAACAAACCAACACAGAAGGTAGTGACCAGAAGTTGACTGAACTAAATGCCGAACTGGATGAATACAAAAAGACTTATGAAAACATTTTAAATGAAAAACATTACTATGAATTTGCAGGTAATTTGTTGAAAGATAATGGCATTAAGACTAAAATTATCAAACAATATCTACCAATTATGAACAAGTTGATTAACAAGTACTTGTCGGCCATGGATTTCTTTGTTAACTTCAACATCAATGAAAACTTTGAAGAAACAATTAAGAGTAGGCACCGTGATGAATTCTCTTATGCCAATTTCTCCGAAGGTGAAAAGATGCGTATTGATTTGGCACTATTGTTTACCTGGCGTCAGATTGCCAAACTAAAGAATAGTACCAATACAAACTTGTTGATACTTGATGAAGTGTTTGATTCTAGCCTTGACACTGTAGGCACCGAAGAATTTCTAAAGTTGATACATGAAATGGGAACAGATACGAATGTATTTGTTATCTCACACAAAGGTGACCAACTGTTCGATAAGTTCCGTTCTGTCATTAAGTTTGAGAAAAAAGGAAACTTTTCAAGGATTGCAAAATGAATTTCCATGAATACCTGTCATATCAAATAAATGTGGTAGACAAAGAAGTACAAGGATGGTTTTATCCAGTTGATATTGTACTCATGTATGGCATACTACAAGAAATGCAATTTAATCTTGATGGTGATATCTGTGAGATTGGTGTTGCAAATGGTAGAAGTGCAATCAACATATCAAACTTCAAAAACACCAAGGACAATTTCTATCTGTACGATATATTTTCCGAAGAACAAAGAATTGTGGCCGACAACAACATTACTAAGTTTGGTAAGGCCGAGAATCTTGTTTGGAGAATATTTAACACGATGGATTTATTCTCAGACAATTTGGTGTTTCAAGATGAATTAAAGTTTTTACACATAGATGGATGCCATGAACATCCTGTGGTACTAAATGATTTGATTTTATTTGCAGACAAGATGAAAGAATATGGTGTCATTGCTGTGGATGATTTCAACGATTGGGAATATCCAGGCGTGAATAGTGCAGTGTGTGAATTTATAATGTCTAAGTATAATTATAAAAACTGGAGAATTTTTGCCATAGGTAACAACAAAGCTTTCCTGTGTCAAAGGAAATTTCACCAAAGATACCAAGAAAATTTATTGTTTTTTATAAAAAAGGCAATGAGTGAAATGAATATGTCGTTTGATGGTTTAGCTATTAGACCAGTGTACGATGAAAATGTTTTGTTGTGTGATTCTAGGTCGAAAGTAGTTGATGTGGATGAACTGTACAAAAAATTGTTTGATAAACCAACCATAGGATAAATTATGAATACAGAAGATATTGTTTTATATAACACAGACGAAAAAGCCAAAGTTGAATCTACACCAGTTGAAACATTTGACTTGGTTCCACCAGATCATCCCGCACTTTACAAAGTGTTGCCTGAATTTAATTTTGAAAATTCAACTGTCAATCCAAATGAGTTTGCTTCCACATTGGTTGAAACCTGTAAGAAGTATAATGGTATTGGATTATCCGCAAACCAATGTGGATTTGAACACCGTGTATTTGTTATGGGTTCTGGTGAAGAATATGTGGCATACTTTAATCCAAAAATCATTTCATCCAAAGGTGAAGTACACATGGAAGAAGGTTGCCTTTCTTTCCCTTTCCTAAATCTGAGAATCACAAGACCTGCCGAAATAGAAGTTGAATACCAGGACTTTAATGGTGTCAGTCGTACCAAAACATTTACTGGTATAACTGCTCGTTGTTTTCTCCATGAGCTTGACCACATGAACGGAATGTTGTATACTAGTCGTGTGAAACCACTGGCGTTGCAATTTGGTCTAAAGAAATTGGATAAAATTAGACGCAAGTATTTTAATCCTAAAAACATGAAACAACAACAAGCAAGAACTTAATGGCAACACCTATAGATTATGTTGATGCTCAATGGGATGTGTGGTCGAGAACCAACGATGCATCCCGATTTGAACATATTGACACAGAGTTATTAAAAGAAACTCTGATTGAGAATTTAACCTACGCATCTAAAATGGATGTGCGTGAATATACTTTGTACCAGAAATGGTGTGAGGTACAGGAGAAATATCCCACACGCACAATTAGTACATTGTATGGTGATGCCAAACAATTAATTGATTTAACACAAGAAAAAATAGTCGAAAAGGTTAAAAAGAATTTCTGGATGCCAGAAAGTCCGGATGATTATGAAAAACTGGAACCTATTTTGCAACTATCTAATGGTGATGGTGCAGAAACTTGGAATACTATCCGTACATTTTCATCCACAATGAAAAACAATAGTAACATTGGCCGCAATTTGTATTACACAGTAATTGATGGTCGTTCTGGAAAATACCTTGGTGTTATTTGTATATCGTCCGACTTCTTGGATTTAACTCCAAGAGACACAGCAATTGGTTGGGCAAGAGATGTTAAGACACAACAAGGAATGATTAATCACACAGCAATCGGTTCAACAATTGTACCACTGCAACCTTTAGGCTTTAATTATATGGGCGGCAAATTGTTGGCATTGCTGTGTCTCTCTGATACAGTACAAAATGATTGGAAGGTTCGTTATGGAGATACACTGGTTGGCGTCACTACAACCTCTTTATATGGTAATACCAAGTCTAATGGTCTATCTCAATATGATGGCCTGGAACATTGGAATAAAATGGGATTCTCTAGTGGGTCAGTTGCTTTCGAACCCACTAGGAAAACTATGAAGATGGTCTTTGACTGGATCAAAGAAAACCATACTCGTAAATATTTTGAATGGTGGGAAGCCAAGAATCAAAATGGTTTACCACTCAAGCGTGACCACAAAAACAGGTCACTAAACTTTGCATACTCTAAATTGGGTATACCAAAAGAATTGATTCGCACTGAACATCAGAGAGGCATCTATTTTTCACCTCTCTATAATAACACCAATGAATATCTCAGAAAAGAGATTGGTGATAAAGAACTGGTCAAATCATTTGATACCAGTCCTGAAACTTTGGCCAATATCTGGAAAACCAAATATGCCAAAGGTCGTATATCAATGTTGAAGAAAAAGAATAATGTATCTTATGAATCATTGTTCTATGATGACTTGATATACCTGTCTTGGGAAGAAACCAAGGCTAAGTATTTGCCACAAGTAGGAAGATAAAATGTTCCAAACATTAGTTAATTGTCCAAAGCACGGAAAACATGAACATAGTATTGTGAGTACTATTAAAGGACATGAAGGTGCTTGGTGTCAAATTTGCTGGTTGGAATCCTTAGGACCAACAATGCCTTACGAAAAAGTACCGTTTGAATTTAAGACAGACAACGATGTGGCAGATAAAAACATATACCGCAAAATATGTTGACACACACACTAAGTAATAGTATAATGTGAATACTTGCAGAACGCAAGAACTTTGTTTAACTTTGTCATTAGGAGATTTATTATGACTAAACTATCCGCCAAAACCCGCATCCTTAATTTCTTGAGCAAGAAAGACGGATACAACACCCTTTCAACCGCACAGGCTCGTGCTCGTTTCGGCATCCAAAATGTTGCCGCTCGTATTGATGAACTTCGCCAAGAAGGTCATGTAATCTACACCAACACCAAGACCCGTGGTGATGGTAGCAAAGTTGCCGTGTATCGTATGGGCACACCAACCAAGTCTATGGTTCGTGCTGCTATCAAAGCTGGTTACAGCTTCAGCGCCTAATTAGGTGATTTACGGGGAGACCACCTTTGGTGGTTCTCCCTTTTTTTTTATTTTGGAGAGAAAATGGAAATTTCAATTAAAAAAGAGGAACTTCAAAAGAAAAGTATTTTTGTAGCCACACCAATGTATGGCGGTATGAATCATGGCTTGTATGCAAAAGCCTGTCTTGATTTGCAAGCCATCTGTATGCAGTACGGTGTTCAAGTGAAATTCTCATTTCTTTTCAATGAGTCCTTAATTACTAGAGCAAGAAATTATCTTGTTGATGAATTTTTGAATCGTTCGGATTGCACACACATGTTGTTTATTGATTCGGATATTCACTTTGATCCTAAAGATGTTATCGCACTTTTGGCATTAGATAAAGATGTTATTGGTGGTCCTTATCCCAAGAAAGCCATCAAGTGGTCATCTGTTATCAAGGCAATGACAAAGAATCCAACTATTGATGCAGGTTCCTTAGAAAAGGTTACAGGTGATTATGTGTTCAATCCTGTAAGAGGCACCGATAAGTTTTCTGTTTCTGAACCACTTGAGGTTTTGGAAATCGGAACTGGTTTTATGATGGTCAAGCGTGAAGTGTTTCCTAAGTTTGCAGAAGCATTCCCACAATTGCGTTACAAACCAGACCATGTTGGCCAAGCACACTTTGATGGTTCTCGTTACATCCATGCTTTCTTTGACACAATCATTGACACTAAAGATTCTGCAACTGGTGGTGGTTCCGACCGTTACCTATCAGAAGATTATATGTTCTGTCAGTTGTGGCGTAAGATGGGTGGTTCTATTTGGTTGTGCCCTTGGATGCGTTTGGATCATATCGGAACATATCACTTCAGGGGAGATATGCCTGCCGTAGCAAACTTTGTTGGAGAAATGTGATGATTGTCGGCCTTGTAGGTTTCATTGGTTCAGGTAAAGGTACTGCTGGTGATATTTTAAAAGATTTTGGCTTTCAACAAATTAGTTTTGCAGGCGGTGTCAAAGATATTGCCGCAGTCATGTTTGATTGGCCAAGAGATTACCTAGAAGGTGACACACCCACATCCAGAGAGTGGCGTGAGCAACCAGATAAATTCTGGTCTAAAAAATTTGGCAAGGATTTTACACCACGACTAGCATTACAGTTACTTGGTACTGAGGTTGGTCGTGGTATTTTCCATGAAAATTTTTGGGTTGATAGGTTAGAAAGACTTATTGACAGAGAGAAGAATTATGTCATTACCGATGTGCGCTTTCAAAATGAAATTGAATTCGTACATCAAAACGGTGGTGTTATGATTGAAGTGCGGCGTGGTATTTCTCCACACTGGTATGAAATTGCTGCACAAGCAAATAGAGGTTCACATAAAGCTGAACAATTTATGTATGAAAATGGGCCACATGAATCTGAATGGAGATGGATCGGTGGTCAAATTGACCACAACATCGACAATGATGGTACTGTGGAAGACTTGAAAAATAATTTAATGAAGTGCTTGACTCGTTCTTACGGATCGAATACAATAAGTGAATTGACTGAAGGAGTATCGTAATGAAATTATCTAATGAGACCTTAACGGTTCTTAAAAACTTTGCCAACATTAATCCTGGCATTGAGTTTAAGACTGGTAAGAAATTGACAACCATTTCCGCAACCAAGACTGTCTTGGCAAAAGCCGGAATCAAAGATGACTTTCCACAAGACTTTTGTATCTATGATTTGAACCAATTTTTGTCGGTTCAATCCTTGTACAAAGACGGTGAAATTGATTTTGATAACGAACATGTTATCTTCAAGGTTGGTCGTAAGAAACTAAACTATCGCAAGACCGCAAAGAGTATGATTGTAACACCACCAGATAAAGATTTGAATCTTCCTTCTGTGGATGTATCTTTCACATTGAAAGAAGAAGAATTGGCTTCTGTTCTTAAAACCGCAAGCATTCTACAATCACCAAATATTGCTATCACATCCGATGGCGCAAAGATTTACATCACAACCTGTGATGCAAAAGACAACTCTGCACATACCGATTCAACAGAAATTGCTGATGGTAATGGCAAAAAGTTCAAGGCATTATTCTTAACTGAAAACTTTAAGATGATTGCCGGTACCTATGAGGTACAAATTTCTTCAAAAGGTCTATCCTATTTTAGAAATACAAAAGAAGATATGCAATACTGGATTGCTATCGAAGCTAAAGAGTCCGACCTTTCTTTTGGAGATTAATATGATTTGGGTTACAGAATCTGTCAGCGGCAACAAGATTGCCCTTAACACCACATACATTGTGGCCGTCTTCACCATTTCTGATGGTGAACAAAAAGGTAAAACAGCAATCAACTTGACCAATGGTAATGTTGTTGTTGATGAATCCGATTATGATGTTGTTGGTATGGTGGCTGCACAATGACTAAAGTAAATACATTATTTGGTTCTTTTGATGACGAAGCATTGAAGAAACTCAAAGGCTATGTGGACGAAGCGGTTCACCACATGCATAAGAATGATGCAAACAATGCAGCAATCAAAGATATTATTGACCTTGCACATGATGAGTTGAAGATTCCTAAAAAGATTCTGAAACGCATGGCAAAGACTCAACACAAGAATTCATTTCAAACTGAGGTTGCTGAATCTAAAGAGTTTGAAGCACTATACGAAAGTATGGTTGAGGTCAAGTAATGCAACAGTTAGAGATTCAATTCTTTTGGCCTCTGACTGAGCAAAAAACTTTAGACTTGGATTTTACTCCAAGTGAACAATGGATTGCAGAAAGTCGAAACAAACAATTTAGTACTGTCAGTAGTGGCAATTACTTGATTAGTAATGGTGGCACAGGTTCATTTGCATGGACACAATCACCGCCAACAACCGAGTTTGTTATAAGACCTAGTGAAAAGTATGTTGGTAAGTGGGAAATCACACACAGTGTATTTGTGTATAGACCCACTAAACCAAATGCAGTTATAAGATTTTTTGCCAAGTTACTACTTGGTTTTAAATGGCATGACGAAATTTAATTATATTATGGAGAATTTGAATGTCGCAACACATTTTGTGGGTGGAGAAGTATCGTCCTAAAACTATCGAAGATTGTATTCTTCCTGATGGTATCAAAGCAACATTTCAGGAGTATGTGAACCGCAAAGAGATTCCCAATCTCTTGTTGGCCGGTTCTGCTGGTGTTGGTAAAACTACAATTGCAAAGGCTCTCTGTGAAGAAGTCGGTTGTGATTACATTATGATTAACGGTTCAGATGAATCGGGTATTGATGTTCTACGGAACAAAATCAAAAACTATGCATCGTCAATGTCCTTGTCTGGTGGACGCAAGGTCGTTATCATTGACGAAGCAGACTATCTAAATCCAAATTCAACTCAACCTGCCATGCGTGGTGCGATTGAGGAGTTTGCATCTAACTGTTCTTTTATCTTCACCTGTAACTTTAAGAACAGGATCATTGATCCAATCCATTCTCGTTGTACCGTTGTTGACTTTAAAATCAATGGCAGTAAACAAAAGATGGCTGCAGCATTCTTTAAGCGTGCTGAATGGATTCTTGAACAAGAAGGTATTACCTACGACAAAGCCGTGGTTGCTGCGGTTATCACCAAACACTTTCCAGATAATCGCCGTGTTCTAAACGAACTTCAACGATACAGTGTTAGTGGTACGATTGACAAAGGCATTCTTGCATCAGTTTCTGATGTACAGTTGAATGAGTTGGTGTCTTCACTTATGAACAAAGATTTTGCATCTTGTCGTAAATGGGTTACAAACAACCTCGACAATGATATCACCAGAATCTTTAGAAATATCTATGACGGCCTCTATGAGAAATTGAAACCAAACTCTGTACCACAGATGGTTCTGATATTGGCCAAGTATCAATATCAATCGGCTTTTGTTGCAGACCATGAAATCAATTTGATTGCTTGTCTGACAGAACTTATGGTTGAGTGTGAATTCAAATGAGTCCGTTCGACTATGCAGATTACATCCTAAGAAAGAAGTCGCCGGAAGGTGAGTTGGACTACAAGGATTATGCGCCATTCCTAATCAATAGGTCTCTTTCCAATCACCTAGACTGTGTACTACATGTCAATGAAATGAACATGTGGCCTGGTCTAGACAAGGACATGCAATACCAGTATCTTCTAAATAGTATCAGGCCCATGAAACGGAAGTTCGTTCCGTGGCAAAAAGCCGATTCTGATAAGGATATTGAGTGTGTGAAAATCTATTTTGGGTATTCAAACGCCAAGGCTAAAGAAGCTCTCCGTATTCTTACTGATGAACAAATCGCTGAAATAAAAACAAAAATAGATACAGGCGGAGTGAAGAATAATGATAGACGTTAAAGACCTAGTTGAAGTGACCTTGGATGAAAAAGATGATTTTTTAAAAGTCCGTGAGACATTGACACGGATCGGTGTTGCGTCCAAGAAGGACAAAACATTATACCAATCTTGCCACATACTCCACAAGCGTGGGCAATACTATGTGGTACATTTCAAAGAGTTATTTGCCCTAGACGGCAAACCAACAGATATTACCGAGAATGACCTGTCCCGTAGGAATGCAATTGTAAACCTATTGGAAGACTGGGGTTTGGTAAAGATTGTCAACAAAAAACAAACCGAGGTGCCAGCACCAATCTTCCTTTCACAGGTTAAGATAATATCTCACAAAGAGAAAAATGAATGGCAGTTGACGCAGAAATATAACATAGGGAAGAAACCCGGTTATAAATCCGAATCAAATAACTGATTTGTGTTTACAATTATTGAAGTGACTTCGGTGCATACCACCCAAGTTTTTACCAACTTTTCCACAATGTGGACAAGTCACTTCTGTATTGTTTAATGTCTTAAAGACACCATGTTCCTTATTCTTTTGTCCGATGAGTTTCTTTGATTCATCGGACATTTTCTTTTGGCGTTTCAGACCAATACGACCGATAGACCAACCCTCGGGTATGAGTTCTGTCTTTTCAATTCGTTTGTGATTTTGACCATCGTTTATCCAAATCTTATTTGTGGTTGAACCAAAACAACCTTCACCACCTTCTGTCATATTGTAACCTGTATTGAATGTGTCATACTCTTTGATGAAATGTGGTTCCATGACATTCAAAGTATGTTCTTTATCTGAAGATTGATAAATAACAGACCATTCAAAGTTTTCCCATCCGTGTTTACGGATAGAATCATAGAATTTACCTTCTCGTTTATAGTTGGCATTTTCCTGGTGTCGTTTTTTGCGACTAGGCCATGCACTATCAAATCCAATGTAGGATTTACCGGTAATTTTATTGGTTGCTTTATAGATGGTATTCATGTATAATATTTATATAACATAGGTATAAAAATGCCAAAAAGTTTCAAACAATTTGTATCAGAATCTATTCCAGTTGATAAAGGTATTCACCACACCAGAGGTAGTTTGGTCGATAAAGTCCAAAAACTTGCACCAGAAACAACCGATGAAGAAAAGTGGGATAAACAACAAGCCATACATCACCTGAAAAAAGGTAATAAGATTCCTGCCATGTGGCATCTAAGAAAAATTGGTATAAAAGATAAATTTAGTTGACATTCAGTATAAATAATAGTATAATAATGGTGCCGTGCTCATCGAGGCGGCAATTTTTTAATCTTGCTTTTTTAAGGAGAAAACTATGACAGGATTACTGTTTCCAAAATTTGACCAACTGTACCCAAACATGATTGGTCTAGACCAGATTACCGATATGTTGCAAGCTGCAACCAAAGATATTGCGAAATCTGTACCATCTTATCCCCCATACAATATCAAACAAGTCAAAGACAACAAGTATGTCATTGAAATGGCTGTTGCTGGATTTGCAAAGTCTGATATTGAAATTACTATGGACGGCAATAAGTTGGCCATCAAAGGCGCCTCTAAAGAGGACGACAACCAGGATTACATCTACAAAGGTATTGCCAACCGTGCTTTCGAACGCACCTTCACTTTAAAAGATACCATCGAAATCAAAAATGCAGAATTGGTTAATGGTATGCTTAAAGTTTGGTTAGAAAATATGGTTAAAGCACAAGATGCTATTAAGAAAATTTCAATCAAGGACAGCAATGAATAATTGGTGGCCTGTTTCTAATGAGGAATGGGAACGATTAAATTATCCAGAAAGGTTCAGAAATGAAAAAAATTCTTAAAAGTATACTTGAAGCCATAGAAGCTATCAAGAAACACAGGTCAGACCATACCTTAAAAGGTAGATAACCACAAGGGGTCTTGACAGACCCCTTTTTTTGTCGTATAATGGTGTCATTATGAAAACTGTTAAAACTTCCATCCGAAAATTACGCAACCGCTTGAACCCAAGCGAAATCTATTTTACTCAATCTGATTGGGAACCCAAAGAGATTGATGGTGTACTGTTTCTGCCTGTGGCGGAACAGATACCAATTCCTAGAGGACGCATGTTAAAGTGGATGCGGAAAGATTCTTTGGAATATGTTAAATAACGCCCGTATAGCTTAATGGTAAAGCAGGGGACTCATAATCCCTTGAGTGGTGGTTCGATCCCATCTGCGGGCACCAAATAAAAGGAAAAATATGTCAGCTACATTAGCAAATTTAGAGAAGGCATTGGCCGGTGAGTCAATGGCTCATATCAAGTATCGTTACTTTGCAAAGATTGCTCGGGAAGAAGGCTTTGAAGATGTTGCAAAACACTTTGAACATACTGCTGACCAAGAAATCAAACATGCATGGGGTCATCTTGAATTGTTGATTGGAAAGCCTTCTACAAAAGAATGCCTACAAAAAGCAATTGATGGTGAGACTTATGAGTTTACAGAAATGTATCCACAGTTCCAAGCAATTGCTGAGAGTGAAGGTAACATCGAAGCAGTTAAAGAAGCTAAAGACCAGATCGCTGAAAGCAAAGAGCATGCTCGTGAGTTTATCGAACTTCTAGAAAAGGCAGAGAAACGATTCAATGCTTTGAAGAAAGTCGAAGAGCGTCATGCAAATGCATATAAACAAGTTTTGGAGGGTCTACAATGAAACCGGATCATGTATGTGTAGTATGTGGCCATGTCCACGATGAAGAAACCGAAGGTAAGTGGGAAGACTTGCCAGCAGATTTTCTATGCCCAGAATGTGGTGTAGGTAAAGATGAATATGAGGTTCTGTGAAACAAAAATTTCGTGATGCGTATATGAAGGTGGCGGAGACTTTTGCAGAATTGTCTTCCGCCAGACGCCTTCATGTTGGTGCGATTGTAGTCAAGGACGATAGAATTATATCTATTGGATACAATGGTATGCCAAGTGGTTGGGATAACAATTGTGAAGATAAGATATATACTTCTCCATGGAATTCTGAAAATAATGATGAACCGGATGTGACTTACACATTAAAAACAAAACCGGAGGTTCTTCATGCGGAAACTAATGCAATCGCTAAGTTGGCAAGATCGAATGAATCTGGCCTTGGGGCTACTCTTTTTGTTACTCATGCACCTTGCTTGGACTGTGCCAAGTTGGTGTACCAATCTGGTATCAATAGCGTTTATTACCGCAATAGTTATCGTATCCAAGATGGCTTACAATTCCTGGAAAAAGCAGGAGTAAAAGTGGAAAAGATGTAATTCTCTAAATAAGCTTGGGATATTATCGTTCAAAGGAGTTCCCATGCGTGTTAGGGTAGTGAATTGTCCGGACAAAGACTTTAAGCCTTTTGTAGAAAAAGCTGCTCAGTTTTACGCCAAAGAACTTATACCCAACACCAGAATACGAAACAATTGTTTAACACAAATCAAATTCGATGAATCCCTACAAGAATATGGATTCGCAAGTGTTGAAAAATACAACACAAGAAATCAACCAAGACAATTTTTGATAGAGATACATCCAGGGCTTGGATCCAGAAGAATACTGGAAACACTGGCACATGAGATGGTTCATGTCAAACAGTACATACAAAACGAAACCAACGACCAACTGACCAAGTGGCGTGGTAAAAGGATCAATTCTGATAAAGTGGACTATTGGATACAGCCATGGGAAATAGATGCGTATGGCCGTGAGACTGGACTACTAACAAAGTTTGCCATTTCAGAACACCTTTGGGAAATATTTGATGATTTTGTTAACCCAGGAGAGCCAATAGTCAGTCAAGCGATCCGTTGGAAAATAAAACCATGAGTATTGAATCTGATAGTTATACTTATGGACACACTCAAATAAGCATCGTAACTAATACACCAGGCGCAAAAGTCAAATTAGGTAAGTTTTGTTCTGTTGCTATTGGTGTGAAAGTTTTCCTTGGTGGTAATCATAGAAGTGATTGGATTACAACATTTCCTTTTGGGCATACAAGTAAAGATATCTTTAATGTAAGTGCTGTTGAAGGTCATGGTGTCGGTAACGGTGATATAATTATTGGTAATGATGTTTGGTTGGCCAGAGATTGCACACTCATGTCTGGTATAACAATTGGTGACGGTGCAGTTGTTGCAGCATACTCTCATGTTACGAAAGATGTTCCGCCATACACAATGGTTGGTGGAAACCCAGCCAGACCAATCAAACTTAGATTCGAACAAAGAATTGTTGATGCATTGATGGAATTAAAGTGGTGGGATTTGGAGATTGATGTGGTAAAGATGATCGTTCCGGTCTTGTGTGCTGAACCAAATTATGATACAATCCAAGACTTAATACAAAAATATAAAAAATAATTTTAAAAAACCGCTTGCCAGTGCTCAAAGTTTACTATATAATACAAACATATTTAATTTTTAGAAAGAAAAAAGTGTCTCTAATATCCCATAAACCCTTTTCGTTGCAACCAGAGTATCGCACAGTTAATTGCGCTGATAGCTCATGGGCGATTGCAACCGGGTTTTGTGTGAAGATGGAGAACTAAAACAGAAGTTCTAAAAAAGACTCCAAACACAAGACCCTAGACCTAAAAAATCTAGGGTTTTTTGTTTGTTGTTTCAATACAACAGTGTAGTTGCCAGGACCTTTGGTTCTGTTACAATACACACTTGTTCTTTAAAAATTTGTTGTAGTTTATGTTGGGGTTTCGCCTAGTGGCCTAAGGCAACGGTCTTTGAAATCGTCATCATCAGTTCGAATCTGATAACCCCTGCCATATAAAAACACATTACGCCAGTTAGATTCTGGTAGCACTTGGGACGCTGAGTGTATAGCCAGTAGTGTGTTTCTATATGGAAGTGTGGCAGAGTCCGGTTTATTGCAGCAGTCTTGAAAACTGCCGATCCGAAAGGGTCCGTGAGTTCGAATCTCACCGCTTCCACCAAAATTCGGAGAGTGGGCAGGATGGTAATGCAGCGGATTGCTAATCCGTAGATTTACGAAAGTAGGTCACAGGGTTCGACTCCCTGACTCTCCACCAATGCCAGCGAGACTTGGTAGTCAGAGAGGTCTTATACACCTTTTAGCGCCAGATTAGCGTTCTTGAGTGAGTTCGATTCTCACCGCTGGTACCAAATGAAAGATGAGTATGTGGATAGTAAAAACAAAATTGAAAGAATGGAAACATGAAACATTGTCAGGTGCAATGTTCTTTGCCAAGACTGTTAACGAATTCGTAACAATCACTAATGGTGAAATGGAATTCGTTGGTAAGTTTGGATATGATGAAGTTAAAGATAAGAAGTTACCAGATGGTAACTCTTACGATTGGACCATGCGGCGTGATGAAACACACCGTAGTTCAAGGAAGAAATTAATGTAGGTGTGGCCCGAATGGCGAGGGAGGGGATTGCAAATCCTTAATATGCAGGTTCAAGTCCTGTCACCTACTCCAGAATACGAAAGTATTAGTTGTAGAAATACAACACACTGGTTGACAAAGATTCTGGTTGTGTTATAATTCATCCATGAATTGAGAAATCAATCAAATGTTCTTTAAAAATTTGTTGTAGTTTTTTGCACCTATCGTCTATCGGTTAGGACGCTGCCCTTTCAAGGCGGAAAGAGGAGTTCGATTCTCCTTAGGTGTACCATTTGTTTTGCTGATGTAAGCCATGAGGTAAACGTCAACCTTGAGTAACTATGTATAGAAACGGTAAAATTGCAAATAATTCCGTTGAGCATAGCATATAGTGCGTCAGCAAAACAAATGGTAAATTATGGGGGTATAACTTAACGGCGAAAGTACCTGGCTTTTAACCAGATAATCAGAGTTCGATTCTCTGTGCCCCTACCATATAAAAACACACTAGCATAGAGTAACGAGCCCGTTTAGCGGCGGGTGTTATGGGTTACTCCAATGTCATTCGCTCTGGTGAGCAGGCTAGCAAGGCGGTTCGATTCCGTAGTGTGTTTCTATATGGTAAAGTTTTTGGAGATGTGGCAGAGTGGTCGATTGCGGCAGACTGTAAATCTGTTCTTAACAGCACGGTGGTTCGAATCCATCCGTCTCCACCAAATCCCGTTACTACTTTCGTTAAAGTAGCGTTTGATTAGCGATAGAGATCCGGTGGCAGAAAACCGTAAGCGTGAGGATGGAAACTACCCTTGCAGGCTCTGATAGGCAGATTCCTAACTGCACACAGACAGTAGAATAAATTGGATGGACAGAGTAACTGCTCAATTAAGGGCTTGTGTGGAAACAAGTAGCTTATACTAATTCTGGTCTCAAGGTGTTCATGGACGCACACATGCCTGTCACGCATGAGGAGGGGGATCGTTACCCCCTGGGACCGCCAGAACAAATAGAGAAACTGTTTTTTTACGATTTCTAGTTCCCTCAACGGTTGTAAGTGACGATGGGTAATATCGGAACTTTCAAGATTTTATTCCACAGTAGCACAGCGGTAGTTGCAGCTGACTGTTAATCAGCGTGTCGGAGGTTCGATCCCTTCCTGTGGAGCCAGTTTTAGGATAGTAACAGCAAAAACTAATTTCACTTTTTATGGAAAAAAAGAAATTCTATCCTGTTGTATTTTCTCGGTGTGGTGAAATGGTATCATCCGTGCTTTGGGAGCATGTGGCGCAAGTTCGATTCTTGCCACCGAG
>JACCED011461469.1_pt1 | contig 21521 bp, 31 predicted proteins | sample 7455021 | NCBI WGS metagenome assembly JACCED01 (sample SAMN15323456, study PRJNA562643) | freshwater metagenome | isolation source: river surface water | place: USA:Blue River Watershed | collected 2017-08-19
TCCCGGTCATTGGGGGCTCAGCGTTTAAGAACAAAGGGGTTCAGTATCTGGTTGATGCGGTGATTGATTACCTTCCAAGCCCGATTGATATTCCCGCGACACAGGGACAGGATCCGGATACCGCAGCTCCCATCGAGGCTCCGACGTCAGATCATGGCGACTTTTGCTCTTTAGCTTTCAAGCTGTGGGCGGATCCCTTTGTCGGAAAGCTTGTTTTCTTCCGAGTTTACTCAGGAAAACTCTCAAAAGGGGACACGGTGTATAACCCGCGAACAAACAAGCGGGAGCGAGTCAGTCGAATCATTCAGATTAATGCGGACAAGCGGGAGGATATTGAGACCTGCTATTCTGGTGACATCGCAGCGATTGTTGGAATCAAGAATATCACTACGGGCGACACTCTCTGCACGGAAGACCGTCCAATCCTTTTGGAACCGCCATCGTTCCCTGATCCGGTCATCTCGATGGCTATCGAGCCAAAGACCAAGCAAGATCAGGAGAAGATGGCCAACGCTCTGCAGCGTTTGGCTGAAGAAGACCCCACATTCCGAGTTTTCACTAACGAGGACACCGGTCAGACTATCATTGCCGGAATGGGTGAACTTCATTTGGAAATCATCAGAGATCGTTTATTCCGAGAGTTCAAGGTCGACGCGAATGCTGGAAAGCCTCAAATCGCGTATCGGGAAACAATCACGGCTTCTTCAACGGGTGAGGGCAAGCTGATCAAGCAGTCGGGTGGCCGCGGTCAGTACGGTCACGTCATTGTCACTGTTCAGCCGAACGAGAGAGGGAAGGGATTGACGATCGAGAACAAAGTCGTGGGTGGGACGATTCCAAAAGACTACATTCCAGCAGTAAAGAAGGGTCTTGAGGAAGCCGTCTTAAATGGAGTTGTGGGTGGTTTCCCCGTGATTGACGTTCATGTCGATATCATCGACGGATCCTACCACGATGTGGATTCTAACGAACTAGCGTTTAAGATGGCCGCCATTTTTGCACTCAAGGATGGCATGAAGAAGGCGAAGCCGATTTTGTTAGAGCCGATCATGAAGGTTGAGAACTCGACTCCAGAGGAGTACCAAGGGGACATCATGGGTGACCTCAATCGGCGGAGAGGCAGGATTAGTTCGATTGAAAACAAGGGAGGACTTTCCGTGGTGACAGCCGAGGTTCCTCTTGCTGAAATGTTTGGTTACGCGACTGCGATTCGTTCTCTGTCGAAGGGTAGATCTTCGTACTCCATGACACCATCTCACTTCGAGCAGGTTCCGGAACAAGTGAAGGCAGCTGTACTTGACCAGAAAGGTAATTAGTTTATGAATGGTTCTGAAATACGAATTCGTCTGAAAGCATTTGACTCGAGAACGCTTGATGTCAGTGCCGGTGAGATTGTTGAAACGGCCAAGCGGACGGGCGCGCAGGTTTTTGGTCCAATCCCGCTTCCTGTCAGGACAGAAAGGTTCACTGTCAATCGCTCTCCTCACGTCGACAAGAAATCGATGGATCAGTACGAAATCCGGACGCACAAGCGCTTACTGTACATCAAGGAGCCGACCGCTAAAACGATTGAGGAATTGAAAAAGTTAAACCTACCAGCTGGGGTTGATATCGCAATCAAGATTTGACCATTTTTAGTTTAATACAATGAAAGTTGGACTTCTAGGTAAAAAGCTCGGGATGACCCGAGTGTATGATGAAAAGGGCAAGTCGACTCCAGTGACTGTTGTTCTTGCGGATGGAAATGTTTTGCTGCAGCGTAAGTCTCTTGAAACCGACGGTTACAACGCCGTCAAAGTGGGTTTTGACGACCAAAAGCCGCAGAGACTCTCTAAGGCGGAGTTGGGCCAGTTTGCAAAGGCGGGTGTAGGTCCCAAGCGGCTTCAAAAAGAGTTCCGTGTCCAAGACTGCTCTTCCGAAGTGGTGTTGGGTGTCGAGCAGTTCTCCGTCGGAGACGTCGTGGATGTAATCGGCCGGTCAAAAGGTAAAGGATTCCAAGGGATTGTGCGGAAGCACCACGCGGCGGGGCAACCCCAATCGCATGGTTCGATGATGCACCGGCGCCCAGGTGCTATCGGCATGCGTTCTACACCGGGACGTATCTGGAAGAATCAGTCAATGCCAGGCCACATGGGTGACAAACGGGTCACTGTTCAAAACTTGGTTGTAGTACAAGTGCGCGTTGACGAGGGAGTCATTTTAGTCAGTGGTGCTGTCCCAGGCGCGAATGGTTCCTACGTTGTCGTTCGCCCAGCCAAAAAAGGTTTAGTTGCCTAGTAAGTGTATGGATGGAGTTTATCTAACAGTTGAAAAAGCAAAGGCTTTGGGTTTGGACGTTGTCACCGACGGCAGATACACCCAAGTTTTGCATGACGTCGTGGTTGCATACCAGGCTGCGAGGCGTAGCGGTAGCGCGAATACCAAAACCAAGGCGGAAGTGAACCTGTCAGGGGCAAAGCCTTGGCGTCAGAAGGGCACCGGACGCGCTCGTGCTGGGTACAAGTCGTCCCCAGTGTGGGTTGGTGGCGGTGTGGTTTTTGGTCCAAAACCTCGGGATTACAGCAAGTCTGTGACCAAGGCAGAAAAAAGGTTGGCTCTGCGCAAGGCGGTTTCGCTCAAGGTGATTTCTTCGCAGGTTCTTTCTGTGTCATCAATAGACGCCGAAACACCGAAAACCAAGGCGTTCTTGGCTAAGTTGCCTGCGGATGTTTCGGGACAGTCTGTGCTCGTTGTTTCTTCAGGGTTCAGTGAGAATACTTATCTCGCAGCCCGAAATGTTCAGTGTATCAGCCTGAAGTCGGCAGCTGAGGTGAATGCAGAGGATATCATGCGTAGCAAGTTGATCATTCTGTCCGAGAGTGGAATGTCCGAGTTGCTCAAGCGTACAAACTAACATGAAGAGCTCCGCGAGTATCATTAAAACAGTCAGGTTGACCGAGAAGTCAGCCTTGGGTTCCGAGTCTGCAGGCAAGTACGTGTTTGAGGTTGCAGTTGGCTCAAACAAAACAGAAATTAAGCGTGCTGTAGAGTCGTTCTTCCAGAAAAAGGTGGTTAAAGTAAATACGCTTAATCAGGGTGGCAAGCAACGGCGTTCGAGAACGGCATCTGCCGGTAGGACGAATGACTGGAAAAAAGCTGTTGTCACGTTGGCTGAGGGACAGACAATCGAATTAGCGTGATATGGCTATTAAAACTTTCAGGCCTCTTACCCCAACCTCTCGTTTTAAGGCGCTTCCGGCGTTTGACGAGGTTACGAAGACTAAGCCCGAGCGGTCGCTGGTGGTGACGCGCAAGAAGACGGGCGGTAGAAATAACGCTGGCCGTTTGACTTGCCGCCACATTGGTGGCGGTCACAAACAGAAGGTCCGCTTGATTGATTTTCGCCGGAGAGGACAGTCAGAGGCGGTGGTTTCGGCTATCGAGTATGATCCCATTCGCACAGCAAGGATTGCGTTGCTTACGCATCGGGACGGCTCAAAGTCATACATCCTCGCTCCAGTGGGTCTTTTGGTTGGCGCGTCGGTTTCGTCTGGGGATGTCGCTCCAGACGTCGGCAATGCCCTTCCGCTCTCCAAGATTCCCCTAGGAACCCAAATTCACAATGTTGAGTTGGTTCCAGGGAAAGGCGGGCAGATTGCGAGGGGAGCGGGGCAGGCGGCGATTCTCTCAAACCGAGAGTCTGGCTACGCTCTGGTAAAGTTGCCGTCCGGTGAAGTGAGGAAAATCCACGAAAGTTGCTTTGCGACAGTCGGTCAGGTCGGAAATGTGGATCACATGAACGTCTCTAGTGGTAAAGCGGGTCGATCCAGGTGGCAAGGGGTTAGGCCGACAGTCCGTGGGATGGTGATGAACCCAGTTGATCACCCAATGGGTGGAGGGCAGGGTAAGTCAAAAGGTGGAGGCGGCCGCCATCATCCGATGAGCCCTTGGGGGCAGTTGGCAAAAGGCTACAAAACGAGGAGGAAACATAATCCTTCAGACCGGTTCATTGTGGAGCGTAGAAAGCGTAAGTAGTTATTATGGGACGTTCGTTAAAAAAAGGACCGTTTGTTGAGCAGCATCTTCTCGAGAAAATCGATAAGATGGTTGACTCTGGTGTGAAAAAGCCGATTAAGACTTGGTCTCGTCGGTCAACTATAATCCCGGATTTCGTTGGGCACACATTCTTGGTTCACAACGGGAAAATGTTCAACTCAGTGTTCGTGACGGAGAATATGGTGGGTCACAAGCTGGGTGAGTTTTCTCCAACCCGGATATTTAAGAAACATGGTTCTCACACCGCTAAGGTGTCGAAATAGGTTGATTCGTATGAGGGCAAAAGCTATTTACAAGACAGCGAGAATCTCAGCGTTTAAGTGCCGCGAAGTGACCAGAGAGATACAAGGTCAGAGCGTTGCTACTGCGTTTGACATTCTATCTTCTACCTCCCGGAAGGCGGCGCGGCTAGTGGAGAAGGTTCTTCGGAGCGCAGTGGCAAACGCGGAGCACAACAGCTCGCTTCGGGCCGACGCACTAGTGGTTGAGCTTGCAGTGGTTGGCGAGGGGCCAACCATTAAGCGCTTCAGACCAAAGGCGCGAGGTAGTGCAGGTCCGATTTTAAAACGCACGAGCCACATATCTGTAGTGGTGGCCGATCTGAACAAAGGAGAGTAAGTATGGGACAGAAAGTTAATCCTATTAGTTATCGCCTTGCGGTCAATAAAGACTGGAGGTCGAAGTGGTTCGCGTCCGATCGTGATTTTCCTGAGTTTCTTCATGGGGATTTACGTGTAAGGCGTTACGTAAAAGACAAGCTGAAGCAGGCAGCGGTTTCCAAGATTGTTATTGAGAGGGCTTGGAACAGCCTTCGCGTTACCATACATACCGCTCGCCCGGGTGTGGTGATTGGTAGAAAAGGTTCTGCGATTGAGGAGATGACTGATGAAATCTCTCGGATGGTTGGCGGCAAATCAGTGAAAATCGACATCACTGAGATAAAGACGCCTGAGACGGACGCTCAACTCGTCGCCGAGAACGTAGCGCTCCAGATGGAGCGTCGTATCTCTTTCCGAAGGGCAATGAAAAAGAGCATCCAGACCGCGATGGATCTCGGTGCGTTGGGAATCAAGATTCGCTGTGCCGGTCGTCTTGGTGGAGCGGAGATTTCAAGGGCTGAGTGGTATCGCGAAGGAAAGATTCCACTTCACACCCTTAGAACGCCCATTGATTACGGTTTCTCTGAAGCCGCGACCGTTTACGGCATCATTGGTGTCAAGGTCTGGGTTTGCAAGCCGATTGAACCTGTGTCACAATCTAAGTAACGTTTTTTATGCCATTAATGCCAAAACGGGTCAAGTATAGAAAGACCCAACGAGGTTCGAGAGCGGGCAAAGCCTCGCGCAACGTAAGCATCGATTTTGGTTCGTTTGCTTTGCAGACTCTTGAAAGGGCTTGGATTACGAACACTCAGATTGAAGCAGCTCGCGTCGCGTTGACGAGGAACATGAAACGCAAAGGGAAGTTGTGGATTCGGATGTTCCCCGATAAATCTGTGACTGCACGTCCGCCTGAGACTCGAATGGGAAAGGGTAAAGGTGCTCCGGAGTATTGGGTTGCTACGGTAAAACCTGGTAACGTTTTGTTTGAGCTTGATGGTATTCCCGAGTCCTTGGCTCGAGATTCTCTGAGACTCGCGGCAGACAAGCTGCCCGTGAGAACCAAATTCATCACACGAGGTTTGTAGGTTATGTCTGTGTCATTTAAGGAAATGTCGGAGGCTGAACTCCGAAAGTTAGTTGAGACGCTCAAGGTTGAAGGGCTGCGCCTTCGAATTCAGAAAAAAACTGGTCAACTGTCCAACACCGCGACGATAGTGCGAAATCGGCGAGATGTGGCTCGGTGCTTGGTGGAGCTTGGTAGAAAAAAGTAGGTATGGTTACAGGTTCAAATAAGAAAGAGCGGCTGGGAGAAGTGGTTTCCGCCAAAAGTGCGAAGACTATTGTTGTCCAGACATCAACCCGCGTTCCTCACGCGAAGTTCGGAAAAATCGTCAAGGTGAATCGGAAGTTTCATGTGCACGATGAGGGTGGGAAGGCTCAAGCAGGCGATGTGGTTCGGATACGCGAATGCAGGCCGATGTCTGCACTCAAGCGTTGGGAGTTGGTGGAAATCGTTAAGCATTAGTAAATATGTTGCAAGTTCGTTCCAGGCTGGATGTCGCCGACAATACGGGTGCGAAGCAGGCGAAGATGATTGGAGTTATCGGTAAACCTACTTTAATTGCTTCTGTGGGTGATGTTATCACGGCCCACATCAGGGAAGCAAGTCCTGGTGGATCAGTGAAAAAAGGTGACGTGGTTAGAGCGGTGGTGGTGAGAACTCGCGACGCGATTCGTCGTGAAGATGGGGGATACCTTCGTTTTGACCGAAACGCGATTGTCATAATCGACAAAGATTCGAATCCTAAAGGAACGCGCATATTTGGCCCCGTGGCTCGCGAGTTGAGGGAAAAGAATTTCATGAAGATTGTTTCTTTGGCACCGGAGGTCCTCTAGTATGAGTAAGGGAATCAAGAAAAACGATATTGTGAAAGTTTTGGTTGGTGATTGCAAGGGGGCTCAGGGAAAAGTCTTGTCAGTCAATGTCGGGAAGGGGAGGGTCGTGGTCGAGGGTCTTAACAGAGGTTTCCGTCATGTGAAAGCGAGTCAGGGCTCTGGCGGTGGGCGGCTAGAAGTTGAAATGCCGTTAGATATTTCTAATGTTGCCAAGGTGAAATAGTATGGAGTCTCTAGAGTCGTTCTATAAAAGTAAAGTGGTGCCTGCTCTTTCTGAGAAGCGAGGTTATGTGAATCCTCATCAGATTCCGAGGGTGTCCAAAGTGGTTGTGAATACTTGTATTGGAAGTCAGTCGGACACTAAGCAAGCACTCGAGGACGCAAAGGCCGAGCTCACAACGATAACGGGGCAGAAGCCGGCTGAGACGCGCGCCAAAAAGAGTATCGCAAATTTTAAACTGCGGATGGATCAAGCGATTGGGGCGCGTGTTACCTTGCGCGGCAAGAGGATGTACGAGTTTCTTGAGAGATTAATAAGAATGGCTTTGCCTCGGATTCGGGACTTCAGGGGTGTGAGCCCGAAGTCTTTCGACGGTAACGGCAACTACACTTTGGGCGTTGGCGATTTGGCGATTTTTCCAGAGATAGAGCTTGATAAAATAAAGAGGAACATCGGCTTCGACGTAACAATCGTCACATCAGCGTCTACGGATGTAGAGGCGAAAGCTCTTTTAATGGAGCTAGGTATGCCGTTCTCTGATCGGAAGGTAAGTAAATAGTAACGCGTATGAGTCAAATCTCAGATCCAATTGGTGACTTCCTGACACGGGTCAGAAACTCAACCCGGGCAGGCTCCGGGGAGTTCAGAGCACCTTACTCGAAGTTGAAAGAGCAGATCGCTAAGATTCTCTTGTCAGAGGGTTTCATTGACAGTTTTTCCGTAGAAGGTGTGGGTTCGTCGAAGCATTTGAGCGTGAGAAATAAGTTTGTAGGGAGGCGCTCCGTTGTTACCGATTTAAAGAGAGTGAGTCGTCCTGGTTTGCGGAAATACGTTGCTAGCGATGAGATTCCGAAGGTTTTAGGCGGCATTGGTGTGGCAATCCTTTCTACATCGAGCGGTGTTCTGAGTTCAAGAGAGGCGCGACGACGGAACGTCGGTGGTGAGTTACTTGCTTTTGTTTGGTAGAAGTTATGTCTAGAATTGGAAATAAGCCGATAGAGTTGCCCAAATCGGTTGTTGTGGTTGCGGGCGCGGACGGCAACTTGTCTGTCGCGGGTCCCCAAGGCAAACTCGAGTGGTGCCTGCCAAGTTGTGTGACTGCTTCAGTTGAGGGCTCGACTCTTTCTGTTGTTCGGAAGGATGACTCGCGAGAGTCGAGAGCGAAGCACGGTTTGAGCCGCGCTTTGTTGGCGAATATGGTTAAGGGTGTGGAAACTGGTTTTGTTAAGACACTCGAAATCCAAGGCGTGGGGTTCAAGGCACAGTTGCAGGGCGATGTCTTAAATCTCGCCCTCGGCTTTTCTCATCCGATACTGTTCAAAGTCCCAGATGGCGTGAAGGTCACTGTTTCCGATAACACGAAAGTGAAGGTTGAAGGTATTGACAGGCAAAAGGTGGGACAGGCTGCTGCTGATATTCGGTCGTTCTACCCGCCTGAACCGTACAAAGGCAAAGGAATCAGGTATACGGGTGAGGTGGTCAAGAGGAAGGAAGGAAAGACAGTACAGTAGTATGTTAAAAAAATCAAAACTTAGCCCGGTTAAGCTTCGTCATATCCGGTTGCGGAAAAAAGTGAAAGGCTCTTCGGAGCGTCCTCGTCTTTGCGTGCATTTCTCTTCCAAAAATGTGTACGCTCAAATAATAGACGATTCTCGCGGAGTCACCTTGGCGAGTGTCAGCACTACCGAGGCGGATTTGTGCAGCGGGGCGAAAGCAAATGTTGTCACGGCCCAACGTGTGGGAAGGTTGCTAGCTGAGCGGGCAGTCTCCTGTAACGTGGTTTCAGTTGTGTTCGATCGTGGCGGGTGGCAGTTCCATGGTAAAGTGAAAGCCTTAGCTGATGCGGCTAGGGATGGGGGCCTCAAGTTTTAGTTCATATGGCTTTTGAAAATCGAAAAGGTCCGCGCCGTCGGCAGCAGGATAAACCGAAAGAGGAAAGCAACCTCCTAGAGAAGGTAGTCTTTATCAATCGGTGTGCCAAGGTGGTGAAGGGCGGGCGTAGGTTCTCTTTCAGTGCTCTCATCGTTGTGGGTGACAAGGCTGGTAGCGTTGGGTTTGGCTTCGGGAAGGCCAACGAGGTAAGCGAAGCTATCCGGAAATCTGGCGAGAATGCCAAGAAGCAGTTAAGTCCCGTCACGCTTAAGGGAAATACCATCCCGCATGAGGTTTTTGGTGAGTTCGGGGGTGGGCGGGTTTTGTTGAAACCAGCCAGCCCAGGTACGGGTCTGATTGCTGGCGGGGGGGTGCGCGCGGTACTTGAGGCGGCGGGCGTAAAGGATGTGCTTGCAAAGTCGCTGGGGAGTAGCAATCACGCCAACGTGGTAAGGGCTACTTTGGATGCTCTTTCGCAACTCAGGTCACGGGAGGATCGTTTGAAGGACAGAGGTCTCAGTTAACGTTTTGAGCGATGAATCTAAGTAACTTAAAGCCGCGTCCGGGCTCTAAACACAGGACAAAGCGTTTGGGGTGTGGCGAGAGCAGTGGTCATGGGAAGACGTCTGGCAAAGGGCACAAAGGCCAAAAGGCGAGGTCTGGTGGTTCAATCAGATTGGGTTTCGAGGGCGGTCAGATGCCTCTCATGAGGAGGATTCCGAAGCGTGGTTTCAATCAAACGATGTTCAGGTCGGAGTGGAGCCTAGTCGGTTTGGGAGACTTGAAGGCGGTTGGCGCTAAAGAAGTGAATCCAAAATCTTTAGCGGCAGCGGGATTGATTCGTGATGAGCGTGGGTTGGTGAAGATTCTGAGCAACGGTGTTGTTTCTGGGGCATATTCGGTAACCGGCTGCTCTGTAAGTGCTAGCGCTAAGGCGTCGATACTTGCTGCTGGCGGTTCCGTGGAGTAGCAGGTGTTGAAAGGGGCAAATGATAACGGCTTTTAGCAACGCTCTTCGCGTGCCTGAGTTGAGAGGCAGGATTTTCTTTACCCTCGCACTCTTAGTTGTTGTCAGATTGGGTGCATCGGTCACTTGTCCAGGGGTGAACGCCGCCGTTCTACAGTCGTGGTTTGATTCTCAGTTGACGGGTGAGTCTGGTGGGGGTGTTGCTGCTTTACTCAACATCTTTAGCGGTGGCGCGTTAGAGAACTGTGCGGTTTTCTCCTTAGGAGTGATGCCTTACATCAGCGCTTCCATCATGTTGCAGCTTTTGACGGCCGTCGTCCCGAGGCTTGGTAAACTCGCTAGGGAAGAAGGGGGAAGGCAAAAGATAATGCAGTTGACTCGCTTGGCAACCATCGGGTTGTGTGTGTTTCAAGGGTATCTTTTGAGTCTTTCGTTTGAATCTCCTGAGAGTAGTTTCTTCCTTCGCGGAATCGAGGCGACGGTTGCTAAGCTGGGTGGAGTGCCACTGGTCGCGGACAAGGGTTTTTTGTTTAGGATGACGGTTGTGGTCTCTCTAACTGCGGGTTCTATGCTTCTAATGTGGTTGGGGGATCAAATCACTGAAAGAGGAATAGGGAATGGGATGTCTGTGGTGATTAGTGTTGGTATCCTTGCGCGGCTTCCCGCGGGCTTGGTGCAGGCGTGGAAGACGTTCGTGCCGACCGCCGGCGCGTCTCCTGTGAGCCCGCTAGTGCTGGTTATGCTCATTATTTTCCTACTCGCCGTGATAGCGGCGGTGATTTGCATTACTCAAGGGCAAAGGAGAATCAGTGTACAGTACGCCAAGCGGGTGGTAGGTCGGAAGGTTTACGGTGGGCAGTCTCAGTTCATGCCGTTGAAGGTTAATTACGCCGGTGTGATGCCTATCATTTTCGCGCAAGCCTTGTTAATTTTCCCGTCGACCATTGCAAGTATGGCGTTTAAGGAGTCGAGTTCGGTGCAGAGACTAACTCAGGCCTTGGCACAGGGTCCGCTTCACTACCTATTCTACACTGGGTTGATTTTCTTCTTTAGCTATTTTTGGGTGGCTACTCAGTTCCAACCGCAGCAGATCGCGGACGATCTTAAAAAGTACGGGGGTTACGTTCCAGGCGTGAGACCTGGAGCTGACACGGCTAGGTTTTTGGATGTTGTGATGACGAGACTCACGTTTGCGGGTGCGGTTTTCTTGGCCGTCATCGCCGTGCTTCCGCAACTTCTGACTCGGCAAATGAATGTGCCTGACGTGACTGCTCAGTTTTTTGGAGGTACAAGTCTTCTTATTGTTGTCGGGGTGGTTCTTGACACGATGAGGCAGGTCGAGACTCACTTGATTCAGAAGAACTACGACGGATTTCTGCGAAGGGCGAAGGGTGGGTCAAGTGATCGAAGTCCATCTGCGGTCGCGGTCGTTTCTCAACAGAAGACAGGTGTTCTTTCTGTCGCGGTGGTGGCCCTAGTTATATTGTCGGCGTTATGCATCCTGGTAGCTTCACGCCTTAGGTGAGTGTATTTGGTGAAATGGCGATTTCGTTGAAAATAGGGTCTGAGGCGGATGGAATGCGCGCGGCAGGAAAAGCGGCTGCATCTGTGTTGAGTGGTCTGTGCAAAAGGGTTGTTCCTGGGGTGTCGACCGCCGAAATCGATTGCTTGGCGGCTGATTTGATTCGACTCAACGGTGCGACAAGCGCTTTTCTCGGATACCGAGGTTTCCCTGGGAATGTGTGCATCTCTTTGAACGACGAGGTGATTCACGGGATTGGGGGGCCAAGGGTGTTGGTGATGGGGGATTTGGTTAAGATAGATGTAGGCGTGAAGAAAGGTGGATGGATTGGGGATACGGCGGCATCTGTGAGTGCTGGGCCTGCGACCGATTTGTCGTCTCGGTTAGTGTTGGCCGGCGAAGCTGCGTTGGCGGAAGGGATTCGGTTCGCGAAGGCGGGTTGCCATGTCGGCGATATTTCTTGCGCGATTGAAGCCGAGGTTTTGAGGCATGGTTTTTCAGTTGTTAGAGACTTTGTAGGGCATGGTGTTGGCAGAAATCTGCACGAGGATCCTCAAGTTCCCAACTTTCGTACCAAGGGAAAAGGCGAAAAGCTCAGAGCTGGTATGACGTTAGCGATTGAGCCCATGGTGAATGCCGGCGGGTTCGGAGTGAAGATGTTAAAGGATGGTTGGACGGTCGTGACTCAGGATGGTTCTTTATCCGCGCACGTCGAGCATACTGTCTTGGTTACGGACGGTGAACCTGAGATTCTGACATGGCGAGGAACGATGTAATTGAGGTTGAGGGCAAGGTTCTCGAATGCTTGCCTAACACGATGTTTCGTGTAGAGTTGTCCAATGGGCATCGGATCTTGGCTCACATCTCTGGGAAGATGAGGCTTCATTTTATTAGAATCTTGCCCGGTGATAGGGTGACGATGGAAATGAGTCCTTATGATTTATCAAAGGGACGGATTACGTTTAGACAAAGGTAAGGAGAAGCATTATGAAAGTAAGAGCATCGGTAAAGCGGTTGTGCGAAAGCTGCCGCATAGTAAAGAGGCAGAATGTGATTAGGGTCATCTGCAAGGAAGCGCGTCACAAACAACGTCAAGGTTAATTTTATGCCACGTCTATTAGGTGTTGATATCCCAGGTGATAAAAGAATTGAGGCTTCGCTTCCGTACATTTACGGGATTGGTCCAACTACTGCCAAGAGGGTCTTGGAGCAGGCGGCGATTGACCCTGACGTCCGTGCTAAGGACTTGTCCTCTGACGACTTGAACAAAATTATCAAGGCGATCACGGAAAGCAAACTTGCCATCGAGGGCGATTTGAGGCGTGAGATTCAAGGGAATCTGAAGAGGTTGCAGGCGATTAACTGTTACAGGGGCATACGTCACCGCCGCGGATTGCCTGTTCGAGGTCAACGGACTTCGACGAATGCCCGGACAAGGAAAGGTCCTCGCAAGACGGTGGGTGTGCAGCGCGCAAAGGACTCTAAGTAAGGGGATTTTAAACTGATTCGTGTATGAGTGAAAATGAAGTCAATGGCGTAGCATCGCCCGAGGTTCCTGCTGCGCCCGCGGTTGTGACTGAGGAAGTTAAGGCGCCGGTATCTGTCAAGGCCGAGCCGAAAGCGAAAGCCAGTAAGAAGGCAGACAAGAAAGAAGCTGTTGCAGAAGACAAAAAGGCCGAGAACCTGTCTCTCGATCCGAACTCGGTGATTGAACCGATCAAGGTAATCAAGGCCAAGGGCAGCAAGAATGTTTCATCGGGCGTGGCTCACGTCCTTGCGACTTTCAATAATACAATCGTTTCAATCACAGACGTTAATGGTGGCGTTCTGGGGTGGTCAAGCGCTGGCAAGATGGGTTTTAAGGGCTCACGTAAGAGTACTGCTTATGCGGCCCAGATGGTTGCTCAGGACGCATGCCGACAAGCTATGGGGCACGGTTTGAGAGAGGTTGAGGTTCGTGTAAAGGGACCTGGCGCGGGCCGCGAGTCGGCAGTTAGGGCGATCCAAGCTGTGGGGTTGGAAATCACTGTCATTCGTGATGTGACTCCGATTCCGCACAATGGGTGCCGCCCTCCGAAGCAGCGGAGAGTTTGATTTATTTTTGAAATCCAAAACATAAACGAAAATGGGACGTTATACAGGCGCTAAGGACAAAATCAGTCGTCGTTTCGGGATTCCTTTGTTCGGGTCGACGAAGACTCTGGAGACAAAGGCTTATCCTCCGGGAATGCATGGCCAGAAGGGTGGGCGGAAAAAGAAATCTGATTACGCTATCGCTTTGGCTGAGAAGCAGAAGTTGCGGTATCAGTACGGGTTAATGGAACGTCAGTTCCGTCGCTACTTTGAAATGGCGACGAGGAAGCGGGGGGTGACAGGTGAGATTCTCTTGCAGTTACTTGAGACCCGTCTGGACAACGTGGTTTTTAAGCTTGGACTGGCCTCCTCTAGGGCGGCATCACGTCAGTTTGTTTCGCACGGTCATGTTTGCGTGAACGGGAGGAAGGTGAATATTTCTTCCTATTGCGTTCGGCCTGGCGACGTGGTTTCTGTGAAAGATGCGGTTCGCTCGAAGTCTGCGGCCAACGATAGCTTGGAGAAGAGTCAGGTTTCTCAGGTGCCTGAGTGGCTCGTTTTGGATCGGGACAACTTGAGCGGTCGAGTTGATCGTGTTCCCACGCGCGAGGAGATTAATCCGATTGTCAACGAGCAGTTGATTGTGGAGTTGTACTCCAGATAGAGTTTTGTTGTCCAGTTTGGAAGCCGTCCTTCGGGACGGCTTTTTTTTTAGGTATTTGGCGCGATTATTTAGGAGGTGTTGTGCAGGTTGTTGTGTGATACGGTCACATTGAGAATGGCAAAAGGTGCTCGTAGTATCGGTAGTCGTCGATCGCCTCGCCATGGCGTTGACGAAAGGCTATCGCCGAAGAGTGTGGGAGACAGTCTGGGTGAAAGGGGCGGGTCTGGATGGTCTGAAGTATGGCGAGGGAGGGTTAGGGTCCGCTGGGTTAGTAGATTAATGTTGGTCCCTGTGATGTTCGTGGGCGTGGTCTTGACGATGGCGTTTTTCAGGACCTTGTCATCGGTATTGCTGCCGGAGTTTCGGGGGCGGGGACAAAATGTATTGTGGGTTTCATTGGGTTCTCTCTCGTGGTTGATGGCGCTTTGCCTCGGGAAGATTTTTACTGGTCGGATGTGGGGGCTGAGGGTTTATGTCCTTGCACATGAGTTGACTCACCTAGTGTGGACATTTCTTTCGGGAGGTCGGGGACGGTTGGAAAGGGTGGGATTAGAGGGTGGAGCGATGGTGACGGATAGGACCAACTTGATGATTGTGTTGGCGCCGTATTTTTATCCTTTGCTGAGTGTGGTTGTTGTGATGCTTGCGCCTCTCGTTAACTGGGTTGGAGAACACTACTCGGTCAGTGAAATCTGGCAGGTACGGTGTGACTGTCTGCTTTACTGGCTAGTCGGGTTTACGCTTTCTCATCACTATACATTTACATTTTACGTGTTGCCGCGCGGTCAAACCGATTTTAAGTATTACGGCCGAGCATTTTCCCTAGCGGTTATTTGGGTGATGAACGTGGTAGTGCTGACAATAGCGCTTTTGATGGTTCCTCGCATTGCCCCGTTTGGCATCTACAGTGCGGAGTTAGTTGAGAGTTTCGGGATGGTTTCGGACTGGTTGGTCCCGATAATAGACTGGCTGATTAATCTGGGTTTGCGTGCTTTGGGGGCCATCTGGCATTTGTTCCGTGGCGGGATTTCTGCTTCATCCGGCGCATGGCCTTGATTCGTCACGACAGCCGACTCCGTCTTTTCTGGGGTTTGGCATTGATTCCAGGGAACCTGATTTTCGGGACTGTGTTGTCTTACCACATCCTGTTTGGGATGACGCACACGGACTGGTTCTATTGGGTGATGCAAGTTGTGATGTGGGCAGACCTAGGGCTGGATTTTTTCACGACGAGAAAGCATCGTCGGGAGGTGTTGACTGATTTCAAGTCAGTGGCTGCGTGTTATTTGAAGGGATGGATGGTGGTGGATTTGTTTGCAGCGATACCCTTCGAATACATCGCTGAGCGTTCTGGGATGACTGAGGGGTGGTTTACGATTTTTCGAGTTTTGCCACTCTTGAAGACGTTCAAGGTGTCGACTGTTTTGTCGGATTTGCAGGACCATCTGCATTTGAATCCTGCGATGATGCGCTTGACGTCCTTCGGTTACTGGGTGATGCAGGGTTTGCACGCGATTTCGTTGGGTTGGGTTTGGGTGGGCGGTTCTCCTGGCGAGATTGATGAGACTCCGAGCAAGACCGTTTGGGTGATTAAAGAGGGGCGGATTGAGCAAGAGGTGACGCCAGCTATCACGCGGAAGTTCACGAGTTTCGAAGTTTACCTTCGCGCAGCTTATTGGACGGTTACTACGGTGGGCACCATTGGGTATGGCGATTATAGTCCCTCAAAAGACAATAATCTTCAGATTACGTATGCGATGCTCGTTGAGTTGGTGGGGGTCTCGGTTTACGGGTTCGTCGTCGGTAATATTCCCGGCTTGATAGCAAACCGTGACGCTGCCAAGGCTGCGTTTGTTCGCCACACTGGGGAGGTCAATGAGTTCATGCGATTGAAGTCTCTGCCGCTGGAGATTCAGCAGCGTGTGCGGGAGTACTACGATTATCTCTGGGAAACTCGGCATAACATTTCAGACACAAAGGTTTTGGGAGACTTGCCGAACAGTCTTTCTCTGGATGTGCTGATTTTTTTGAATCGCGAGATCCTTCAGAAGGTTGAGTTTTTCAAGAACGCGAACGAGATTTTCATCCGAGAGATAGTGAAAATGTTCACAACGGAGGTATTCCTGCCCGGTGACTTTATTATTAGACAGGGTGAGTTCGGAGACTGTATGTACTTCCTTTCGAATGGTAATGCTGAGGTGCTCGTGGGAGAGCACAAGGTTGCTACGTTAGGGGCGGGTTCTCCTTTCGGTGAGATGGCATTGATTTCTGGGGACAAGCGGACTGCGAGCATTCGCGCCGTCACTTACTGTGACGTTTATTGTTTGCAGCGGGAGGCATTTGAGCGGTTGCGGAATCGATACCCCGAGTTCGATGCGCGTGTGGTTCAAATCATGGAGGAGCGGTCAAAATCAAATAAAAAGGGCTAGAGGTCTTCCGCCGCTGGTTTTGTCGCTCCAGCCTGTGCGTTGGCCTCAGTGGGCCGCGGAAGTTTTTTACCGTGTTTCATGCTGATTTCCGTGGCGTGCATACGGGCATGCTACTTGCGCATGATGTAGATATGCGGTTCTCGAGTGGATTTTGGATTTCGCTTTGTCTATCGCTCTGGGCGAACTGGGTGGTGGCCGATTCGGGAACTGAACTCTTCGAGAATCGGGTTCGTCCTTTGTTGGCTGAGTTTTGTATTGAATGTCATGGGCCAAAAAAGCAGAGAGGTGGTTTGCGTTTAGACTCTCGAGAGGCGTGGGAGCGGGGTGGCGAAGGTGGGGCTGTGATTGTGAGAGGGCGTCCTGAGGCGAGCCGGCTGATTGCGGCTGTTCGCCGTGTGGATACGGAGGCGGCGATGCCCCCCAAAAAGGTTCTTACCGTCCGACAAGTTGAGGATTTGGAGCAGTGGATTGCCATCGGAGCGCCGGACCCGCGTGGGGCGTCGGGGGGGGCTCCGTTGCCGATGCGAGTTTCCGATGCGAAAGGCGTTTGGCCGTATGAGGGGGTGAAAAGCGTTGCTATGGAGGGGGTGAACGCCGCTCAGATTGATCATTGGGTTGATTTGGGGCTCGAGAAGATAGGGTTGGAGGCATTGCCTCCTGTGGATTGGCGGACTTTAGCGCGTCGGGTTTCGTACGGACTGACGGGGCTGCCTCCGGCGATGCAGGAGGTGGAGGAGTTGGTTAGGGAGGGGACAGAGGTGGCCTATCAGGCTTTTGTGAATCGATTGCTGTCATCGCCGGCGTACGGCGAGCACATGGCTCGCAAGTGGATGGATCTCGCGCGGTTTTCTGACACGAAAGGTTACGTGTATGCGCGCGAGGAAAAGCGATACGTGCACGCATTGTCTTACCGGCGTTGGTTAGTGGAATCGTTCAATCAGGATATGCCTTACGACCAGTTTGTGCGCCTTCAAGTTGCGGCGGATCAATACTGTGGCGAGGGGGACCCGCAACTGGCGGCGATGGGTTTTTTGACGTTGGGTCGGCGATTTCTTGGGGTTACCCCAGACATTATTGATGACCGGATTGATGTGATGACTCGGACGTTGCTTGGCATCACGGGGGCGTGTGCGCGGTGCCATGACCACAAGTTTGATCCGGTGAGCACGAAGGACTACTACGCAATGTATGCGATGTTTCGAAGCTCGCGCGAGTCGTTAGAGCCATTGAATGCGCGGGTGGGGACAGGCACGGCAGATGCGCGTGCTGAGATTGCGGCAAAGAAAGAGGCCCTTCAGGTTGTCATGGCGAAGCGGCGCGAGGAGCAAATGGCGCGTGTGCGTGCGTCGGTCGACCGGTACCTGATGGCGCAGCGTGAGTTAGAAAAGTATCCAGACGAACTGTTTGGCCAGTTACTGGATGGGGCGGACTTAAATCCTGTTTTCGTCCGCGCTTGGGAGCATTTTTTGGCGGATTCCTCTCCGGAGCGCCGACGGGTGAGTGTTTCATGGAATGCATACTCCGCGTTGAAAGCTGATGAGTTTAAATGGGCAGCGGCGGGGGTTCATGCGCGGTTGCGTGAAATGGGGAATGAGGAGGTTTCGCCGCTATTGAGGGACGCGTTTCAAAAAGTTCCTGAATCGATTCAGGAGGTTGCCGTGCTCTATCAAAGAGTCTTTGCGGACGTTGAGAGGCGCTGGAAGGAGATGGTGAAAGAAAACCCAAGGCTGGTGGCGCATCCAGACCCTGAGGTTGAGGCGTTGAGGCGCATTCTTTTCGACACGCGGGGGCCTTGTGGAATCCCTGACGAACACATTTCCAATATTGAAAACTTCTTCACGAACGCAGCGGTGACTGAGCTTTGGAAGGCGCAGGGGGAGTTAGATCGCGCCATCTTGAAGGCGGGAATGGGTGAGGAATATGTGACGGTTTTGCGGGATCGTGAGCAACCCATCGACGGATGGGTGTTTAAACGCGGAAATCCAATGCAGCGCGGAGAATCGGTGGAGCGGCGATTGCCGGAGATTTTTGGTGGCACCCGTGTGGCGAAGGGAAGCGGTCGACGCGAGTTGGCTGAGATGATTGCTTCTCCGAGCAATCCACTGACTGCCAGAGTGATCGTGAATCGCTTATGGGCTCATCATTTCGGATTGGGTATCGTTTCGACGCCGAGTGACTTTGGGGTTCAGGGCGGAAAACCTTCGCATCCGGAGTTGCTGGATTTTCTCGCAGGAACGCTGGTGAGCCGCGGATGGAGCTTGAAGGAGGTGCACCGATTGATTGTTCAGTCGCGCGCTTATCGGCGCATGGCGACTGGCGATGGCGCCGTATTTGACCACGGGAGACGGATTGATCCGGATAATCGATGGCTTTGGCGCGGACCTTCTCGAAGACTCAGTTTTGAGGAGTTGCGCGACTCGTGGCTCTTGGCTGCGGGGCAACTCTCGGGGCGCGGGGTTGGTGGCGATCCGGTTTCTGCGTCAAACTTTCGGCGATCGGTTTACTCCTACATTGACCGCGATCGAGTTCCTGCGGCGTTGGGAGTTTGGGATTTTGCGAATCCCGATTTGCCGGTGCCGCTTCGACTCGAGACGACGGTACCTCTCCAAGGGCTTTTTGGTTTAAATCATCCGATGGTTTTGGCGCGGGCGCGGGAGTTGGAGCGCCGGGTGGAACGGGAGTCTACCGGCATCTTGGTGGCGAAGCTGCGCGGTGTGTACCGGCATTTGTATCAGCGAGACCCACAGGATGAGGAGGTGGATTCCGCGTTAGCTTTTTTAAATGGTGCGGTGGAATCTTCCTCGCGTTCGGGGAGTAGCGGCCGGTTTGAGCAAATGGTTCAGATGTTGATGGTTTCCAATGAGTTCCTCTTTGTTGAATAATGGGCAGTGCGTGGACGAAGTGATTTGCCGTCGCAAATTTCTCTCGCGGGCAGGTTTAGGGCTTGGGGGAATTGCGCTGGGGGAACTGTTGGGGGCGAGGGAGGTAGACGATTCTGCCGCACATTTTCGTCCGAGGGCGCGGCGTGTGGTTCACTTTTTTTTGAATGGCGGTCCGTCGCAGGTGGATACGTTTGACCCGAAGCCAGCACTGATGAAGTACGCGGGGCAGCCGTTGCCTAGTTCTGTTGCGCGGATTACGGAGCGGAAGACCGGTTCGGCGATGCCGTCACCGTTTACGTTCCGTCGTTTTGGTAAAAGTGGACTTGAGGTCAGCGAGCTATTCGAGCGGACGGCCCGAGATCATGCGGACGATATAGCGGTGATTCGTTCGATGCAGGCTCAGGTTCCCAATCATGAGCCGTCGTTGATGTTGATGAACTGCGGTGATGGTTTGCAGGCGCGGCCGAGTGTGGGCGCATGGCTGATGTATGGGTTGGGGGTGGAGAACCGGAGTTTGCCGGGGTTTATTGCGATGTGTCCGGGAGGGTTGCCAATCAAGGGGAGTGAGAATTGGCAATCGGGATTTTTACCTGGAGCGTATCAAGGAACGTATCTTAATACGCGTGAATCGGATGTGGAGCGTTTGCTTGAGAACATCCGCAACGAATCGGTACCGCAGCGTGATCAGCGGCGGCAGGTAGATTTTCTCCGAGGCGTAAATGCGCGGTTTGCGATCGGGCGTGGAAGCGATTCGCGATTGGCGGCGCGGATGGAGTCGTTTGAGTTGGCCTTTCGGATGCAGACTGAGGCGACAGATGCTTTCGACATTTCGAGGGAGAGCACTGAGGTACGAGCGATGTACGGCGACACGGTGCATGGGCGGCAGACGCTGATGGCGCGGCGCCTTTTGGAGCGGGGTGTTCGGTATGTACAGCTTTGGCATGGGGCGGGACAACCTTGGGACAACCATGACCAGATTGAGTCAAACCATCGGCGTTTGGCGGCCGACATTGACGGGCCGATTGCTGCCTTGATGACGGATTTGAAGCGACTCGGGATGTTTGAGGACACGCTTATTCTTTGGGGAGGTGAGTTTGGTCGGACTCCCTCGGTGGAGATGGCGGGAGCCAAATCCAAGCTCGGGCGCGACCACAATCATTACGGGTTTAGTGTTTGGATGGCGGGCGGAGGAGTCCGCGGCGGCCAGTCTTACGGGGCGACGGATGAGTTCGGTTTTGCTGCGGTCGATCGACCGGTGAGCGTGCATGATTTGCACGCAACGATGCTGCACCTCATGGGCTTGGATCATGAGCGGTTGACGTTCCGTCACTCCGGCCGTGATTTCCGTTTAACGGATGTGCATGGCTCTGTTTTGCGGGAGTTGCTTGCTTGAGGTGATTTAGCGGATGCGGAACTTGAGGTCCCGGACGACGGTTTTTCCGAAGCGTTCTTGGAGGTTTCGGAGAATGCGTCCTTTGCAGTTGCGTTCGAGTTCAAAGAGGACGGTGGTTTGGGTGACGCGAATGTGGAGTACTCCGTTTTGAATTCGGTCCGGTGCGGAGTGGTTCGCGATGAAGTCGCCGACGATTTCGTGCCATGCTGCAGCGATGACCTGCTCATCGAGTTGGCTAATCATTCCGACTTTCGCGAGAAACTTGCGCACAGCGTCTCCGACGTGTGAGCCGAGTTTCGGAGCCAGAGGAGATTCGGGGTAGCCCCGCCACTCTTCGATTACTCGTTCTCTGACAGATCTCGCCATGGCAACGAGTGTGCACTGAGATTTCTTGAGAGGAAGCCGATCATGAAAATGGGGTGGGTGGCCGCCGCATGAGAGGGGAATCGGAGGAGCGAAAGGTTGAGAGGAGCTTTCATCTTGCAAGTTGATCGACCAGCGTGCGCCGATCACGAAAGCACTCGAATGCAGAATCGGCCGAGGTGGTTCTGGCAACTGCTACGATAGACCGGCAATCGGTTCAGCTTCGTAAAGCGCTCGCGGACGGCTTGATGAATCTTGCCATTCGGTGAACCTTGGTAGCCCGAGGGCTTCAAAGATGGTGGCGGCGAGATTCTCTGGCCGTTGTGGCGACTCGGTGGGGTACGCGCCGATTTTGTCGGTCGCGCCAATGACGTTGCCCCCTCGGACGCCGCCGCCGGCAAGCAGGACGGTTTGACTCGCGCCCCAATGGTCACGGCCCGGGAGTTTTGCACTGGGAATCTTGGAAATGCGGGGCGTCCGTCCGAACTCACTCCCAACGACGACAAGCGTTTCCGACAGGAGGCCTCGGGAATCCAAGTCATCGAGAAACGCGCTGAGGGCGCGGTCTAATGGTGGAAGAAGATGGTTCTTGAGGTTTGGAAA
>JACCED011083001.1_pt1 | contig 21515 bp, 17 predicted proteins | sample 7455021 | NCBI WGS metagenome assembly JACCED01 (sample SAMN15323456, study PRJNA562643) | freshwater metagenome | isolation source: river surface water | place: USA:Blue River Watershed | collected 2017-08-19
ACGGCGACCTGCTGGAGGTCTCGATGGGACCGCACCACCCGTCGACCCACGGCGTGTTCCGGATGATGGTCACGCTCGACGGCGAGACCATCGTGAAGCTGAAGCCGGTCTTCGGCTACCTGCACCGCAACCACGAGAAGCTGGGCGAGAACACGACCTATCTCGCGTCGATGCCGTACACCGACCGGCTCGATTACCTGAACTCGATGACGAACAACTGGGCCTACGCCCTCGCCGTCGAGAAGCTCGCGGGGCAGTCCGTCCCCGAGCGCGCCGAATACCTGCGCATCATCCTGGCCGAGCTCACACGCCTGCTGAACCACACCTGCCTGGCGGGCTTCCTCCTGCAGGACACCGGCTGCTCGGGCACGCCGCTGATGTACGCGTTCCGCGAGCGCGAATACATCCTCGACCTCTTCGAGGCGCTGAGCGGCTCCCGGATGATGTGCAATTACCAGCGCGTCGGCGGCTGCCGTGTCGACCCCACACCCGATTGGCTCGAAGCCGCCCGCCGGTTGGTCAATGGCTACGGCCGGTTCCTCGACGAGTACGAGGCGTTGATCACGGGAAACGAGATCCTGATGGCGCGCACGCAGGGCGTCGGCGTGCTGGTGGCCGACTTGGCGGTCAACGCCGGGATCACCGGCCCGATGCTGCGGGCCTGCGGTGTCGACTACGACCTGCGCAAGGTCGACGGCTACGGCTTCTACCCGCGCTTCAACTTCCGCGTGCCGCTCGGCGCGCATGGCGACACCTACGACCGCTACATGATCCGCGTCCTAGAGATGCGGGAGTCGCTCCGCATCCTGGATCAGGCATTCCGCGACCTGCCCGCAGGACCGATCATGGATCCCAAGGCCAAGAACCGCGGGCTGCGCCCGAAGGCCGGCGAGGCCTACGGCCGCATCGAGGGCCCGAAGGGTGAAATCGGCTTCTATCTGATCAGCGACGGCGGCCCCAACCCGTACCGCTACCGGGTGCGCCCGCCGTCGTTCATCAACCTCACCGTGCTCGAGGACATGTGCCTCGGCCAGACGGTGGCCGACGCCGTCATCATCCTCGGCAGCGTCGACATCGTGCTCGGCGAGGTCGACCGCTGACGCCCCGACCATGCTCGGCTCCGGACTCCTCCAAGGCCTCGCGGTGACGGCGAAGAACCTCGCCGGCAGCTTCCATGACCCGGCGCGCTACGTGACGACGGAGTACCCCGAGCAGCGTACGAAGCTGCCGGAGAACTACCGCAACTTCCCGTTCCTCGTCCACGACGACCCCGCCGACCCGGCCGGCACGCTCCGCTGCGTCGCCTGCCAAATCTGCGAGAAGGAGTGCCCGCCGCAGTGCATCTACATCGTGACGGAGCGCGACGAGAGGGGGAAGGCGCTCAAGCGGCCCAAGGTCTTCGACATCGACATCTCGGTGTGCATGAGCTGCCAGGTCTGCGTCGAGGTCTGCCCGTTCGACGCGATCAAGATGGATCAGGTCTACGAGATCGCGACCCGCGACCGTTTCGGCGGCCTCCTCCTGCACCGCGAGGATCTGTTGAAGTCGAACGCCTACTACCACCAGATCCACCCGGCTGAGGCTTCGGCGGTGGACGCCGCCCTCGCGGAGCAGAAGGCCAAACAAGCCGCCGCCAAGGCCGCCAAGGCGGCCGCCCCCGTACCGAAGCCCGCCGCCGCGTCGCCATCCGCCGTTCCACCGGCCGGCCCCGCGACTCCACCGCCCACGCCGTGAGCGCCGCGGCCACCCCTTCCCTCCCGCTCCTCGAGCGCCTGCCCGGTGCGCTGCGGGACGCCTGCACCTCTACGCTGCCGGAACCGTGGCGCTGGCTGGTCAACAGCCTGGTCAACATCGTCACGGTGTTCGTGGTGTTCGCGACCCTCTTCGCCCTGCTGACGCTGGCCGAGCGGAAGATACTCGGTCGCGTGCAGAACCGCCCCGGTCCCAATCGCGCGCCCCTGCCCTTCCTCAGCATCCGGACCTACGGTCTGGCGCAGCCCCTGGCGGACGGGATCAAGATGTTGACGAAGGAAGACATCGTCCCCCGCGGGGCGGATCGGGTGCTGCACTTCCTCGCGCCGGTGGCGCTCCTCGCTTTCTCGATCTTCACGTTCGCCGTCGTCCCCTATGGCCGGGCGCTGCTGCCGGTGGACCTCGACGCAGCGGTGCTGTACTTCTTCGCCGCCGGCGCCGCCACCGAACTGGCGATCTTCATGGCGGGCTGGGCGAGCCGGAACAAATACTCGCTCCTCGCCGCGATGCGCGCGCTGGCGCAGCTGATCAGTTACGAGCTGCCGCTCCTGCTCTCGATCGTGCCCGTGGTGCTTATCGCCGGCTCGCTCTCCACGAGCGTGATCGTCGAACGGCAAGGAACGTGGCTGTTCGGCGTGCTGCCGCAGTGGAACGTGTTTACGCCCTGGGGCGTCGCCGGATTCCTGATCTTCTTCGTCTCCGCACTCGCGGAATCCAACCGTTCACCCTTCGACCTGCCGGAAGCGGAGAGCGAACTGATCGCCGGGCACCTGACGGAATACTCCGGCTTCAAGTACGCCCTGTTCTTCATGGCCGAGTACTTCGGGATGTGCGCGCTGAGCGGCATGGGCGTGACCCTTTTCCTCGGCGGCTGGCAGGCGCCCTTCCCCGCGCTGGAGTTCATTCCGTCGTACTGCTGGTTCGCCGCGAAGCTGCTCGGCCTGCTCTTCGTCTTCATCTGGATCCGAGCGACTTTTCCCCGGCTGCGCATCGACCAACTCACGCGCCTGGCGTGGAAGTTCCTCGTGCCGCTCGCGCTCGTGAACCTCGGCACCGCCGCGTTCTGGTCCCTCTCCGCCGGCTGGACTGGGCCGCTGGCGTTTGCCCGCTGGATGATCGGCGGCGCGCTGGTCGCCGTTCCCTTCCTCGTGCTCGGACGCCGGCTGAGCGCCGGCCTGGGACCGCGCACTTATCGGTACGCCTGAACCGTCCGCCGTGAGCCTCGCCTTCCTCGCCATCGCGTTTGTCACCGTCGCCGCCGCGGCGGTCGCGATGTCGCTGCGCAACCTCATCCGCAGTGCGCTGCTGCTGATCGCGAGCTGGGCTGGAATTGCCGCGTTCTATCTGTGGGCCGGCGCCGAGTTCGTCGCCTTCGCGCAGGTGCTCGTCTACGTGGGCGCCATCTCGATGGTAGTCCTGTTCGCGGTGCTGCTCACGCGCCCGTCCCGCGACGAGGTTGAAACGCCGCTGGCTTCCACCGCGCGTGTCCTGCCCGCCCTGATCGCGGGAGGCGCGGTCCTCGGCATCCTCGTCGGGGCGATCGCCGGCACGCCGCTGCGCTCCGCGGCCGCCGCCCCCGCACCGGTGACCGTCAAGGAGATCGGCATGCAGCTGATGGGTCCGCACGCGGCGGCCCTGCTCGTGACCGGCGTGCTGCTGACCGTGGCGCTGCTCGGCGCGATCGTGATCGCCGCGACGGACCGGAGGGATTCGCCGTGAACCTTTCGCCGCTGCACCTGTGCCTGCTCTTCTCGAGCGCGCTTTTCTGCGTGGGGCTCATCGGCGCCCTCGCGCGCAACAACACCATCCTCGTCCTGCTCGGTGTCGAATTGATGCTCAACGCCGGCAACCTCAACCTGATCGCGTTCTGGCGCTACGGCCCCGCGCCCGCGGCCGGCACGGGCGTCCTGTTCGTGATCTTCGCCATCGCCGTCGCCGCCGCCGAGGCGGCGGTGGGGCTCGCGCTGGTCATCGCCGTGTACCGCCACCAGCGGAACATCCGGCTGGAGGAGACCAGCCGGCTCCGGGGCTGAACCACCATGGGCCTTCCCGTCCACCTGCTCTGGCTCATCCCGCTCCTGCCGCTCCTGACGGCGGGCGTCACTGCCCTGCTCCCCGGCACGGCGCGGAAACCGGCGGCGAGCATGGCTATAGCGGCCCTAGGCGTGTCGTTCCTACTTTCATGCGGCGCGCTGGTGACCGCCCTGCGCGATCCCGCTGCCCACGCGTTCCACAATTTCACCTGGCTTGAGGTCGGGTCTGGCGCCCTGCGGCTCGGCTGGCTCCTCGACCCGCTGACCGCGTTGATGTGCGTGATGGTCACGTTCGTCGGCCTGCTGATCTTCATCTTCAGCGCGGGCTACCTGGCCGAGGACGCGAACTTCAAGCAGTTCTTCTGCTTCCTCAGCCTGTTCGCCGCGGCGATGCTCGGGTTGCTCGTCGCGAACAGCCTCTTGTTGCTCTTCGTCTGCTGGGAACTGGTCGGCCTGGCCTCCTACCTGCTGATCGGATTCTGGTTCCACAAGCCCTCCGCCGCCGCGGCCGCCAAGAAGGCCTTCATCACGACCCGGATCGGCGACCTTGGGCTGCTCCTCGGACTGCTGTGGCTCCAGGACGCCACGGGCTCCCTCCTCCTCTATGACGCCGGCAAGGGCGTGCTGGAAGACGGCCAGCTCGCAGCGCTCACGGCCCAGACCACGGTCGGCGGACTCGCCGTATCAACCGCGATCGGTCTGCTCATCTTCTGCGGCGCGGTCGGCAAGTCGGGCCAGTTCCCGCTGCACGTCTGGCTACCCGACGCGATGGAGGGCCCCACGCCCGTCTCCGCCCTCATCCATGCCGCCACGATGGTGGCCGCTGGCGTCTTTCTCATCGCCCGCGTCTATCCCCTGATGGCCGCCGACCTCACGTTGCCGGACGTCCCCCTGCACGCGCTGTCCGTGGTCGCGACCATCGGCGCCATCACCGCGCTGCTCGGCGCGGTCATCGCGGTCGGGCAGGACGACATCAAGCGGATCCTAGCCTTCTCCACGGTCTCCCAGCTCGGCTACATGATGCTCGCGCTCGGCGTGGGTTCATGGGTGGCGGCCATCTTCCACCTGCTCACGCACGCCTTCTTCAAGGCGCTGCTCTTCCTCGGAGCCGGGTCCGTCATCCATGCCGCCCATCACGAGCAGGACATCCGCCGGCTCGGCGGACTGCGGACGCCGCTGCGGGTAACGTTCGCCACGTTTGCGATCGGCATGATGGCGCTGGCCGGCGTTCCGTTCCTCTTCTCCGGCTTCTGGAGCAAGGAGGCCATTCTCCACGCCGCCCACGGCTGGAACGTTTCCCATCTGCCTTTCCTCGCTGGCCTAGCCGCCGTTGTGCTCACCGCCTTCTACATGACCCGGCTCGTGGCGGAGACCTTCCTCGGCCGTCCGCGCACCGACGGAGCGGCGAACGCCCACGAGAGTCCGACGGTGATGACCGTGCCGCTCACCCTGCTCGCCGCCTGCGCCGTGCTGCTGGGATTCCTCGGCACGCCCTGGTGGCCTTGGCTGCAACGGACCCTCGATCCGACCTTCGTGGCGCAGCCGGGCGGCTTCGGGTTGATGGCGCTCTCGATCGTCCTTGTCGCGCTCGGCCTCGGTGCCGGCTGGGCGATCTACACCCGGCCACTACGGGAGCGCGCAAGCGCGGCCGACCCGCTGCAACGCCGCAGCCCGCGCCTCTTCGCCGCGCTCGCGGGGCGGCTTGGGTTCGACGAGCTCTACACTGCTACCGTCGGACGACTGAACACCTTCACCGCCGCGCTCGCCGACGCCCTCGACCGGCGCGTCTGGGACGGCGCCGTGCGGCTGCTCGCCGGCTTGGGAGCTTTCACCGGACTCGTCACGCGCGAGACCGATGAAAACGTCCTGAACGGGGGATTCGACTCTGCCAGCGGCGGGCTCCGCGCAGGCGGTCGCGCCTATTCCCGAGCCCAGACGGGCGACACGCATGCTTACCTGCGGTACCTCGCGATCGGCTTCACGCTCATCGCCCTGGCCGTGTTGCTGGGAGGACGCCGATGAGCTCCCTGCCCCTGCTTTCCCTGCTCGTCTTCCTACCTTGGCTCGGAGCAGCCCTGATCGCCCTGCTTGGAACTGCGCCGCCGTCCACCCATCGGCGCATCGCGTTTGCGGCAAGCCTCTCGACGCTGGCCGTCTCGCTGGCGCTGCTGGCGGGCTTCGATTCGGCCCGAACGACTCCGCAATTTGTGGAAAAGCACGCCTGGATCGGCGCGCTGAATGTCAGCTACCACCTCGGTCTCGACGGTCTGAGCCTGATCCTGGTGCTCCTGACCGGACTCGTCGCGCCGGCCGGACTCTTCGCCGCGTTCCGGACCCTAGGTGGCCTCCGCGGTTTCGCCGCGTTCTTCCTTCTGCTGCAGGGAGCGGCGCTCGGCGTGTTTGTGGCGCTCGATTTCTTCCATTGGTTCATCTTCTGGGAGCTGAGCCTATTCCCCGCCTACTTCCTGATGAAGCTGTGGGGCGGGCCCGGTGCGACCCGGGCGGCCTACCAATTCGTCATCTACACGATCGGCGGCAGCGCGTTCATGCTGCTCGCCTTCGCCTCGCTCTTCGGCGCCGCCGGCACCTTCGACTTCCAGCAACTCGCGCAACTCGGGGCGGACGGCACCCTCGCCCGCAAGTTGGGCGGCGAGGGCTCATTCTGGGCGAATGCGGTCTTCCTTGGCGTACTGCTGGGACTCGCCGTCAAAGTCCCTCTCTGGCCCTTCCACACGTGGCTGCCGCCGGCCTACGCCGAGGCGCCGACGGGCGTCTCCATGTTTCTCACGGGGGTGATGTCGAAGATGGGAATGTACGGCTTCCTGCGGATCCTCTGGCCGATCTTTCCTCAAGAATTGCACGCGGCGGCCCCGTGGCTCCTCGGATTGGCGCTAGGCGGCGTGGTGCTCGGGGCGTGGGCCGCGATGCGGCAGACCGATCTCAAGCGGATGGTCGCCTACTCCTCGATCAATCACCTGAGCTATTGCCTCCTGGCCCTCTTCGCGGTCGCGCACGCGTCGGGACGTTCCGCGCCGACCGCCGAGGCAGCCGCAGCCGCGCTGAGCGGCACGCTCCTGCAGATGTTCAACCACGGTCTGTCCGCCGCGGCGCTCTTCTACTGCGTCGGCGTGCTGGAGACGAGGTCCGGCGGCCGCCGCGGACTCAACGATTTCGGCGGCGTGCGGACCGTCGCGCCGCTCTTCGCGGGGCTCACCGGCATCGCGATGTTCTCGTCGCTCGGGTTGCCGGGACTGAACGGATTCGTCGGCGAGTTCCTGATCTTCCGCGGCGTGTTCGGGCTCGCCCCGTGGGCCGCCGCGATCGCGACGCTCGGCCTGCTGGCGACGGCGATCTTCCTCCTCACCTTCTGGCAGCGGGTCTTTCATGGTCCGACGACCGGCGCAGCCGTGGGATTGCGGGACCTCGACCTCGCGGAGGCGGCGCCGTTGCTGCCGGCCGCATTGCTCATGATCATCCTTGGCGTTTATCCGCAGCTGCTCGCGGGACTGATCAATCCCTTGGTGACCGCCTGGGCCGGCCACCTCCCGACGCCATGAACGCCCTGCCCTGGACCATCGTCTTCTCGTTCACCGGCGCGGCCCTGGCGCTTGTGGCGGGCACGCATTCTGCGGCGCTGGCGCGCCGGGTCGGGTTGGTAACAGCGTTGGCCGGACTGGCGGCGGCGCTGCTGGCAGCGGCTAGATTCACGCCCGGCCCGGGCCTGCAGACCCTGCTCGACGTCCCGTGGATCCCGCAGCTCGGCATCCGATGCACGCTCGCGGCGGACGGCATCAGTCTGACCCTGGTGGTGCTCACCGGAATCGCGGCGACCGCCGGAGTGCTCTTCTCGTGGAACGTCGAGGAGAGGGCCGGCGAGTTCTTCGCGCTCTATTTCGCCCTGATCGGCGGGGTCTACGGCGTGTTCCTGAGTGCGGACGCCTTCCTGCTCTTCGTCTTCTACGAGATCGCGATCGTTCCCAAGTACTTCCTCATCGCGAACTGGGGTTCCACGAACCGCGAGTACGGCGCGATGAAGCTCGTACTGTACTCGTTCGCGGGCAGCGCGCTCGTGCTCGCCGGGATGCTGTGGGCGTTCGCCGCGGGCGGTGGCAAGAGCTTCGCCCTCGCCGACCTCGCGGCCGCGGCGACCCGTTTCACACCGGGCGACCAACTGGCGATGTTCGCTCTCCTGTTCCTCGGATTCGCGGTGTTGGCGGGCATGTTTCCCTTCCACACGTGGGCGCCCACCGGACACGTCGCCGCGCCCACCGCCGCCTCGATGCTGCTGGCCGGCGTGGTGATGAAACTCGGCGCGTACGGCTGCCTCCGCGTGGCGATGCCGCTCTTCCCGGCCGCCCTCGCATGGTGGCAGCCGGTGATCGCCTGGCTGGCGGTGGCGGGAATCCTTTACGCGGGTCTCGTCGCCCTGGTGCAGGACGACTTCAAGTTCGTGATCGGCTATTCGAGCGTGAGCCACATGGGCTTCGTGCTTCTCGGGCTGGCCGCTGCGAATCCGCAGGCGGTCGCCGGCGCCGTCCTCCAGATGTTCTCGCACGGGGTGATTGCCGGACTCCTCTTCGCTGTCGTCGGCCGGATCGTCTACGAACGCACGCACACCCGCCGGCTGGAGGCCCTTCAGGCGATGCCATTGCACCGGCTCCTGCCTTTCGGAGCCACCATCTTCGTGATCGCCGGCATGGCTTCGATGGGCATGCCGGGCTTCAGCGGCTTCCCGGCGGAGCTCGCGATCCTCATCGGCACCTGGAAGACCTCGCCGCTCTGGGCGGTTTTCGCCGCGGCAGGTATCCTCATCGCGGCGGCCTTCACGCTGCGCGTCATCCAAGTGTCGTTCTTCGGAAAGACCGGGACTGGAACGGCGGCTGCGCCCTCAGAAGACCATCGTATCGAGCCGGTGACCTGGCCTGAGAAAGTGGGCGCCACGCTCCTCGTAGGCGCCACGGTCATCATCGGACTGAAGCCCGACCTGCTCCTTAACTGGATCAACCCCGCCCTTCAGTCGCCGCTGATGCAGGCCGTCCTGAAGGGAGGACAGCCATGAACGCCCTCAGCTACCTCGAACTCTGGCGGGCATTGCTCCCCGAGGCATGCCTCACTTTCGGCGCATTGCTCTTGCTGGGCCTCGATCTCGCCGCGCCGGCGGGACGTGACGCCGCGACCCGGCGCAGCCTCGCGACGGTCCTCGCCCTCCTTGCGGTCGCCGCGGCGGCTTGGGCGGCCGTGAGGGCCGGCACCGCGGGACCTGTGTTTGGCGGCGTACTCACCCTCGACCGCCTCACGCTCTTCACCCGTCTCGGGGTGTTCGCGCTCGCGCTGCTGACCATCGCGTTGGCGGGAAACCTCTCCCGTCTGCCGAACCCCGCTGAGTACGTCGCTCTTCTGCTCTTCGCCACTGTCGGTTTCAGTCTCATGGCGGCTTCGAACCAGCTTCTCCTCGCCTTCCTGGCGGTGGAGCTCGCCAGCCTCTCCCTCTACGTGCTCGCCGGTTTCGACAAATCCCGACCGGAATCAGCTGAGGCCGGGTTGAAGTACTTCCTCTTCGGCGGCGTATCGGCCGCCTTCCTGTTGTTTGGCTTCAGCCTGCTCTACGGCCTCACGGGCTCAATCGCCCTGCCGGAAATCGCCCGTGAGTTGGCAATTCAACCGCCGTCCGCGTTGCTGGTCGTTGCGCTGGTCATGATCTTCGTGGCCTTCGGCTTCAAGGCGGCCGCGGCACCTTTCCACCTCTGGGCCCCCGATGTCTACGAGGGCGCCCCGGCCAGCTCGGCCGCCCTGATCGCCTCCGCCTCCAAGCTAGCCGGGGTAGCGCTGTTCGCCCGCCTCCTCTGGTCGGGCGTCGGCGCCGTCCAGACGCCCTACTGGTTCCCGATCCTAGCCATCCTCGCCGCCGTGTCGCTGATCCTCGGCAACATCGCGGCGCTGGCGCAGTCGAACGTCCGCCGGCTCCTCGCGTACTCCGCGATCTCGCACGCCGGAGCCCTGCTGCTCGGCGTGATGGTCGCGGGCCGCTCCCCCGGCCCCGTCCTCTACTACGCCCTCACCTACGGACTCGCGACCGTCGGGGCCTTCGGCGTGATCGCCGCGCTCGAGAGCGACGGACGTTGCCAGCGGCTCGAGGACCTCGCCGGCCTCCACCGGCGCTCGCCGTTTCTCGCCGGCTGTCTCGCGGTCTACATCCTCTCGCTCGCGGGCATTCCGCCGCTGGCCGGCTTCGTGGGAAAATTCGTGGTCTTCGCCGAGGCACTGCGGATCGGCGGGCTCTCCGCCTCGGCCGGCTGGCTCGCTTTCCTCGCCATCGCGATGAGCGCCGTGGGGCTTTACTATTACCTGCTGATCCTGAAGCAGGCGTTCGTGGCCGCGCCCCCGGCCGGTGCATCCCGCCCGGCGCCTCCGCCAGCCGCCCGACTCGCGCTGGGCCTCGCGGCCCTCGGCATCCTCGCCGTGGGCCTGGCCCCGGGACTGGTGCTAGGCGCGTTCTGAGTCCGAGCCGCCCCCGGCTGGCTGCGGTTCCGCCGAGATCACCTCGACGCTTCCGTCCGTCTCCACCCGCCAGCGCACGTTCCAACCGGCCACTGTGACCCCATGGACGCGCTCCCCGGCCGCGCGGTAGGCGGGCTGGAGGTCGAACGATAATATTTGCCGGATGAGCTCCGTGGTCGCGGCACCGAGCCTTTCCCCGATCAACGGCGGAACGCGCACGGCCTCGGCCGGACGCGCCGGCGGCGCCGCCAACGCCCAATCCGCGCGCGCCTCGGGCACGGCCTCGCACCAAGGGAGGTAGGGCTTCACGTCGTAGACCGGCGTGCCATCGACCGCGTCGACCCCCGCCACGCGCAGAAGTCCCGGTTCGACCGCCACCAGACGCACCAACGTGAGACCGAGCCCGTTGGGCCGGTTGGGTGAGCGCGAGGCGAAGACTCCGACGCGCTCGTTGCCACCCAGCCGCGGCGGACGCACGACCGCGCTGCCGGTCCAAGGCGGATTCTCGTGAAACCCCGTCAGGAGCCAGACGTGCGAGAAGGCCTCCAGTCCGCGGGTAAACTCGGGAGCCGCAAACGCGGGCAGGAACTCCACGCGGCCCTCGGCCGCCGGCACCAGCCCACCCTGCCGAGGAACGCCGAATTTCTCCGCGAAGGGCGTGCGCAGGACGGCGACCGGACTGATCCGGACGTCGTCCACTACGCGAGGACACCCTTCACCACGTGGCCGTGCACGTCGGTGAGGCGGTAATTACGACCCTGGAACTTGTAGGTGAGCCGCTCGTGGTCGATCCCGAGCAGGTGCAGGATCGTCGCCTGCAAGTCATGGACGTGGACCTTGTTCTCGACCGCGTTGAAGCCGAACTCATCCGAAGCTCCATAGCTGAGACCGGGCTTCACGCCGGCGCCCGTCATCCAGAGTGAAAAGGCATAAGGGTGATGGTCCCGGCCCCATTGCTTGGTTTCCTCAATCTTACCCTGGAGGAACGGCGTACGACCGAATTCGCCACCCCAGATGACGAGCGTGTCTTCCAGCAGCCCGCGTTGCTTGAGGTCGCGCACCAAGGCGGCCGAGGGGGCGTCGGTGTCCTGACACTGGATCTTCAGCTGGGAGTTGAGGTTCCGATGCTGGTCCCAGCCGGCGTGCATGACCTGAATGAAGCGCACGCCGCGCTCGGCGAGACGCCGCGCCATGAGGCAATTGTAGGCGAAGCTGCCCTGCTTGCGCACATCGGGCCCGTACATCTCGAGGGTGGCGGGCGACTCCTTGGAAAAGTCGGTCAGCTCCGGCACGCTCGTCTGCATCCGGTAAGCCATCTCGTACTGGGCGATGCGCGTCGCGATCTCGGGGTCGCCGAAGTCCTGCCGCTTGATCTCGTTGAGCCGCGCCAGATCGTCCAGCACGCCCCGCCGCACCTCGCGGCTCATCCCCGCGGGATTCGAAAGGTAAAGCACCGGGTCACCGCTCCCGCGGAAGGCCACTCCTTGATACTTCGAGGGCAGGAAGCCGCTGCCCCAGTAGAAGTCATAGAAGATCTGCCCGCAGCTGGCCTCCTTGTCGCGCGAGGTCATCACCACGAAGGCCGGCAGGTCCTCGGTCTCGCTGCCGAGCCCGTAGGTGAGCCAAGCACCCATCGAGGGTCGGCCGGCCATCTCCGAACCTGTCATGAAGAACGTGATCGCCGGAGCATGATTCACCGCCTCGGTGTGCATCGACTTGATGAAGCAAAGGTCGTCGGCGATCTCCGCGGTCTTGGGCAGGAAATCCGAGACCCACGCGCCGCTACGCCCGTGCTGCGCGAACTTCGTGATCTCGCTGAGCACGGGTCGCGCGGTCTGGTTGCCCGTCATCGTGGAGAAACGCTTCCCGCCGGCCACCGAGTCGGGGATCTGCTTTCCGTGCCATTCGCGCAGGGCGGGTTTGTAATCGAACAGGTCGACGTGCGAGGGCGCGCCGTTCTGGAACAGGTAGATCACCCGCTTCACCTTCGCCGGGAAATGCGGCAGGTGGGGCAGGCCGGGAACGCCTTGGCGACGCACCGCCGCCCGGCCCTCCAAGCCGAGGAGCGAGGCCAGCGCCGCGGTGCCGATACCCATCACCGAGCGGGAGAAGAACTGACGGCGGGTGTGGTGGGCGCTCGCCTCGGCGAGCGGATCAAGCGGCGTCATGGCGTTCACTCCTTGGAAAGAACCTCGTCGAGGTTGAGCAGTAGCGAGCACAGCGCCGTCCAAGCCGCGTGCTCCACCGGATCCACACCCGACGCGCGGGGGGCCTCGCCTGCCACCGTCAGCATATCAGCCGACGGCCGGTCGGACGCGAATTGCTCGCGGACCGCCTTCAGCCGGCCCGTCAAAATGCCGGCTTCCACGGCCGTGGGGGGACGCGCCGTGGCGAGCCGGAAGGCCCGCGCCAACCGGGCCGAGTCGTCGCCTTCGGCGGAGAGCACCCGCTGCGCCATCACGCGGGCAGCCTCGACATAGGCGGGGTCGTTCAACGTCACCAGAGCGTGGAGCGGGGTGTTGGTGATCGGCACCTTGAGTGTGCAGACCTGCCTCGCTCCGGAATCGAAGAACGTCGTGGGCCCGACGATGCGCCGCCAGAACACGTACAGGCTGCGGCGATAGAGCGCGTCGCCGTGGTCCTGCGCGTAGGTCTTCTTGCCAAAGGTCGCTTCCTCCCAGATCCCGGCGGGCTGATACGGCCGGACCGAGGGCCCGCCCATGGAGAGGTTTACCAGACCGGACACGGTGAGCGCCTGGTCTCGGATCATCCACGAAGGCAGGCGGTGCCGCGGGCCACGTGCGAACAATCGGTTCTCCGGGTCGCGCTCCCGGAGCTCGGCGCCGGTCCGCGACGATTGGCGGTAGGTGGCGCTCGTGACGATCAGCCGATGCAGGCGCTTCATGTCCCAGCCGGAAGCCACGAATTCCGTCGCAAGCCAATCGAGGAGCTCAGGATGCGAGGGCGGCTCACCCTGCACGCCGAAATCCTCGGATGTCTTGACGAATCCGGTGCCGAAGAACGCCTGCCAGGCACGGTTGACCGTCACGCGGGCGGCGAGCGGATTCTCCGCCGACACCAGCCAACGCGCGAGGTCGAGGCGGTTGAGCCGGTTGGACGGGCCCGGCTCGGCGCTTCCCGGACGGAACAACGCGGGCACGGCGCCGTAAGCGCGCACGTCGGTCTTAGCCTCGTAGTTGCCACGGGTCAGGAGAACTGTCTCCCGCGGCTCGGCGAGTTGGTCCATGATCATCACGCGCGTGATATTGTCGGCCGCGCGGTCCCGGGCACGGATCGCGGCGATGTGGCGCTGCAGGAGCTTCGCGTAGGCCGGGTCCGGTTCGGTATCGCGGAAGTGGGGCAAGGCCTCGAGCAGCCCATCAAGGCTGCGGCGCCGTACCTCGGTGCGCGCGTGGGTCGCGGGCAGGTTGCCCGGCAACCGCTGCGCCTCGGGGGAATCGATGACGGGTTTGCCCTCAGGACGGGGAAACTTCGTGAGCTCGAACTTATCGATCTCCACGGCGATGGCCTCGATCCCCGCCTGCGCCTTCTTCACGGCCTCGGACTCGGCCGGGGTGGAAAGATCGAGCACCGGCGCGATGGCCCCGCTCCGCCCCCCCGCCGCCCGTCCGGTCTCGGACATCTGATTGAAGACGTCGAAGAGCGCATAGTAGTCCTTCTGCGATACCGGGTCGTACTTGTGGTCATGGCAGCGGGCGCACGCGAACGTGATCCCCATCCAGATCGCCCCCGTGGTCTCGACGCGGTCGAAGACGTTTTCCACCCGCGTCTCTTCGGCGATGCGTCCGCCCTCGCCGTTGAACATGTTGTTCCGGTGAAAACCGCTCGCGATCTTCTGCTCGCGCGTCGCCTCCGGCAGCATGTCACCTGCGAGCTGCTCGATCGAGAAACGATCGAACGGCATGTTCGCATTGAGCGCGTTCACCACCCAGTCGCGCCATGGCCACATCGTGCGCTCGGGATCACCTTGGAAGCCGTTGGTGTCGGCATACCGCGCCGCGTCGAGCCAGTCCCAAGCCCAACGCTCCCCGTAGCGGGGCGAAGCCAGCAGCCGGTCGACCGCCCGCTCGTAGGCGCCAAGCGTCCGGTCCGCGAGAAAGGCCGCGAGTTCCTCCTCCGTGGGCGGCACTCCGGTCAGGTCGAGCGACACCCGCCGCAGTAGCGTGGCAGGCGAAGCCTCGGGCGACGGCTCCAATTTCTCCCGCGCCAGCCGCGCGCGGACGAAGGCGTCGATCGGGTGCGCGCCGTGTCCGGCCGGCACCTCGGGACGACGCGGAGCCTCGAACGCCCAATGGCCGCCCCAAGGCGCCCCAGCCTCAATCCAGCGCCGTAGCAGGGTGATCTCCTCCGGCTTCAGTTGCCGCGCCGCCTTGGGCGGCGGCATCACCTCGTCCTCGTGGCGGCTCGTGATCCGCTGAAAAAGCTCGCTCGCGGCGACGTCGCCGGGCTTCACGACCATCACGCCGTCGCGGGTGCGGAACAGTCCTTCGCGGGTATCGAGCCGGAGCTTGGCCTCCCGGGTGGCCGCATCCGGTCCGTGGCAGTGGAAGCAGGCGTCGGAAAGGATCGGCAGAATTTCGCGGTTGAAGTCCACCGCGGTCGCGGCCGCCGCCGGTACGGCAAAGCCTAGCACGGCGAGAAGCGGCAGGACGGGGCGGAGGGGCGACATGCGGCTAGGTCACCATCCCCGCGCGCAATTCCTAGTCAAACCCGCAGCGCCGGAAGTCCCCTCAATAGCCCGCGGCGGCGTTCGTGCGGCGCGGGTCGGCGTAGCCGGTGAGCGTGCCATCGGCATTGAACTCGATCGCATTGATCCCGCCGAAGTGCTTCCCGGTCCCGGCCGGCTCCCGCAGGACGACGTTCCAACCGCGTTCCTTGAGCGCGGTCGCCACGGCGGCCGGCAGCGACTGCTCGGCCTCGAGCGCCTCCTGCTCGTTGCTCCGCACCGCGGCTTGAAAATGAACCCGGGTATCACCGATCGCCTCGGCCAGCGGCCGGCCGAGGGCCAGCCGGTCGTGGAGTACCTGCAGCAACGCGGTGGGGATGCGAGAGGAGCCGGGCACGCCCACGGCGAGGACCGGCTTGCCGTCGCGCAGGACGATCGTCGGCCCGATCGTGCTGGTGGGACGCTTGCCCGCGGCGACGTAGTTGGGACCGCGGGCATTGGTCGTGCTGAAGTTCATCATGGTGTTGTTCATGACGACCCCCGTGCCGGGCGGCACGACGCCGGCGCCGAAATGCAGGCTTTGCGACTGCGTCGCGCACACGATGTTGCCGTGGCGGTCCGCCACCGCGAAGTGCGTCGTCGCGGCCATCGCACTCTCGAAATAAGGATTTTCCTCCGCGGGCGGCTGCCAGGAGGCCAGCTTACGCTTGGCCCCGGCCGGACCGAACGCCTTCGTCCGCAGTTCACCGATCGCATCCGGCGCGAGCAGCTTTTCCACCAGGAACGCCGACTCCGGCACGTCACCCACCGTGCGGGAGATCGCCGGCTGCGCGGCCCGCCACACGCGGCCGAGGCGGTCGAGATGTTCAGCTGTGCGCAGCGGCGCGAGGGGCGAGGCCTCCGTTTCCAGGACCTTCAGGATCGGCAGGAAAAGCGCCGCGCCGCTCGTCGGCGGCGGTCCCGAGTGCACGACGTAGCCGCGAAACTGGGCCGAGACCGTGCTCGTCACCCGCGGCTCGTAACCCTCGAGGTCGGACAGCGTGATCCAGCCGCCGCCGGCGCGCGAAGCCTGTGCGATCGCCCGTGCGACCGCTCCTTTGTAGAAACCATCGCGCCCGTCGCGGGCCAGCGCCTCCATCGTGCGGGCGAGGTCCTCGTTGGGCAGCAGCGAGCCCACGGCTGGGAGTTGTCCGCCCGGCAGGTAAAGCCGCGCAATCTCGGCATCGCCGCGCCTAAGCTTCTTTTCCTGCTCGGCGAACTGCTCGCGGGACTTCGGCAGGATCTCGAATCCCTTCCGGGCCAGGTCGATGGCGGGCCGCACGGCCTCCGCCCACGAACGCGCCCCCCAGCGCTGGTGCGCCGTCCACAGCCCGGCGGCTAATCCGGGCACGCACACCGACGGATAACCCGTCGAGCGCTCCTCGGACGGCATGCCCACCCAACGCGCCACGTTCACCGCACCCGCGGCGTCCATGCCGTCGATCGCGGTGACCTTTCCCGTCTTCGCCTCGAAGTGCAGCAGCATCAGCTTGCCGCCCAATCCCGAGCCGTACGGTTCGGCCACCCCAAGCGCGAGGGAGGTCGCCACCGCAGCATCCACGGCGTTGCCACCGGCGCGCAGGACCTCGAGCCCTGCCGCAGCAGCCTGGGGATGCCCCGCGACGACCATTCCGGAACGTCCGTGGACCGGATTCACCGCCACGGGAACCTCGGCACGGAGGTGGAGGGAAACGATCAGGGTCAGGGCAACAAACCGCGCGGGGCTCATGATTGAGCCCTCAGCGTGACGCAACCCGAGCCCGCGGCGCGAGCGCGGATTCCGAAGCATTCACCCGCCCTGCAGGCGGCGCAGCACTTCGCCAAGCAGGTAGATGGATCCGGTCACGACGACGACATCGTCCGGCCCTCCCGCGGCACACACGCCGGAGCGCGGAAAGAGATTCGCCACGTCGGCCCGATACAGGCGGCCGCGGAAACCCGCCGGCACCAGCGCCTCGAGTTCCGCGTGCGTGCAGGCGCGCGCCTGGTGTGGAACCGTGAAGTGGATCTCACGGGCGTGCCGGGCGATCGCCTCGATCAACGGCCGCGCGCGGGCGATGCCGAGAACGCCGGTGATCACGACCGGCGCGCGCCCCGTTTCAGCCGCAAGCCGCGAGAGATTCGATTCGAGGATGGCGGCTCCCTCGGGGTTATGGGAGGCGTCGAGGACGAGCAGTCGACCGCCGACCGTCGTGCGCTGCCAGCGCCCCGGCCAATCGACGTGGGCCAGCCCACGTTCGATCACCTCAGGCGTGATCCGCCAGCGTGCGCCCAGCAGACGGGCCACCAAGGTCGCGGTCGCGGCGTTCCACCGCTGGTAATCACCCTCGAGGTTGGTCCGCGGATAGGCATCCACCGCCGCGCCGAACTCCGCGGCGACGGAGACCAGGGGCGCCCCGCGCGCGGCGGAGATCTCCCGGATCACACGTTCCGCCTCGGGCGGCACGCGCCCCAGCACCACCGGCCGGCCGGGCTTGATGATGCCCGCCTTCTCAGCCGCGATCTTTCCCAACGCGTCCCCCAGGATCTCGCAGTGATCCATCGCGATCGACGTGATCACGCTGACTTCCGGCGTAACGACGTTGGTGGCATCGAGCCTTCCACCGAGGCCGACCTCGATCACCGCGACGTCGCAGCGTTTCCGCGCGAACTGCAGGAACGCCATCGCGGTGAGGTATTCGAAGAAACTGGGTGCCATGTCGGGGTCCGCCCCGATCCGCGCCGCCACCGGCGCAAGTTCCTCCGCGTACCGCACGATCTCACCCTCGGTCAGCCGCACGCGGTCGACCTGCACGCGCTCACCGAGGTGCACGAGGTGGGGAGAAGTGTAGAGCCCGGTGCGCCAGCCCGCCGCGTGCAGGATCGCCTCAACCATCGCGGACACGGACCCCTTGCCGTTCGTCCCGGCCACGTGCACGCACGGCAGGGAGCACTCGGGACGGCCGATTTCGCCGCAGAGCCGGCGCATGCGGTCGATGCCGAAACTCCGGCCGACGGGCTTCAGTTCAAAAAGGCGGTCCACGACCGCCTGATAAGCGGGCTCAGCGCTCATCCCATCACCACACCAAGGGCGGACCGACGGGCCCGCTCAGGCCGGCGCCGGCTTCCGGCGGAGATGCAGGGCGGCAAGGATTTCCCGCAGCCGGTCGCGCATCTCGATCCGGCTCACAATCTGGTCGATCAGGCCGTGTTTGAGGAGGAACTCGGCCGTCTGGAATCCCGCCGGTAACGTCTGCTTGGTGGTGTCCTTGATCACCCGGGCGCCCGCGAAGCCCACCAGCGCCCCCGGTTCGGCGAGGATCACGTCGCCCAAGGTGGCGAAACTGGCCGTGACGCCGCCCATGGTCGGATGGGTGAGGATCGAGATGAACGGCAAGCCCGCCTCCGCGAGCCGACCCAGCGCCGCGCTGGTCTTGGCCATCTGCATGAGGGAGTAGATGCCTTCCTGCATGCGGGCGCCGCCGGAAGCGCTGAAGATCAGGCAGGGGGTTTTCCGATTGATCGCCAACTCGACTGCCCGGGTGATCTTTTCCCCTGCCGCCGCTCCCATCGCGCCCCCGCAGAAGCGGAAATCCATCACCGCCAGCGCCACGTCGATACCATGGATCTTGCCGTGACCCGAGATCACCGCCTCGGGCAGGCCGCTGTCCTTCTCGTAACGCTTGATCCGCTCGGGATAAGGCTGGGAATCGACGAACTTCAGGGGGTCGGTCGAGCGCACCGCCGCGTCGGCCTCCACGAAGCTGTCTTCATCCAGAAGGGCGGCGATCCGTTGGCGGGCACCAATCGGGAAATGGTGGCCGCTTTTGGGCGACACCATCTGATTATCCTCGATCTCCTTGTTGAAGATGATGTCCCCGGTGGCCGGATCCTTGGTGTATAAACCTTTGGGGATGTCCTTCTTGCGCGTCCGGCGGACCGTATAGGTAGGCTTGTCGAAATGCATGATGGTTCAGCCGTGGGCCAGGGTTACCACGTCGAGAGTCTCGACGCCGGCGTCGCGGAGGACACCGGCGCAACTGTTGAGCGTGGAACCAGTCGTGAAGACGTCGTCGACAAGCACATGAAGCTGGCCGCGAGTAAGCGTGGCGCCGGGGTCGAGTGCAAAGGCATTCTTGAGGTTCCGGCGCCGCTCCGTCCGGTCAAAGGCGGTCTGGGTTTCGGTGTCGACCACCCGCCGCAACACCGTCGCGACCGTGGTCCCGTGGCCGGCCACCTCCGCCAGCCGACCCGCGATCAATTCCGCCTGGTTGTAGGAACGGTCGCGGGCCTTCCGCGAGTGCAGCGGCACCGGCACCAGCCGCGCCCCGCGCACCGCCTCGATGATGTGCGGCGAGCGCCGGAAGATCTCGGCGACATCCTCCAGTACGTGGAGTCCGCGGTGATACTTGAGTTCGATCACCAGCGAACGCACCGGACCTTTAAACAGCGTCGCCGTGCGGCCGGCGCGGAACTCCGGCGCCAGCCCGTCGCATTTCACGCACACTCGTTCGCCTTCCAGGGCACCGAAGAAGGGATGTCCGCAGGTGCAGCAGTGCGGAGGTGAGACGAACGCCACCTGAGAGGCGCAGAGGCGGCATAGGTGACGGAAGCCTCCGGCGCCGTCCTCCGGCTCCTCCACCAATTCCCGGCAATGGACGCAGAGCGGCGGAAACACCACGTCCCGCAGCCCCCGCCACCAACGTTGCCAGGAGGGCGGCACGGACCGTCCTCAATAGAAGACCTTCATCAGAAACAGCCCCTGCGGCGGGGCCGTCTGTACCAGCGGCGTACGCGTCCGGGCGTCGAGCAGGGCCTTCACCGCCTCCGGAGTCATCCTTCCCTCCCCGACCGCGACCAGCGCGCCGACGAGGCTCCGCACCATCTTGTACAGAAACCCGGCCGACTCCGCCGTGATGCGCACCCGGCGGCCGCGTACCGCGATGTCCAGCCGGCTCAGGTCGCGCACCGTGTCCTCGCGTTCGGGCCCGTTCAGCGCCGTGAACGCCCGGAAATCATGCCGGCCCCTGAGGAGTCCCGCGGCCCGCTCCATCATCTTGAAGTCCATGGGGCGATGGATCGCCCAGCAATACGGCCGCGTGAAGGGATCCGGATCCCCAAGATACAGGTGATAAACGTATCGCTTTCCCTTGGCGCTGAACCGCGCGTGGAAATCGTCGCCCACCGTCCGCGCGTCCTTGACCTGGATTCCAGGCGGCAACCCCGTGCGGAACGCCGCAAGCAGCTTGTCCGCGCCATGGCGCCACTCGGCGTCGAAATGAAACACCTGCCCGTGCGCATGCACGCCGGCGTCGGTGCGGCCACTGCCGTGGATGCGCACCGGCGCGTGCAGGATCGCCGCGAGGCGCGCCTCGATGGCGTCCTGGATCGCGACCCCACCCGCCTGGCTCTGCCAGCCGGCAAACGCGGTGCCGTCATAGGCGCAGGTGCATTTCCAACGCATGGGCTCAGGAGGCTCCCTCTTCGTCGGACACGACGGGCGGGAATCGCTGGTTGAGGAAATCCTGGAGAATCAGCGTCGCCGCCCGCGAATCGACGATGCCGCTTGCCCGAAGCTCGCGTCGCCGTGACTTCGCGATCGTCGCCTCGGCCTCGTGGCTGGTCAGCCGCTCATCCACGAGGTGCACCGGTAGCCCGAGTTCGGCCCCGAGCCGCGCGGCAAAGGCCTCCGCCTCCCGCGCCTTGGGGCCGGGAGTATCGTCCATATTGAGCGGATGGCCCACCACGAGGTCCGTGACCCGCCGGCGCCGCGCCACGTCGAGCAGGGCGGACCAGCGGCTCGCGGCATCGGCCTCCGTCAGCGCCGGCAACGGCGTCGCCACGCCCAGCTCGTCTCCGTAGCTGAGTCCGATCCGCCGGGTGCCGTAGTCGATGCCGAGGCAACGCACGCGACGAGTCGGGCGCCGGGGCCGCAGCGGCGCAATTTCATTTGCGGGCGGAACGCTTCGCGCTGTCCTTCGCCCCGATGCCGCCCGAGCCCTCCCTGCCGCCCGCCGCCCTCGCGCGGTACAGCCGGCAGGTCATGCTCCCCGGGTTCGGCATCGAGGGTCAGCAGAAGCTCGCCGCTGCCCGCGTGCTCGTCATCGGGGCCGGTGGGCTCGGCAGCCCCGCGGCGCTCTACCTCGCCGCGGCGGGCATCGGCACCCTTGGGATCGCCGACCACGACCGCGTGGAACTGCACAACCTCCACCGGCAACTGCTCCACGACGATTCCTCCATCGGCCAGCCCAAGGTAGCCTCGGCCGCCAAGCGCCTCGCCGCGACCAATCCCGCGATTCGCATCGTACCTCACCCCGAGGGCGTGCACGCGGAAAACGCCGTCGCGCTGTTCTCACACTACGACGTCATCGTCGACGGCACGGACAACTTCACCTCGCGTTATATCAACAACGACGCGGCCTTCCTCGCCGGAAAGCCGCTCGTATACGGCAGTGTCTACACCTTTGACGGACAGGTGACGGTCTTTGATCCGGCGCGCGGCGGCGGCTGCTACCGGTGCCTCTTCC
>JACCED011382313.1_pt1 | contig 21499 bp, 16 predicted proteins | sample 7455021 | NCBI WGS metagenome assembly JACCED01 (sample SAMN15323456, study PRJNA562643) | freshwater metagenome | isolation source: river surface water | place: USA:Blue River Watershed | collected 2017-08-19
TCAACATCAACGGAAGTGTCTACTACGATGACACGCGACTCGGACAGGCAAATATAAAGAGCAGCGAGCTTTTATCGCACTTGAATGCCGCAGGGATGATCACGCTTGAAGCGCACAAAGGCCGGTTGGGCTTAGCTGCAGACTTGGTCTACTCAAAAATTTCTGCTCAAGAATCTGCCATGCGCGGCGCGGTCGATCTGGGTAGCAAAACCACAGTTGAGCAAGGAATTTATACTGTTGGTGCAACCTACACTTTACACAACAGTCCATCTGCTTACGTCGATGTACTCGCTGGTGTCCGAGTGCTTGACCTGCGCGCATCAACGGCAATCAACGTCCAAGGAACTCCGCTTGGTCTAACTAAAACCAAATCGAGCACAATTACGGATCCAATTATTGGCCTAAAGGGCCGTGTACAACTGGGTAGTAGTGATTACTTTGTTCCGTTTTATATCGATGTGGGCGGTGGCAGCAGCAACACCGAAGTGACCAGCCAGCAAATGATTGGCGTAGGTCGTGCGTTCTCATGGGGCGACACAACCCTAGGGGTAAAGAACCTTTACTACAAACAAAAAAACAACAACGTCACGACAGATCAAAGCCTATACGGCGTGACAGTTGGGGTGACGTTCAAGTTCTAAGAAGATGTCCCACACGCTCGCTGCCTCCCTAGGCATCGAGCGGCTGTATCACTAGCTCAAAGGTAACAAGCACAGGGTTTTGACCTCTTGCCAGCACCCCTTCTGAGACTGTTCCCTTGTAGTCCACCATTGCAATGTCTATCCGCGCATTGGGTAGACCGGTGGCATCAGGGCGTATCTCGCCCGAGCGAATTAACAATTCCGTCACAAAGGGCTCGACGGTTCGCCCGTCGTCAAATACTGCGCCAACGGTACTACCTACCCCGCCTTCTATCCTCGCTGAGGTGATTCCCTTATCAAGGCAAAAGGTCTCAAGCGCATGACAGACGTCAACGTTTGGTGAGAGCCTAATAATGTACGAGGGCCGCGTATTTACAAACATCTGTGTGTAGGGTGCTGCAGAATGACTTGAAGTAACCCTCGGCACAAACAGCGAAAAATTCGTTTCTGCATCGGGCGTCACGACAAATTCAGCATCATGCACTGCACTACCGATCGCGTTAATTGTATCGAGCACTCGAACTTGGTCAGGGAGCAAGTGGCCGCAGTGACGTCGCCCGTCTGGTTCCCGCCAGACGGCATGACAGTGAAGCCAGGGTTTCCCATCGCGGACACCGTAGGTCACACTAGCTGTTTCAAGTGAAACCTCGCCTTGGACCCGAAAAGTGTCACTAAAGTAAACCGCATGATCGCTTGTATTGGACAGCGCCGGCATGCAATAGGCGAAACAATCAAAGGAGCCGCCGCTTAGACGCATCACAGCGCTAGACACTCCGAAGCCTGCCATTGCAATGGCAACCGAATCGATCAGACTATGGTCGGGTTCAAGAGTCGTCTCAAACGATTGTCCCCGACAGACAGCACTCTGAAGGCGCTCTTGTGCAGGTGTACCGGGATGATCAATGTGTCGCATAGGGGTTGGCAAGTGCGGAAATCTGTGGAATTGCGATAATAGGAAATAATCGCAAAAAACTTATTAGATAGTACCCAGAAAGTCTACGGATGCGAAGCCACTTAGGCACGTAATCTTTACCAGGATGCAATTATGGAATTTTCTCTCTCCCCCCGACAACTCGAGCTGCAAGCACGCACGCGCGCTTTCATCGCGGACGTCATTATCCCAATGGAGCGCGATCCTCGGGCGACAGCCCACGGACCTACAGAGGAGCTACGTAACGAACTGGTCGCTCACGCTCGGGGAGCGGGCTTACTAACACCGCACGCTTCAATAGAGCTCGGTGGTTTAGGGCTGACGCACGCGGAAAAAGCAGTTGTTTTTGAAGAGGCTGGCTATTCGACACTAGGGCCCACCGCCATGAATATCCATGCGCCAGACGAGGGTAATATCCACTTGATGGAGGTCGTGGCCACACCAGAACAGAAAGAACGCTGGCTACGCCCACAGGTTCAAGGCCTCATCCGCTCATGCTTTGCCATGACTGAGCCTAGCCCCGGCGCAGGGGCCGATCCATCGATGATGCAAACCACTGCGGTCAAGGACGGTGACCACTACGTCATCAACGGCACAAAATGGTTCATTACAGGTGCTGAGGGTGCAACCTACGTCATCATCATGGCGAAAATGGAAGACGGCTCAGCGACGATGTTTTTAAGCGATATGAATCGCGAAGGCATCGAAATAACACGTCAAATGGATTCCCTGGATAGCTGTTTTACCGGCGGCCATTGCGTGATGCGCTTCGAGAATGTTCGTATTCCGGCGACCGACGTATTGGGTGAGATCGGTCGAGGTTTCAAGTACGCACAAGTGCGTCTAGCGCCAGCTCGGCTAACACATTGCATGCGCTGGTTGGGGCAGGCTCGCCGCGCCCATGACATTGCAACCGACTACGCTCGCAAACGGGAAGCGTTTGGCAGAATCTTAGGTAAGCACGAAGGTGTCGGCTTTATGTTGGCCGATAACGACATGGATTTGCAGACGAGTCGCCTGCATATAGCGCACACTGCTTGGATTCTTGACCAGGGACACAGCGCAAACTTCGAGTCCAGCCGCGCAAAAGTCGTGTGTTCCGAAGCCGAATGGCGCGTTGTGGATCGATGCGTACAAATCCTCGGCGGCCAGGGCGTCACTGGGGAAACGATGGTCATGCGAATTTTCACAGACATGCGTGCGTTTAGAATTTATGATGGCCCTAGTGAGGTGCACCGATGGAGCATGGCGCGCAAGATCATTGAAGCGGGAGACAAGCGCGTATGACCACTCAAAATAAATCAGCGGCACTGTTCAATCTTGCAGGTCACACGGCTCTCGTGACTGGCGCATCGAGCGGTATCGGACACCATATTGCCCTAACACTGGCACAGGCTGGCGCTCTTGTCGTTGTTGCGGCACGCAGGGTTGATCGACTCGATGCGCTAGTCAAAGAGATTGAGCAGCTTGGCGGTCACGCGTACGCCGTCCCTCTTGATGTGACGAGTGCGGCGAGCGTAACGGCATGTTTCGATGCAATCGAAGCGCACGGGCTTCTGGCTGACATCGTTATTAGCAATGCAGGCGTCACCGTCGCGAAACCCGCACTCGAGCAAACCGAACAGGACTGGGATCAAGTTCTCGACACAAACCTCAAGGGCTGTTGGCTTGTCGATACCGAGGCTGCGCGCAGATTGGTTAAACAGAAGAAGCCCGGCAGCATCATTAATATTTCTTCCATACTCGGCGAGCGTGTTGCGGGCGCCGTGGTTGGTTACAGCGCGTCTAAAGCAGGCGTGATTCAGTTCACCAAGTCACTGGCTCTCGAGTTTGCTCGCTACGGCATTCGTGTCAATGCCATTCTCCCTGGATACGTTGTCACAGACTTGAATAGTGATTTTTTGGCAAGCGAACCCGGCAAGAAATTGCAATCGCGCATTCCATTCAGACGCTTCTGCGAAATGTCAGACATGGATGGTCCCATTCTATTACTGGCATCGGACGCTGGACAGGCCATGACTGGAACAAGTCTTGCGGTTGATTGGGGCCATCTCGTGAGCTCGCTATGACGCAGACTTTACCGACAGCTGCACTGACGTTCGACCAAGATGTGCTAGCAGCATGGTTAAAGGAAAAGGGATTACTCGAGAAGGCGTCATTAGTTGTGAAGCCTTTAACTGGCGGGCAATCCAATCCGACCTATCTTTTGACGAGTGGGCAGCAGCGGTATGTGCTGCGAAAAAAGCCGCCAGGTCCTCTGCTGCCCTCTGCGCATGCTGTGGATCGTGAATATCGAGTCATGCAAGCATTGCAGAATAGCGCCGTGCCCGTACCAAAACTGTTTGCATTTAGCGAGGACGTGGATGTTGTTGGCACGCCCTTCTACATCATGGAGTATCTAGAGGGACGCGTCATTGTCGATCAATCACTTCCCTCTTTCTCTAAAGAAGATAGAAGCCGTGTTTATCAAGAGATGAATCGCGTTATTGCTGCATTGCATAGCGTTGACTATGGCAAGGTAGGCTTAGATACATTCGGCAAGCCGGGCAACTACTTTAGCCGCCAAATCGCGCGCTGGAGCCGACAATACAAAGAGGCGAACACGGAAGACATTCCCGAATTGCACGCCTTAATTGAATGGTTGCCTGCCAATATTCCTGCTGGCGAGCAAACCTCAATTGTTCACGGCGACTACCGCTTAGACAACTTGGTGCTACATCCCACCGAGCCGCGTGCGATCGGTTTGCTTGACTGGGAACTCGCGACACTCGGACATCCTCTTGCAGATTTTGCATACCATTGCATGAGTTGGCATATCCCGGCCTCATTGTGGCGAGGGATTGGTGGATTAGATCTTGCGACCTTAGGCATTCCTGACGAAGCTCAATACCTTAAGCAATACTCTGATGCGACCGGCCTTGATGGCGCTGAACACTGGGATTTCTATATTGCATATAACCTGTTTAGGATGGCGGCAATCTTGCAAGGCATTGCGCGACGCGCTGCAGATGGCACTGCAGCCTCAAGCGATGCGTTCGAGACAGGTACCAAAGCAAGACCTCTGGCCGAAATTGGTTGGAAATACGCCAAGCGCTATGCTGCTAGCAGATAAGGTTCATTAACGGGTACACATTGCGACTCCTCGCAATACCTGACAATTTCAAGAAAAGTGAGGGCCAGGCTCGTCACGTCTGGGTCAGTCGCGGTAGCATAAAAGATGGTTGAGTTATTTTTTTTGAACACCCACGGAGGAAGTCTCATGAGCAAATTGGTTCGAATCGCAGCCGGTAGTTTCATCGCAGCAAGCGCCCTAATCGCTAGCCAGGCTTCGGCTCAGGTGGTTTATTGCACCGCCGAGGGCGTGCCGGCAGGCTGTGTTGTTCGCCCAGTTGATCGTGGCGCGCCCGGTGTTGGCGTCTTGCCAGGCCCAGGGGTTGGTGCGCCTGGACCAGGTGTCGCTCCAGGTGTTGGTGCCCCAGGACCAGGTGTCGCTCCAGGTGTTGGTGCCCCAGGTGTTGGTGCCGCGGGTGCCCGCGGACCTGGAGAAGGTCCTAACCGGGGTGGCCCCGTGAATCGCCCAGGCGCCCGCTAATACTTTAGGTATCGCTGTTATTTTTTGAGCACCTTGGTTGCTGCCTTAGCAATCAAGGTGGAAATCACGTCGCTACGCGGTTCTTTGTAGTGTTCGGAAAGCGCATCTAAAGCCTGTGAAATATCCTTATCAAGAATAATTTCCACGCGTTTTGCTCCTGCTTCAATACGCTTTCTCCGATGCTCGGCGGTACGCTCTACCGGTGAAATTGGTTTCGCGAGTCGAGGGCGACCGCGCCTAGACAGGCCCGGCAAAAAACCTTGACCAGGCAAGGCAGCAACCGACCCTGTGGCTGCACTCACCTGAGGAGATTTGACTTTTTTTGCGGCCCGCTTCGGAGCATCTGACCGAGGTGGCGTTTCAACAAAAGACCCAAGCGGCTCATCGTCACCGAAAAGTGAAAGCAACGTTCCTTTTTGTGAACCTGACATGCTAGCTCGTTATATTAAACCGGATAGGTATATTTATATCACTATCCATCGTGATCAGCTAACTACCTGGCATGGGTGGTGCCCGATTCCCCTCGCCCAACTCCCTTTCAAGCATCGCAGTATCACGCCATTGCCCGAACTTAAAGCCAACTGAGCGAAAAAGGCCGACCTGGGTAAATCCAGCGGCCTTGTGCAGCGCAACCGACGCGGGACTACTGTCACCGATAACGGCCAACATCTGACGATAGCCTAGTTCAGTACAGCGCTGAATCACCGCTTCAAGAAGTGCGCGACCAATGCCCTTCCCCGCCAATCCTTCCCGAACGTAAACAGAGTCTTCGACCGTAAACCGATAGGCCGGGCGCGGTCGATACATCGTCGCGTAGGCATAGCCAACGACGACTCCATCCATTTCCGCGACAAAGTACGGCAAGCCTTTAGCGAGAACATCCGCTCGCCGCTGCTGCATCTCTTGAACGGACGGTGGGGTAAGTTCGAAGGACGCGGTGCCATGCTGCACATGGTGTGAATAAATATCCTGAATAACTGGGATATCGCTATCAAAACTATCTCGTATCACAAGAGAGGATTTGCTTGAATTCATTTTCCATCCATCAGCTCAAGAATGGCTTGCGCAAATACCGAGGGAACCTCCTGCGGCATATTGTGCCCAACACCCGGTACAACACGATGCTCGCGCGCTCCACTAAACCGATGCGCTTGTGCGCTCGCACTGGACGGACTACGCACGCCGTCATCGGCCCCATCGAATGTAATCGTGGGCACATTAATTGTTGGCGACTGCGCTAGACGCGCCTCTATCCCCGCGTAGGCCGGATCTCCTGGCACCAACCCGAACCTATGCCGATAACTATGGATCACAACATCGACAAAATCTGGGTTATCAAAAGCGGGGGCACTGCGCAAAAATGTTTCGGAATCAAACTTCCAAGTGGGTGACCAAAGTCGCCAAAGGAGCTCAATAAGACCGCGTCGGTCAGCAGTCAAACCCGCCCGCCCTCTTTCACTATGAAAATAGTATTGATACCAGAGCCTGTGCTCGTTGGATGGCGAATCAGGCTTTAAGGCAGTCGCAATATTTTGGATGTTGTAGCTGTTAAACGAAACGAGCGCGCGACAACGTTCAGGCCACAACGCCGCCACCACACACGCAGCTCTGCCACCCCAGTCGTATCCTGCAAGTACTGCATCTTGCACACCTAGAGCGTCCATCAATGCCAAGAGATCAGCACCAAGTGCAGCCTGTTCGCCAGAGCGAAGCGTGGTCGACTCGATAAACTGCGTACCACCATAGCCACGAAGATACGGAACAATGACCCGACAACCTGCTGCAGCAAGAGTTGGCGCAACTTCGGCATATGTATGCACATCGTAGGGGAACCCGTGCATCAAAAACACGACGTCACCATTCGCGGGGCCGTACTCGAAATATGAAACGTCAAGAACGCCAGCACGGATGCGTCGCGGTGCTGGCATGATAGCCCTAGGAGAGGATGTTTGCATAAGCCAAATTACCGAAGCGACTTTAGATGACCGAGCAACTTTGGAAACTGTGCATCAACAATATCTAAATGCAACGCGCTTACCCGAGGGTTACCCAAATTAAGGCAAATGATAATAGCTGCCAGAACAACCGTAAGGAACAAAACAGTGAGGCCAAACTGCTGTCCGTTCTCGATCCCTGTTTTATAACCGCATATGGCTGCGATGATCATCAACAGCGCAACAAGCGCCTGCCAAAGAAGACGCGGCATCTGCATAAAAATCGATGCGTACTGTTGATCAAACATTGCATTCATCGATTGAACGCGCGCGAGGAAATCATTGAACACGACGCGATCGTCACCCGTATATTTTGGGAGCATTGAATAAGCCTGGCGCAAAAGCACTTGGCCTGCACCCTTTTGCGCATGACCACGCGCCTCAAGCCCAGATGGATCAATTGGCCTTTCGTAGAATGTCTGACGCAGATCGACGTATTCGATCAAGCGATTTAAAACCTCTTTTCTGTCATCAATTCTAAGAGTCTGCACCGCATCCATGACCGCAGAAATACTTAATATCTCATCAATGGTAAGTTTGCGGTGCGTCTCATAAATATGCGTGGATCCGGATAACTGAAATGCGACTAATATCGCAAAGAAACCAAAAATCGAAGTAATAAAAATACTACTAACTTCGACTGTTTCCTTGTTGATCTTGCGGCGCACGTGAGCACCATAAAGTCGGCTCAGAATGAACACGATCACCACGGCAATCGTCAATCCGATATAGATCCATCCGGACTGCAATAGCAACAAGCTTGTTTCATGCGTCATCTTTTATGCACCATTTCAGCCCGACGATTTAAAAGGTGATGGGCGGTTATTCCCACTCAATTGTTGCAGGCGGCTTACTCGACACGTCATAGACAACGCGATTAATGCCACGCACTTCATTGATGATTCTGGAAGAAACCTTGGCCAGCAAAGGGTACGGCAGAGGCGCCCAGTCAGCTGTCATGAAGTCCGAAGTTTGCACTGCACGTAGCGCAACGACATACTCATAGGTGCGTCCATCCCCCATCACTCCGACAGATTTGACCGGCAGGAATACTGCGAACGCTTGTGAAGTGAGGTCATACCAGCTTTGCTTCGTCTCTGGATCAATAGTTTTTCGGAGCTCGTCAATGAAAATAGCATCCGCCCGACGCAAGAGGTTCGCGAACTCGGTATTCACCGCGCCTAGAATCCGCACCCCCAACCCTGGCCCCGGAAACGGATGACGATAGACCATGCCGTGCGGCAAACCGAGTGCTAGGCCTAGCTTACGGACCTCATCCTTGAATAGCTCACGCAGCGGTTCTAACAACTTAAGATTAAGCGTCTCTGGCAAGCCGCCCACATTATGGTGGGATTTAATCGCGACCGCTTTACCGGTTTTTGCTCCTGCAGACTCGATCACATCCGGGTAAATCGTTCCCTGTGCTAACCATTTTGCAGACTTAAGTTGGCCTGCCTGATGTTGAAAGACCTCCACAAATTCACGACCAATAATCTTGCGTTTGGCCTCAGGATCCGTCACGCCAGCAAGCTTGCTCATGAACTGCTCAGTAGCATCGACATGAATAATCTTGACACCCATGTTCTGGGCAAAGGTCTCCATGACCTGCTTGCCCTCGTCTAAACGAAGCAAACCATGATCAACAAAGACACACGTTAAACGATCGCCGATCGCACGGTGTATCAAGGCCGCAGCGACAGATGAATCAACGCCTCCGGACAATCCAAGGATCACCTCGTCTTGACCCACCTGTTCCCGAATGCGGGCGATCGCCTCGTCAACATAATTGGGCATCGTCCAATCGCCCACGCACCCACATATGTCGGTCACAAAACGATTCAATAACGCTTGACCTTGAACCGTATGTGTCACCTCAGGGTGGAATTGCACAGCATAAAAGCGGCGTGCCTCGTCCGCCATGCCAGCGATTGGGCACGAATCCGTCGACGCCATGACCTTAAACCCGTCGGGGAGCTTGGTGACTTGGTCTCCGTGACTCATCCACACCTTAAGCATGCCATGGCCTTCGGTCGTAACGAAATCCTGGATGTCTTTTAACAACGAGGTATGACCACGTGCACGCACTTCTGCATACCCGAATTCGCGATGGTCAGCGTGGCTGACGATACCACCAAGTTGATGTGCCATCGCCTGCATCCCGTAGCAAATACCAAGCACAGGAACGCCAAGTGTGAATACGGCTGCTGGCACCTTGAGCGAACTATCGTCATAGGCTGAGCCGTGGCTACCGGAGAGAATGATCCCCTTGAGCCCGAGGCCAAGTTGCTGCTTCAAAAAATCGGCCGAAACGTCACCAGGGTGCAACTCACAATACACACCGGCTTCACGCACACGTCGCGCAATGAGTTGGGTAACTTGTGAACCGTAATCAAGAATGAGAATGCGCTGATGCATACGAGTCAAGCCTGTCTGAATGAAAGACACCGGCTCATGAGCCGGTGCCAAAAAATATACCGCTTGTGCGTGCGCACTGGCGGGCCAACAACTTAGTCTGCGCGGTAGTTTGGTGCTTCTTTTGTAATCTGGACATCATGCACGTGAGACTCGCGCATACCCGCTGCAGTAATCTGAACAAACTCAGGCTTGGTGCGCATTTCTTCGATCGAGGCACAACCACAGTAGCCCATCGAAGCACGCACCCCTCCCACCAACTGAAAAATAATCGCAAGCACGCTGCCCTTATAGGGTACACGTCCCTCAATACCTTCTGGAACAAGCTTATCTGCGTTATTGGCGGGGTCTTGAAAATAACGGTCTGCAGAACCGTCCGCCATCGCACCCAAACTACCCATGCCGCGATATGACTTGTAGGAGCGCCCCTGAAACAACACCACCTCACCTGGCGCTTCCTCAGTGCCGGCAAACATGCCACCCATCATGACAGTCGACGCACCGGCGGCGATCGCTTTTGCGACGTCACCCGAGAACCGAACGCCGCCATCCGCAATCAAGGGTACACCCGTGCCATCAAGCGCCTTGGACACCTCAGAAATGGCTGTAATTTGCGGAACACCGACACCCGCGACGACACGGGTTGTACAGATAGAGCCAGGACCAATTCCCACCTTGACCGCGTCTGCGCCCGCTTGTAATAACGCGCGCGCAGCATCACCCGTTGCGATATTTCCACCGACCACTTCTACTTTAGGGAAATTGGTCTTAACCCAGCGAACGCGCTCGATCACACCTGCCGAGTGTCCGTGGGCCGTATCCACCACAATGACATCGACACCTGCGGCAACGAGCTTTTCGACACGCTCTTCGGTGCCATCACCCACACCGACGGCTGCGCCAACGCGAAGTTGCCCGTGACTATCTTTGCAAGCGGCAGGATGTTCTGTGTTCTTGACGATGTCCTTCACGGTTGCTAACCCACGCAGTTGGAACGCATCGTTCACAATCAGCACCCGCTCAAGGCGGTGCTTGTGCATCAAGGTTTGGGCCTCAGCAAGCGTCGCGCCTTCTTTCATGGTCACGAGACGAGCCTGCGGCGTCATAATGGAGCTAATCGAGGCATCGAGGCGGTCTTCAAAGCGCAGATCGCGGTTCGTGACGATACCAACGACCTTGCCGTGTTGTACGACCGGCAAGCCGGAGATTCCATGTTGGCGTTGCAACGCAATGGCATCCCGCACCGTCATATCGGGCGTCAGTGTAATCGGGTCGATCACAATACCAAACTCATGCCGCTTAACGCGCGCAACTTCTCTGGCTTGTTGATCAGCCGTCAAATTCTTGTGGATGATTCCGATACCACCCTCTTGTGCCATCGCAATCGCGAGGCGCGATTCGGTAACTGTGTCCATCGCGGCCGATACAAGCGGAATATTGAGTGAAATATTCCGCGTCAAGCGGGTCACGAGTGAGGTGTCGCGCGGCAGCACCTGAGAAAAGGCAGGCACCAACAACACATCGTCGAAGGTGAGCGCAGTTTGGATAAGACGCATACAAATAGCTCCGAGCGCAAAGCGTGATTATACGATAGCGCGGGTCACCCTAAGTGGGCTCTCGCGTTCTGGAAAAACCGCATCCAGGGTGTGTATGGCCCCGAGGAATCCTTGTCTCCCCAAGAACGCGGCGCCCAAGACAGCATGACATTTCTGGTAACGCGCTCTGGGTGAGGCATCATCACGGTGAACCTGCCATCAGCCGTTGTCACCGCAGTCAAGCCTTCAGGGCTTCCATTTGGATTAAACGGATAGCGTTCAGTCGCAGCGCCGTAATGGTCAACAAATCGTGCTGCTGGTAGGACACTTTTCGCATTACCTTGCTTGGAAAAATTCGCAAATCCTTCACCGTGCGCGACAGCAACCGGAATCCGCGCTCCAGCCATGCCTTTAAAGAAGAGCGATGGACTCTCAACGACTTCAACCAACGAGAGGCGCGCTTCGTACTTTTCGGATTGATTCCGCGTGAATCGTGGCCAGTGGTCTGCGCCCGGAATCATTGACGCTAAAGCGGCCATCATTTGACAACCGTTACACACGCCAAGCGCAAAGGTATCTTTCCGTGCAAAATAGGCTGCGAACTGATCTGCCAGTTGATTGTTAAAAAGAATACTCCGTGCCCATCCTTCACCGGCACCCAACACATCGCCGTAGCTGAAACCGCCAACGGCAACAAGCCCTTGAACATCTTTTAAGTCGACCGCCCCGGATTGCAAATCCGTCATGTGAACATCCCATGCTTCAAAACCTGAACGATCAAACGCCCATGCCATTTCTATCTGACTATTGCAGCCCTGCTCCCGCAAAATTGCAATCCGCGGCCGACTTGCCAAATTAAGAAATGGTGCCGCGATATTTTCTTGTGGATCAAATGCGACTAGACCAGACATACCAGGGTCCTTTGTGTCCAACCATTGGTCGTATTCAGCCTGTGCGCAGGCTGGATTATCACGTCGCGAAGCAATGCGGTAGCTGACGTCGCTCCAAATCCTCCCAAGTTCAGCTCGCGGCTTATTCCAAATCATTTTGCCGTCGCGGAATATTTCTACGGCATCGTTTGCGTTGAGCGAGCCAACCACATGCGAATGCGCGGAGAGCCCTGCGCCACGCAGCACCTGCATGACAGCATCACGCTCTGCTGCTGGCACTTGAAGGACGGCGCCTATCTCTTCACTAAACAGCGCCTTGAGTGTCAACTCATCTCGTTGCACCGCAACCTGTTCAGGACGTATCTTGTAATCGCCCCAATCGGCTACGTTTGAATCAATCGTCAGCATATCCAGGTTGATAGAAACACCTGTATGACCAGCAAAAGCCATTTCACAAATCGTCGCAAGCAAACCACCGTCTGAGCGGTCGTGATATGCCAACAAGACACCACTCTGCGCAAGCGCACGTACTGTGACAAACATCGTACGCAGGGCCTGTGCATCATCAACGTCCGGCACGGTCTGCCCAACTTGATTGAACGCCTGCGCCAAGATTGATGCACCCATACGATGCTGACCCCGACCCAAATCAATCAAGATCAAACTGGTGGGGCCGACATCAGTGCGTAAGGCTGGTGTTAAGGATTGACGCACATCTGTCACCGGTGCAAAAGCCGTGACAATGAGTGACACTGGTGCAATCACCCGGCGCGCCTCTGCGCCCTCGCTCCAGGCCGTTTGCATGGACAGAGAATCTTTACCAACCGGAATTGAGAGCCCAACGTCTTGACACAACGCGCTCACCGCAGCCACAGTGTCATACAGTGCCGCGTCCTGGCCGGGAGCACCGCAAGCTGCCATCCAGTTAGCGGACAGCTTGATATCCTCTATTTGCGCAACATCAGCAGCCGCTAAGTTCGTTAGTGCTTCCGCTACAGCCATCCTCCCAGAGGCAGGTGCATTAATCATTGCAACGGGCGTACGTTCACCCATTGCCATTGCTTCCCCGCGCATGTTGTCATGGTCAGCAAGGGTTACGGCGCAATCTGCAACCGGAACCTGCCAGGGTCCAACCATTTGGTCTCGGCTTGATAACCCACCGACTGTACGATCACCAATCGTGATCAAGAATGACTTGTCTGCAACGGTCGGATGTTGCAACACCCGTGTGACAGCATCGTCCAGAGATATAACCGTCAAATCAAGGGGCGACGTATCAGGGGCAATACGCTTCACATCCCGGGTCATGCGTGGAGGCTTCCCAAGGATCACGTCGATCGGAACATCGACAGGCCGCGTGCCATGTTGCTCCGCAATGGGATCGAGGCCAGGTAAGCCCTCGCCTATGACCACTTTGAGTTGCCGCTCTGCAGTCGCGACACCGACAATCGCAAAGGGACAGCGCTCCCTGTGCGCAATTTGTTCAAATCGCGACAAGTCTTCGGGCATCACCGACAACACATAACGCTCTTGCGATTCGTTACTCCAGATTTCAGCGGCAGACATTCCTGTCTCTTCGAGCGGAACGCGCTTTAAATCAAAAATGGCTCCGCGGCCTGCATCGTTCACAAGCTCGGGAAAGGCGTTCGACAAGCCTCCAGCCCCCACATCATGAATCGCAACAATCGGGTTATTCACGCCCTGTTGCCAGCACCGATCAATTACCTCTTGGCAGCGACGCTCGATTTCTGGGTTGCCGCGCTGTACAGAATCAAAATCCAGTGCGGCCGTGTTGGTGCCAACTGCCATACTTGATGCAGCACTACCGCCCATACCAATGCGCAGACCTGGCCCGCCGAGTTGAATCAACAGGGCACCGGGTTGAATGACGTCTTTCTTGGTGCAGCCCTCATCAATACTGCCAAGTCCACCCGCGATCATGATTGGCTTATGGTAGCCCCAGCGCGTAGAGCCCGCGGACTGCTCAAATGACCGGAAATATCCCAGCAAATTTGGACGGCCAAACTCGTTATTAAAGGCGGCAGCACCCAAGGGGCCGTCAATCATGATTGATAGCGGACTGGCGATCCTGTCTGGAGCGCCATGATGATCTGACTCCCAAGCGCGCGGCGCATCATCAAAGCGCAAATGCGAAACAGTGAAGCCAGCCAAACCAGCCTTGGGTTTCGATCCACGACCGGTCGCACCTTCATCACGAATCTCGCCACCCGATCCAGTCGAGGCACCTTCGAAGGGGGCAATGGCGGTTGGATGGTTATGAGTCTCAACCTTCATGACGGTATGAACCAGATGTGAGCGGCTGGCATAGGTCGGAGCGACACCAGGCGCTGGCAAGCGCGCTTCGAAACGTTGCGCTTGACCGCCCGCCATAATCGCGGCATTGTCCGAGTATGCGACCACCGTACCCAGTGGTTGTGCAGCGTGCGTCTCTCGAATCATGCCGAACAGTGTTTTATCTGTCGGTTTACCGTCAATCACCCACTGCGCATTGAAAATCTTGTGCCGACAATGCTCGCTGTTTGCCTGCGCAAACATCATCAGCTCAACATCCGTTGGGTCACGTCCAAGCTCAGTGAATGAGGTCGCCAAGTAGTCGATCTCGTCATCGGACAGCGCAAGCCCAAGCGTCTGATTCGCCTCGGTAAGCGCCTTGCGGCCGGCCGCGGTAACAGGGACCGTGCGTATCGCTTTGCCAGGCAATGAATCAAACAAAGACTTCGGATCAAAACGCACGTCAACGACCGTCTCGGTCATCCGATCGTGGAGGCAATCGGCCACCTTTGATAGCATTTCCGCATCGAAGCTTTTTGACTTAAGCCAACTACGCTCAGGGGTCAACGTGTAGCAAATACCCCGCTCAATACGGCGAACATCGCTTAGTCCGCAATTATGCGCAATATCAGTAGCTTTGCTTGCCCAGGAAGAAACCGTTCCTAACCTTGGAATCACTGTTAACACGAGCGCGTCGCTCGACGCTTTATCCGCAGCGGATGACTGCCCGTAATCCAGCAATCGAACAAGCTTTGACTTTGCTTCCTCCGGCAACGCCGCATCACACCAAACGTAATGTTCAAAGCGGGCCGAAATCTCTGCGACGGGCAACCCAAGTTTTTGCAACTTTGACAGCAAGCGTTCATGCCGAAATGGGGATAAAACAGACGAGCCGGGAATTTGCAGGATGTCAGACACAGTGAAAACCGGTGATTTGGATAGGGGAAAACACGCATTTTAGCGCCCTAACTCACATTTTAGGGGTGAGACTAAGGACATCCTTGCTATGATGAATCACGCAATCTTTTTACATTGGAGACAAAACATGTCCATTTCGAGACGCACCCTATTGACTGGCGCTGGTGCCGGTGTCATCACCCTGGCCGCGCCGCTAAATAGCGTCTGGGCCCAGTCCAAAGCAGAATTTTCGTATAAATACGCTAATAACCTGCCTTTGACTCACCCCATGAATATCCGCGCCAAGGAAATGGCCGAGGCCATTCAAAAAGATACGCAAGGACGGGTTGAAATCCGTATATTCCCAAGTAGCCAACTTGGCTCTGACACCGACATGCTGAGTCAGGTGCGCAATGGTGGCGTTGAGTTTTTTACGCTCTCTGGCTTAATCTTGGCCACACTCGTGCCCGCGTCATCGATCACCGGAATCGGTTTCGCTTTCAGTGATTATGATGCGGTTTGGAAAGCGCTCGATGGCGACTTAGGTGCTCATGTCCGTAAAGAAATCGGAAAGGCTAACCTCGTTGCAATGGACAAAATCTGGGACAATGGTTTCCGCCAGATTACCTCGTCAACAAAGCCTATCCAGACCGCAGACGACTTGAAAGGCTTCAAGATCCGAGTTCCTGTCTCGCCACTTTGGACCTCCATGTTCAAGGCGTTCGATTCGGCACCTGCTTCGATCAACTTCAACGAAGTCTACAGCGCTTTGCAGACCAAAATCGTGGATGGTCAAGAGAACCCGCTGGCTATCATCGACACAGCAAAACTGAACGAAGTACAGAAGTTTTGCTCGATCACGAATCACATGTGGGACGGTTTTTGGTTCCTCGCGAACAAGCGCGCTTGGGAGCGTCTACCAGAAAAATTGCGTACGATCGTAGCCGGGCACATTAACGCCGCTGGCATGAAAGAACGTGCCGATGTGGCTGCAATGAACGCCGGCCTGCAAAAAGGATTGACCGAAAAAGGGATGATTTTTAACCAAACGAAGGCCGACTCGTTCCGTGATCGTCTGCGTACCGGCGGCTTCTATGCAGAGTGGAAGACCAAGCTTGGCGCCGAGGCATGGAATCTACTTGAGAAATCAAGCGGCAAGCTGTCGTAAGTCGAGCGTATTAAGCGGCCCCACACCTTGGTGCCGTTTGTGATGACTCCGGGCGTCTGTCCTTGCACAGCGTCCGGATTTTTTATATGACCTAACCGGAATCGCCATGTCGACCGAAATCAGCACCACTCCTCTGCCTATTGTTTCTCGCCTACTCAAACCAATCGAGTTTGCGAGTGCGTTACTGTTGGTGATTATCGTGGTGATGTTGCTGGTAGGCGTTGTTGCACGTTACATATTTTCTATTCCGATCGTCTGGATCGATGAAGTCGTCTCACTCTCTTTTTTATGGCTAGCGATGCTAGGCACGGCAATCGCCATGCACCGCAATGAGCATCTACGTTTAACGTTGTTTTTAGAGATGATGCCCGAACGTGTTCGAGGTTTTGTTCATGCGCTTGCCTTAGTTGCCATTGCTGCGTTTCTCCTTGCATTGATACACCCCGCGATCATCTACGCAGAGGACGAATGGTTTGTAAAGACACCTGCGCTGGATATCCCGAACACATATCGCGTCTCGGCGCTCGCGTTCGGGATTTTGTCAATGTTAGGCGTGCTCGTTGTGTACGCGAGTCATACCGTGAGCAAGGCAAACTTGCTGGGCGCAACAGTGGTCGTTGCCGCAGCGGCAGCTGCCTGCTGGCTAGGTTCAGACGTTTTGTCGAGTCTCGGTCTCTATAACATCATGATCTTTTTAGTGATTCTGGTCGCACTATGTTTGGTAGCAGGCGTGCCAATTGCCTTTTGTTTCGGCCTTGGCGCATTGAGCTACCTCGGCTTCACCACGACCGTGCCTTTGATGGTTGTCATCGGTCGGATGGACGAAGGTATGTCGAGCCTAATTCTTGTTTCCGTACCAATTTTTGTGTTGCTAGGCTGTGTGCTAGACGCGACAGGAATGGGAAAAGCGATTGTAGATTTCCTAGCCTCGTTGCTCGGACATATCAAGGCCGGTATGTCCTATGTGTTGCTGGGTTCACTCTTCATTGTGTCAGGGATTTCCGGCTCAAAAGTATCGGACATGGCGACCATTGCACCGGCATTATTTCCAGAAATGAAGAGGCGCGGCCACAAGCCTAAAGAAATGATCGCGCTTCTTGCAACCGGTGCAGCGATGGCCGATACGGTACCACCTAGTATCGTCTTAATTGTGCTGGGCTCCGTCGCAGGCGTGTCGATTGCAGGCTTATTTCAGAGCGGCGTCATCATTGCCGCGGTATTGCTCGTGGCACTCGCCCTACTCGCGCGCTGGAAGGCGCGTCACGAGATAATGGAAAACGTTCGACGCGCCAGCTGGTCTGTTATCGGCCGCGCACTGATGATTGCAGGTCCTGCGCTCGTGTTGCCTTTTTTAATTCGCAGCGCAGTCGGTGGTGGTGTAGCGACAGCGACTGAGGTGTCCACGATTGCTGTGCTCTACGCGATGATCATTGGACAGGTGCTCTATGGCGGCATCGGTTGGCGCAAGGTTTACTCCATGCTGGTTGAAACAGCGGCGTTGAGCGGAGCAATCCTTTTGATTCTTGGTACAGCCTCAGCCATGGCTTGGGCGATCACACAAAGTGGCGTGGTGCAGAGCCTATCTCAATTTCTCACGACACTTCCCGGTGGAACGGTCGGGTTCATGGTCATCACAATTCTTGTCTTTCTTATTTTGGGCTGTTTGCTGGAAGGGCTGCCAGCAATCCTGATTCTTGCGCCGATCATGTTCCCCATTGCCAAAAAGCTTGGAATCCATGACATCCACTATTCGATGGTTGTCGTCACTGCAATGAATATAGGGCTCATGATGCCCCCAATTGGCGTAGGCTTCTATGTCGCTTGCCGCATCGGAAACAGCTCGCCGGATGAAGTGATGGGCGCGATCTGGCCATATATTGCGGCACTGCTTGTTGGTCTTATCGCCATCGCTGCAGTACCGTGGTTCTCAACCGTGGCACTTTAGAACTCATTGTCTAAAGCCCACGGCACCGTGCGTAAGTGATTAACGCTTACGCACGGGTGGCAGATCGGTGCAGTGCCCTTCAGCCGCTTCAGCTGCAAGCCCAACCGACTCCCCAAGCGTTGGGTGAGGATGAATCGTCTTACCAATGTCGACAGAATCAGCACCCATCTCGATGGCTAAGGCGACTTCGCTGATTAGATCACCAGCGTGCGTGCCAACAATGCCACCCCCCAAAATCTTATGGGAAGTCGCATCAAACAACAGCTTTGTAAAACCTTCATCGCGACCATTCGCAATAGCGCGACCAGACGCAGCCCAAGGAAACAAGCCTTTTGTCACCGCGACGCCCTGCTGAGCAGCTTGCTCTTCAGTCAGACCTACCCACGCCACCTCTGGATCTGTGTACGCAACAGACGGAATCACGCGGGCATCAAAAAAGCTCTTTTGACCCGCAGCAACTTCGGCCGCCACATGCCCTTCGTGAACCGCCTTGTGGGCGAGCATCGGCTGACCAACGATATCTCCGATTGCAAAGATGTGCGCAACATTAGTGCGCATCTGGCGGTCGACCTCGATAAAACCCCGATCGGTCACCTGCACACCCGCTTGCTCTGCTGCGATTTTCTTGCCGTTTGGCGTACGACCGACCGCTTGCAGCACGAGATCGTAACGCTGGGGCTCAGCAGGCGCATTCGCACCCTCAAACTTAACGTAGATCCCGTCCTTTTTGGCTTCAGCTGAAACCGTCCGCGTACCCAGCATGACGTTGTCAAATCGCGGGGCATTGAGTTTTTGCCAAACCTTGACAAGATCTCGGTCGGCGCCCTGCATGAGGCCATCTTGCATCTCAACAACGTCTAGGCGCGCACCGAGCGCGGAATAGACCGTCCCCATTTCTAAACCGATAATCCCACCACCGATAATTAACATACGCTTGGGGATACTGCGTAACAACAGCGCACCAGTCGAGTCGACGATACGATCATCGGCCGGCAAGAAGGGAAGCTTCACCGACTGACTACCGGCCGCAATAATTGCCTGAGAAAACTTAACCACTGATGCGCCTGCGTCTGAGGCAATACTGAGGTGGTTTGGGCTCACGAACGAACCAATACCCTGTAGTACGGTAACCTTGCGCGCGCGCGCCATACCGGCTAAACCACCAGTCAGTTTGCCAATGACGCCATCTTTAAACGCTCGGAGCTTATCAAGATCAATCTTGGGTGCACCGAAGCTAATACCATGCGCGGCCAATGCTTGCGCCTCTTCTAGGACGGCTGCCGTATGCAGCAGCGCTTTTGAAGGAATGCAACCCACATTCAAACACACACCACCTAGCGTGGCGTAACGCTCAATCAGAATGACTTTGAGTCCGAGGTCAGCAGCACGAAATGCCGCAGAATACCCACCTGGGCCAGCGCCTAAAACAACAAGATCACAATCGTGATCAACCACCCCTGAAAAACTACCGGCATTGACCACTGCCACCGCAGGAGTTTGAGCTGGTGCTGGCTTTGATTCCACTTCCTTTGTCACAGTCGGAGCTGTTGGTGCCGGTGCCGCTTGCGCAGCACCTGCAACAATCTGCGCGATGACCGAGCCTTGCTTAACCTTATCTCCGACCTTAATGGAAAGCTGCGTCACCACCCCAGCGTGTGATGATGGAATCTCCATTGAAGCCTTGTCTGATTCGACCGTAATCAAACTTTGATCGACGCGCACAGTATCGCCAACCTTGACCAACAGCTCGATAACTTCCACGGTATCGAAATCACCGATATCCGGTACCGTGATATTGATTGAATCGCTCATGCTGATTCCTTAAAGTGCGATGCGACGGAAATCCGCCAGCAATGTGCAGAGGTAGGCGTTAAAGCGTGCTGCGGCTGCACCATCAATCACACGATGGTCATACGACAACGATAACGGCAGTGTGAGTTGTGGGCCGAACTGCTTGCCATCCCAAACAGGCTTCATGAACGACCGCGACACGCCGAGAATAGCGAGCTCCGGTGCGTTAATGATCGGCGTGAAATGCGTACCACCTATGCCGCCAAGGGAAGAAATTGAGAAGCATCCACCCTGCATCTCAGCGGGCGAAAGCTTACCGTCTCGGGCCTTCTTGGCGAGTTCACTACTTTCTTGAGCAAGCTCAATAATGCCCTTCTTGTCAGCATCGCGAATCACAGGCACAACCAAGCCATTGGGCGTATCGGCCGCAAAGCCAATATGAAAGTACTGTTTAAGAATCAATTGATCACCGTCAATCGACGCATTGAATTCGGGGAACTTTTTGAGCGCCGCAACGCAAGCTTTGATCAAGAACGCTAGCATTGTGACCTTGACACCTGACTTTTCGTTCTCTTTGTTGAGCGTCAAACGCAACGCCTCAAGATCCGTAATGTTCGCCTCGTCATTGTTCGTGACGTGTGGAATCATGACCCAATTACGATGCAAGTTCGCACCTGAGATCTTTTTGATTCTGGACAATGGCTGAGGCGTGATCGCGCCAAACTTGGTGAAGTCAACTTTCGGCCAGGGCAACAAATCCAGACCGCCTCCAAGTGCGGGACCTGTGCTAGAGCCACTGCTCTTGCCCACCAACGCGGCTTTAACAAAGCTCTGAACATCTTCTTGTGTAATGCGGCTCTTCGGTCCACTACCTTTTACAAGGTTCAGGTCCACACCAAGCTCACGGGCGAACTTGCGCACCGAAGGTGACGCGTGAGGAAGACCTGCTGTCGAAACTGGAATATCGAGCTTACCGACTGCGGGAGCTGGTGCAGATTGTGCATGGCTCACAGCAGGTGCAGCTGCAGGCCCAACAGCGGTCGCGACGGGTGCAGGTGCGGCGACAGCTGCCGCTTGAGCGGGAGCGCTTGTCGTCGCGGCGGGCGCTGGCGCAGCTGCAGCGCCGACTTCCAGGTGTACAACCACACTCCCTTGTTTGACCTTATCGCCCACCTTCACATCGACGGACTTGACCACACCACTTTGCGACGATGGGATCTCCATCGACGCCTTATCGGACTCGACCGTAATCAAACTCTGTTCGGCCTTAACGGTGTCACCAACCTTAACGAGAACTTCAATGACTTCGACCGTGTCAAAGTCTCCGATATCGGGTACCTGAATGGCTGCTGTGTTGCTCATTATGCGTCTCTCTATCAAGCGTATTGTGGATTGGCTTTGTTAGGATCGA
>JACCED010473779.1_pt1 | contig 21493 bp, 22 predicted proteins | sample 7455021 | NCBI WGS metagenome assembly JACCED01 (sample SAMN15323456, study PRJNA562643) | freshwater metagenome | isolation source: river surface water | place: USA:Blue River Watershed | collected 2017-08-19
ACCCGAACTTGCTGAAGCTCGTCGAGCGCATCGGGCGACGCCTGGTGCTCGAGTACGCGCCCATGGAGCTCTTCGACGTCCTCAAGGACCGTGGGTTTCTTCACGAGTCCACGGCGTGCCGGTACTTCCTCGACGTGTGCCGAGGGCTTGAGTACCTCCATAGTATGCACGTCATGCACCGCGACATCAAGCCCGAGAACCTTCTGATCTCCGAGGACGGCGTGGTGAAGATCGCGGACTTTGGTCTGGCCAAGCGGTCCACACGGGACCGTGCGAGGACCGTCTGCGGGACGGACGAGTACCTCCCGCCCGAGATGATTCGTGAGGTTCCGTACGACCACCGTGTGGACATCTGGTCCACCGGCGTGCTGCTGTACGAGATGCTCGTGGGCGACAGTCCGTTCGCGTCCAACAAGGGACGCAAACGCGTCCACCACAAGATTCTGGTGGGAAAGGTCACGTTCCCCGAATGGATTCCGTCGGAGCTCCGTGACGTGATCATGTCGTTCCTCCAGGTCCGTCCGGACGACCGTGCGACGCTGCGGACCGTCCTCGAGGACATGTGGGTCCATGCGACGTCCCTGGGGCAGGACTCAGATTCAGACGATTCCGACGACGATTCGGACGGGTCGTGGGACACGCTGGACTCGGACGACTCAGACGATCACGAGTGACAACACAACGGTCGCGCACAGCGTTGCAAGGGCCCATGTGAGCGCGGACAGTCCTGCGTACCGGTCGAGGTCCACGACGGCGTGCAGCAAGCCTTTGTTCGAGGAGCCCATGCGGACCGTGTGGACCGTGTGGTTATCTTTGACGAACGACACGGAGTCGATGTTGTCCTTGTCCGCGCCGTGGAGGTCCATGAAGACCGCCACGGCGTCATCGATTTCGCCCGGTGTGCAGTCGTCGTCATTGCCATGATTGTACCGTGGTGACGTTTTTTGGAAGGTTGTTGACATCTGCATACACCACGTCATGTTTTTTGTGAGTTCGTTGGAGGTTGGTCCGTAGAATTATGGGCGTCGAAAGAAAAACAAAAAATGTCGTCGACGACATCACCTTCTGCCGCCGCGGAGCGGCGCAGGGAGTACCGCATGGCCACGATGCAACGTGTGATTGAGGGCGATCGCGAAGCGATGCTCGCACGGGACCGCGAGGACATGCGCTGTTTCGTCAAGAACCGCAAGAAGACGACGGGGACGTCCGGCGAGGAGATTACGGTCACGCCGTCGAACACGGTGCTCTGGCCGCGCGTGCAGCAGATTCTGGATGTCCTGCGGAATCCGGAGTTGTCCGAGGAGCAGCGCGACTTCTATTCGCAGCGGTACAAGATCTTCATGAAGCGCGACCCGCCGTTCCGCAGCCCCGCGGACGAGCTTACCAACGACCGGGACCGGATGCACAACATGTACAAGGAGCGCCGCAAGACGCTGTTGCGTCAGCTCGAGAAAGAACGCGATCCCGCCAAGATTCCTGAGATTCAGGAGCAGCTCGCACGGGTTCGCAAGGAACCCGTTCGGCCGACGAACGTGGTTCTGTGGCCGATTGTCGAGGAGGTCTACCGCGACTGCTACGACATGCGTCGTTCGGAGGCCGAACGGCTCCATTCGATGCAGAGGTACATTATTTATATGAAAACGGCTCCTGTACCGCCAAGCGCAACAGGCGCAGCCGCGGGTGGTGCGGGCGCCGCACCGGGACCGTCCAACCCCGGCGGTGATTCGGAACCTCTGGCCCGTTGGACAGTTTCGGAAACTCGGAAGAAATCTTCCAAGAATTCCAAGAAGGTTGAGGAATGAGCTTGGAGAGTACTGCAAAAGGATGGAATTCGAGGTGTCGCAAACGTCGTCGCAGACGTCTACGACTGCTGCGGCTGCTGCGGCTGCTGTGCCGGCGGCGAAGAAGCCACGTGGTGTTGCGAGCATTCGCCGCAAGATTGGCGGCACAGTGGATGGTTCTGCGGACGAGGATCCCCCTTCGTTAATTCCGGAGGAGTCGTGGTTCCGTCTGCAGAAGGATCTTCTTGCGAGCCAGGCGTATCTCTCGTTTGAGGAAGCGCGCCGCACGGGCACGAACGAGATGATCGTGGTCACCAAGGATCTGAACGAGAAGTGTCAGAAGACGTACGCGGTCATTCCGAGCTGGCGGCTTCTGAAGGACGAGATCCTGCAGTACAAGGAGAAGTCCACGAAGCGCAACTACTACGAGATGTTCATGCGCGAGCAGCGCGTGAAGCTGTACTTTGACTACGAGCTCAAGGGCCCGTTCGACGCCGTCGAGTGCTCGGACGAGGAGGACTTCACGGACAAGCCGCTGGCGGACGCCGAGTACGCGGTGCCGTGGTACCCCGCGCGCGACGGGCGTCCCAGTCGCTGCCACGACACGAGCGTGGCGAGCGTGACGGACGAGGAGCTCGCGCACATTGCGCTCGTGCCGGCGTACCGCAACGTGCGTCCCTCCAACAACCGCATCATGTTCTACCTGAACCGCGTGGTGCACCGTGCGAAGACGTCGATCCGCGACTTTTACGGCATCAACATCGAGGACCAGTGGTTCGCGATCCAGGACTCGAGCGGCGCGGACAAGGTGTCTTTCCACATTGTCCTGACGCGCGGTGTGTACTTTCGCGACTGCTCGGTGCTCAAGGAGTTTTTCAACCGCGTCATGTTCCGGAAGGAGGACCTCCAGAACACGACGCGCTTCCCCGAGTTCACGGGCGTGGACCCCTCGGTGTACGCCATTCACCGGCAGTTCCGCCTGCCGCTGTGCACCAAACTCGGCGAGCCCAACCCGGAGCCCGGCAAGCGCTGGGGGTCCCGCCCGCTGAAGATGGACGAGAACTTCTCGTGGGAGGACCAGATTGTCACGTACTGCCCGCCGGCGCCGGTGCAGGTGACGCTCGAGGACGGCTCCACGGAGATGCGCCCCACGCCCGTGGTGGACTTCAACGTCAAGGAGTTCGAGGCGCGCCAGCGCATTCTGTCCAAGGCGGTGTCCAAGGCGCCCACGCGTGCCGCGCTGGACACGACGGACACGGTGGAGGTCCGTGCGGAGCGCGATCTCCCCGCGATGCTCTTCACGATCCCCGTCGAGTCCGTCGACGACTACGCGCTCTGGGTCGACACCGGCATCAAGTTCAAGCGCGCGGGCGGCAAAATGGAGTCGTGGATCGAGTGGACGAGCCGGTACTGCGCGTGGAAGTTCCGCGCCACCGGCGAGCCGTCGAAGCGCGCGGAACGCGAGAACCCCAACGTCGCCTGCGAGCGCCTGTGCGTGGGCAAGTGGAACGGCTTCGACCCGACGTCGGACCTGCATCTCTTCCTCGCGCACGTCGAGCGCGTGGGAACCGGCAAGGTCCGGTACGCGTCGCCGGACGCGCCCGACGAGGCGCAGGAGCTCAACGGCGCCGAGCTGGTCAAGATGTACAAGGACGCGTCCCTCGAGCACATCGGGCTGCTGCACAACGAGATCGCGCAGGCGTTTATGCTCAAGCACCCGAACCACGTGTACTCGAACGGCAACTGGTACTTCTTCGACGGTACGCGGTGGCTCAAGGACGCCGAGGGCATGTGGCTCGCGCGGAACATTCTGCGCTGGCAGGTGGAAATCAACATGAAGCTCAAGGAACTGAAAGAACAGTTCGCCATCGACGAGGAGCAGGTCGAGGAAGCCGGCGCGCCCGGTGGCGGACACGGCGGACACGGCGGCGACCGTCGGCGCCGTGGCGCGGACCAGGACACGGAGGAGAACTTCGGGCACGTGCTGACCGAGGAGGAGAAGCGCAAGATCGCGGCGCAGAAGCTCGCGGCGAAGCTCAAGGCCGTCAAGCGGATCACGCAGGACGCGTCCATTGGCAACAACAACGCGCTGCGCACGCTGTACTTCAACGATCGGTTCGTCGAGGACCTCGAGACCCGTCTGGACCTGATTGCGTTCCGCAACGGCGTCTTCGACCTCGAGGCCAACGCGTTCCGCAGCGCCGAGCGTGACGACTACATTGTGCTGTCGACCAAGTACGACTACATCGCGGAGGAGACGATCCGCATGAACCCCGAGGAGTACGCCAAGTACCTCCGCGCCCGGCGGATGGTCGAGCGGCTCCTGCGGCAGGTCTATCCGGACGCCTCGCTGCGGAAGTACGTCCGCCGCTTCCACTCGAGTCTGCTGACCGGACGGTGCCCGAACGAGTACATCCACTTCTTCACGGGCGTGAACTCGAGCCAGACGGGCGCCAACGGCAAGTCCACCATCGACCTGTTGCTGCTGACGGTCATGGGCGAGTACGCTACCGTCGGCCACCCGTCGCTGCTCACGGGCGCGCGCGAGGCCGCGGGAGGCACCAACTCCGCCATGGTGGCCCTGCGGTGGCGGCGGTACGTGTCGTTCCAGGAGGTCAACGACAACGGCAAGGGCACGGTGACGCTGAACATGCAGGTGATCAAGGGCCTGACCGGTGGCGACCCGCAGACCGCGCGCGAGCTGTACGAGAAGCAGGCGACGCCGTTCCTGCCCACGTGGAAGGTGAGCGTGTCCGCGAACAAGCTGCCGCCCATGAACTCCGACGAGGGCGGTGCGCGCCGCCGCGTGCGCGACATTCCGCACGTCGCCAAGTTCGTCCCCGCGGACGAGATCAACAACCCGGAGTGGGAGTCGCTGCGCAAGCAGAAGCTGCTGCACAAGATGGACCCCACGATCAAGGAGGAGATTCGCGACAACCCCTACGTGCGCCTCGCGTACATGCACATCCTGCTGGCGGAACACGTTCACTTCCGCAAGGGCTCGTCCAAGGGCGAGCTCACCAAGTGCCGCGCGGTCATCGACCACACGTCCAAGTACCTCAAGGCCCAGGACGTCTGGCGGACGTGGATGGAGGAGATTCTCGAGCAGGTCGAGGTCGCTCTGCCCGTCACGCCTTCGGCGTCGGCGGTGGACATGGACGTCGCCGCGGACCCGGACGTCGCCGCGGGTGCCGAAGGCGAAGAACCCGAGGACGACGACGACGTGTCGAGCGTTGTGTCGGACGACGACGACGAAGGCGCTGCGGATCCGGAGGAGGGCGCCGAGCCCGAAGAAGTGTCCCCGACGCCTCTGACGAAGACCGTGTCCATCGACACGGCCAAGACGATCCTCCTGCAGAGCGACCTGGTGTACATCTTCGCGCGCCAGCGCCGGCAGATCATGTCCTACGGACTGACGGTCCGCCGTGAGGACTTTATTCTGGAGCTCAGCAACCCGACGCGCCTCGGGATCCCGCTGAAGCCGTGCGTGTACGAGGTGACGCCGACGGGCCAGCGGCTGGAGATTACGGAGCCGCACTGGCTCGGATGGAAGGTCACGGACCCCACGCTTCGCGACGAGATCGCCATCCACCGCAAGCGGAATGACTAAGTGTTGTGTTTGATTTGTAAATAATACACCATCCAAAATCGCGCCGCCAACGGCACTCGCGGATCTCGAAGAACAACAGCAGATGTTCAAGCCTGTTGTAAAACGCCACGACGGACGCGCGATGTTTATTTATAGAGCAACCGTAATGACATTGTCGGGTTCGGTGCGGCGCCAGAGGTGGCACTGGTACCCGCTCATGGATCCCTCGAACACCGCATGAACACAAGACGAGGCGTCCCGGACGTTGATGAGCTCGAACTCCCGCGGGGCGCCGGCGACGTTCGCGGGAGCTCCCTGGGTGATCTCATAGACCTTGGCGGCGGCCTTGTGGATCCGCACGGTCTCCGGATGGAACATGTGCAGGAGGTCGTCCTTCTTCGCGAGAATCGCACGGGTCCGCTGGGCGACGTTCGGCGGCACCGACGGCGACGTGGCCTTGCGCGTGCAGTCGTCGAGCCACGGGTCGAGGTACTGCGTCGTCACGACGTCGTACCACTCAAAGTACGTCGCCACGAGCTGCGGACGCGCGCCGTGGTACTTCCACAGCTTCCGGAAGCGGTCCTCGGCGCGGTCGGCGTTGTAGAACTTGTCGGGGGCCGTGAGCGCGCGCTTGACCGTCTCGAGCTCGTTCTCGGCGATCCACAGCCCCCGCTCGAAGAACATGTCCTCCACACGGACTTCGTACGACTCGAGCATTTTGGTCTCGAGCTCCGCGCGGACCGCTTCGTACTTGGTGCGCGTCGCCACGAGGTCCATGTCCGGCGCGCCGAAGATGATCTCGCGGTACACGACGCTGTGCACCGCGCTGAAGAACGCGAACAGATGTTCGTTCTGATGGCGCGCGTCCGGCTGGAACGGGGGCAGTGGGATCTCCAGAACGAGCGTAATGTAATCGTACACCTGACGAATCTGCGGCGTGTCCAGGAAAGCAAAGTCGCGGTTCCCACGGTTCTTCAGGTCCCCGTGGAACACCGTCAGCCACGCCTTGTAGAACACGTCCCGCGAACATGTCCCCAGGGTCGAGAACGTGTCGCGGACGTTCGCGATGCCCTCGAGGAGCTTGTCGGCGACCATGCGCTTCGATTCGCGCGTGATGTAACAGAAGTGGACATCAAAGTCGCCAAAGGGATCCACGAGGTTCACCGTGAAGGATTCCATTTCCCACTTTTTCTCTCTGTCCCGCGCGAAACCCGTCAGTGAACAATGTGTGCCGGATTTTTCGATGTCACCATGGAACAGACAGAACAAAAAAAATGCGTGACACGGATGAACGCGGATCGGTTATTTTTGAGTGGTTGGAAGACGCACGGGTTCTTGTGATCAATGTCGGGCACCGTGTGGATGTCCCGACGTTGTTCGCATGGTTCGCACCGGAGCGCGTGGTGCTCACGTCGGACTTTTACTTCTCGAACATTCCCGAAGTGGTCCGCAGTGTGTACGTGTGTCTCCAACGGTGCCCGACGGTCCGCGCGGTGGTGCTTACGGGTTTTTTTCGGTCATTTGACATTGTGCACATGTTCGCGAAGCTCCCGTTGCAGTACGAGATCACGCTGGACGGAATGGAGCACTTGAACGAGTACCGCGTGGATCTTGCGGGGGACGAGGAGGTCATGCGGCAAGTTCGAAGGACATGATGACAATCTTCGGGTCCCGCTGGAGCTCCGCGAGCTGTGCGCGGGCGTCGTCCTCGGTCGCGAAGCACCCAACGAGCTTGGACGCGTCGTTGAGGAAGCACGTGAGCATCCACGGACGCCCATGGAGCCGTTCGAATTCGCGGAAAATGGCGAGACCCGGCTCGAAGTCGCGCCACTCGGGCTGGAGCAGATCGAGGAGGTGAACGATGTTCATTTCTTTTTTACTTTTGGGTTGTACGAACCTTCCTACGGCGGCCATGACCGAATTTTGCTTTCTTACCTTCTGCAATCTTGAATTCGATGGCACCCAGGTGAGCCGTATTATTGAACTGGCTCATGTTCCAATTTTCGAGAAGCGTGTCGCGGATAAGTGCGTAAACGCCTTTGAGACGTGCGTCTGTGTTCAAAAGCTTCTGGAGGTTAGCGACATGAATCCTTACCATATCACACGATGTGCGTGCTCTCACATTTGCCGTTCTCTTTTGACCCTGAATGAATGCTGCTTCACCAAAAACACTAACCATGGGGTAATAGGTTGCCACAACGACGTCACCAACAACAACATCCGCAGTGCCTTTCATCAAAAACACGATGTCATTTGCATCTGCGTCTTTCTGAATAATGAGTGCACCCGGATCGGCAGATTGAGTTGTGAAAACTTTGTTATGAGCACCTGCTTTGATTTCATCCTCACTGTACAATGTTAAATTCCCCGTTTCAAATATATCCTTTGCCACATCATTCGGAACACTTGCAAAACCCGGAATTTGTTGAATAATGGAAACTCGAAGGTTTATGATGTCATCACGCAGACGTCTCACTTCATTGGCTAAGACAATTTCGAGGTCGCAGTACGGATCCACGCTTCGGTAACTAATCGGCGTTAAAGTATCGAGTAAGCCTACATAAGCGCCAGCCGGAAGAGTACCATTTGAAATAAGTCTGCCATTCGTTTCACGCATAACTGCGACTGTGTTCGGACGCCTAACTTTATAAACAATCGGAGCGAGCGAATAAACATCGAGTATCGTTTGGTTCATGCCGAATACTTTAATAATTGGCGACTGCTGACGTGGATTCTGCGCTTCCAACGCTATGTCGTCTATGTCACGGTACCTCATCGCTGCGAGACGCGAAGAGAGTGCTCCCATATTTCCTTTTTTTGTTTAAGAGACAAGCAAAAAAATGTGTGCAGAATAAAAACAAAACGAAAATGGCGTCGACCACGGATGACCGTGTCGCACAGCTTGAAAAAATGGTTGGGAAGCTCGGTGCGGAGATGCCATCCGTTGTCACTGACACGGAACAGTTTATCAAGTTTGGGGCAATCGTTCCACTTATGCTCATCCTGAGTAACCATTTGGGTAACTACCTACCTCTTCCGTTGACATCGGAAACGCGATTAAGCAATTTGAAGCGCTGGGCAAGTTTGGGGCTTATTTATTTGTTGCTGGTGATCTCGTTCATGGGCTCCATTGATTACATAGATTTCGGACTGAAAGACAAGAAGCTGTACCCGCTATACGACACGATGGCCGCATTGTTTGCCATGATTCTCCTGCTCATGGTTCTGCGCCTTACGCACTGGTGGATGTACGCGGTTGTCATTGTCATCTTCGTCGTGATGCTCGGGCTGTATTACAGTGTCAAGTGGGACGTGCAGACAAAAATCGATCGGGATCCCACGTATTCTATGAAAAACGCAGAAGAGCCCTCGAAAAAAATCATTGCCGCCCGCTGGCTTGGCATAACCCTCCCGTGTGTCATCTTCATTTTCTACTATTTAAGTTGGTGCTTTGTGAACGAACACTTCGCAGACTTTTACACAACCTCGAGCGTTGTACACTTCTCAAACGAAAACTACATTCAAAACTGCGAGGTAAATTACGTCAAACGTTTAGGTTTTATGGAGTTTGGACTTCACCCGCGACCCGTCACAGACGCAGACGCGTTCGCCGCGATCACATCGAAGCAACACTTCCCGAGTCGGGCATACAACCCATTCGGCGGATTGTTTGTTGGAAAGGATAAAAAGGTACAAAAGCAGCAAAATGAACTCGCAACCAAAATCATAAACTCGGAATCGATTTCCGATGCTGCAAAGCGTGAAAACTTATTGTACCTTGCGAATACGGATCATGTCGAGAGCATAGGACCGGTGAGACAAGGTCATGCTGCGACCAAAGATAGTTCCAACACAATGCCCAAAGTGGTCCCCGACAAGGTCGTGCGTGACATCTCTGGATAACGCGTCCCTCTTGGGAAACGCCTTCTAAGTTCCGGAAACCAAGAATCCGCACGGAATTCGGCCGGCCCCCGCGCGACCTAGGGGAGTCCAAGGAGCATACAAGTAAAATAAAAAGTCAGTCTTTTCCTCAGAGATGTCTCGTTACACGCCCAGTGTTGTCACGGTCTCGTACAAGACTTTTGATCCCGCGAACCTCGTCGTCGGCGACGAGCCGTACGCCCTCGAGAAGGGTGGAAAGCTCGTGAACCTCAAGTACACGCACGAGGGCCGCACGTACGACAAGCTGCGCATCCAGACGCCCGCGATGGCCGTCGGCAACGTGTTCAACAACGTCGACGACAAGACCGGACAGCTCGTGAGCTTCACCGTCGCGCTCAACCTGAACCATCTTTTCACCGACGACGCGCAGCAGGTCATGGACCCGCCCGCCGCCGGCGCGTCCCCCGCGCTCCTCGAGAAGTACGCGCAGCGCGTGTTCATCGAGAAGCTCGACTCCATCGACCAGGCGACCATCGACAAGGCGGCCACCAACGGTTGGTTCAAGGAGAAGGGGGGCAAGCCCATGGAGCGCGAGAAGGTCGAGGGGAAGTTCTCGTCGACCGTCCACTGGCCGACGGATCCCAAGTACACCCTCGGGATCCGTGTGAAGATCACGCTGCGCGACGCCATGGAGAACAAGGTCGTCATCTCCGACCAGCACGGACGCGACGTGACCTTCTACAAGGTCGATCCCGAGACCAACGCGTGGGTGTACAAGTACGACGACGCCTACGCGTCCACCGCCGGCGAGCCCGTGTTCAACATCGACGCCGTCCGCGGACGCAACACCCGCGTGATGCGCTCCATCATCGAGTCGAACAACGCATGGATCCAGACGGGCCTGTCGTGCTCGTGGAAACTCGTGCGCATCCAGGTCGAGGTCGCCGACCAAACCGCGGATTCCGCCGCCTGGGTCGACGACGACGAGCTCCCCGCCATGAAGCGCCGCAACGTCGACGCGGGCGAGGCCGCAGCGGGCGCGGGCGCTGGCGCTGCCGCCATGGCCGATGAGTAAAAAATGTGTACCACATGTTTGTAAAAATGTCAACACATGCATTGAGATATCTTCAAACGGGGAACGCAAATGTCTTTCCACAGGACACACGGGGACACACTCTCGAACAAATGAAGAGGGACGGACTCCTCGGACAGGGCACGTTCAAGAACGTGTACAAGTACGGGTCCGACATGGTCCTTCTGGTCCCCAAAGGTCAGCCCGACGAGTTCTTGCGGGACGCCGCGAAACAGATGGTGATCGCAGAGATCTTCCAGACACATTACGTTTCGCTCGACCCCGAACAACGCCTGCACTTTGCGAGAATCCCACGGATCCAATGGATCGGATGGATCCAGGGGACGCCGGTTGTGCTCATGGAGCGCGTCCCCGACGTTCTCGACACCGTCATGACCAAGAAGCGCGACCTCAAGACCTTCTGCGTCTGCATGTACCAACTGACCCGCACGATCCGCTGGCTCCACAAGAAGTGCAAGTTCATTCACGGGGACCTCAAAATGAACAACGTCGGGCTGCGCACACTGTCGTCCTGCCCGATGGTCCAGGCGTACATTCTCGACTTCGGCTTCGCGTCCTTCGAACTCCCCGATGTGACCGTCCCGCCCCAACACATCTACATGGACACGTCCACGCGCCGCGCGGGCCCGCACGGGAACAACGACATCCTCTTCTTCCTCGTCACATCCTACACCGCGTGGCACGACGTCCTGCGGTACCAACGCAATTCCATCCAAAGCGCGCTCGAGGCGTACGTCATGTATCTCGTCGACACGATCTTTGCACGGGTTCGCAGGGATCTCCCGGGAGCCGGCGCGGTCGCACAACACTACTCCGTGTACAACCCCGGGACCGCGGGCCCCACGTTCGACGACGCAGTGCAGTTGGACGTCGTGCGGGTCATCCTCGCGTCCTTCAAGGCAGACGCATGTGTCGCGAGGATCCTGCACCAGTCGTCCGCGGACCCCGAGGACGTCCAGATGCTCCAGCGCGCGCGCGACCAGATCGCACAGATCACCGACGAACTCGCACGGGTCCGTGCGGACGCCCAAAGCAAGGCCGACGAACTCGCACGGGTCCGTGCGGACGCGCTTGCGAAACTCGCGCAGGTGCAGAAAGTGGTGGACGTGTCATCGCTGCAGAAGACGCTGGAGACCATGTCGTTCGAGGACAGAAAGCGTGTGTACGAAAGTCTCCGGGACGACCCGCAAATCGTCGCGAACCGGAAGCAACGCGTGCGCGCGTTCCTCAAAAAGCGCTTTCCCCCGCAGTCCCCCGACGTCAGTAAGTAAGTAATCTGTTTTTTTTACACTCCAAGAGCCCGCGCGATGGCGTCCGCACTCGGGCGCTCCGTGGGAACATACTGAATCATTCGCATCACAAGGTCCGCAAGGACCTTATCGCAGCCAGCATGCACAAGCAGGTCCTCGAGACACACGCGCGATGCCTTCGGGATCTGACTGAAGAGCAGACGGGCGTCGCGACGCGCGCGCAGGGCGGTCGTGTAGCGCTCGTCGTCCTCCATTTGGAAGCGCATCAGCGTCAGCGTCCGCTCCCCGAGCGTCCCGAGAGCGTACGGCGTCGCGAGCTCCGGGATGGGTTCGTCGGAGTCGACAAACGCCCGTGCGTTCTGCTTCGCGGCGAACGCGCACCACTCCGGCATCATGCCCAGCACGAACTCGAACCAGCACAGCATGTCCTCCTCGCTCGTTCCGGGGAAGAGAACGGTCCGCGTCGCGATCTGGAACGCGATGCATCCCAGGGACCAGATGTCCATGGCGTACGTCGAGAGCCCGACGTGTCCGAGGATGATCTCGGGCGCGCGGTACCAGCGCGTTGTAAAGTACGGGAAGTTCTCTCCCGTGTACCGAATGGCCATGTCGAGGTCCTCGCGGGCACATCCGAAGTCGATGAGCTTCGGCACGCGCCCGACGAGAATCACATTCTCGGGCTTGAGGTCCGTGTGGATGAACCCCGCACCGTGGAGCGCCGAGAGTCCCCGTGCGATTCCGGTGACGACCTCGCGCACGTCCAGAACCTTGCCGTCGTACAGCGCATCGCTCAGGCTACAGTCACCCTTCTCGAGCACAATGTGCACGTGGTTCTCCGAGTACGCAATGTCAAAACATTGGACCACGTTCGCGTCGCCACGGACCCGACGGAGCACCGCAATCTCCCGCGCGGCCGCCATGTCCCGCGACTGGGTCTTCATCGCGACCTCGCGAAATCCACGTTCCGTGTCCAAACAGCACCACACGTCCCCGAACGATCCCTTGCCCAGCGAACGAACCCGCGTGTACCGCGCGGGTCCGTCGTGGCTCGTTGTCGACGTTGCAAATACTTCCGCCTTGCGCTTGAGAATGCTCAAGGTGGTTGCCACCGAATGGCGCATTTGTCCTTTTTTGAGTGTGCGAGTCATCACTTTTTTGAACATGGTGCGTCTCGATGGAACGTGGGCGCCCCTCGAAATCCGATGCACTTTCTGGAAACTGGCTTGCCTGTTTCCGGTACGTCGTAAGACAAAAAGCATGATCATGTATGCTGTCCTGCGGACGCAGTGCCTCATTCGCAACGGGATTTTGCCATCGAACACCAAGGCATTGGAGTACTGTGCGGTGTGCATGGACATTGACGCGCGCGATTCCTCCAAGCACATCGATGTGATTGCGAACTACGCGCGGTCCTTACAGGTCATCGGGTTCCATCCGAGTTTTTACGACGCGTACATTTGCACATTACCTGTCATGGAACAACGCGCACGAGTACATTAAAAGAAACATGGATTCTGCGGTCCTTGCCCGTGTGTGCGATGCGATCCGCACGGCGTCCGTGCGACACCGCGTGTACGGGAACGGGCTCATGACGGTCCATGTGTTTATGCAAATCTTCGGATTCGACAACCCGCGCGTTTCGTACGAGGCGTGCTACCTCAACATCGGGGACTCGTCGGTTCGTCACTTCCGCACGGTTATCGACGGGGAACCGTGCGATCCCACAATCTTCCCCGCGTCCGTCACGGACGTGACAACGACGCTCGAGCCACAGCACGGTGTCGTCATCGACTTCACCGAGACCCTGTCTCCCCACTTTCGTGAAGCTTTGTTCGAGCGGACACTCGCGTCCAAGTCGACCGCCGTGTACTGGACGCTGTGCCGCGACGCGACCTACAAGGTGCTCGAAGATGTCCTGCGGGACGTCGAGCTCCAGGGACAGCTTCCGTTCACCACCGCGAAGCGCAAGGTCCCCGCGCGATCCCACCCGTGTCCCTGCGGCTCGGGAAAAAAGTACAATGCGTGCCATGCGAACTTGTGGTTTTAAGTGACAATACATAAAAACATGGATCTGTCCTCGTGTTTCTGGGAGTTCGTGCGGGTCGCATGCATCCATGGGGTTTCGGACGAACTCAAGATGACCGAGATGTTCGCCAAGGTGCACACGTCCGTCACGCACCAGCTGCCCTTGCAACTCTCGTACGAGACGTTGTGTCCGCGCGACTTTCTTGCGTACATGGTGGTCCCCGTCGGTGTCGTGTTCAAGCCGCACTGCATCGAATTTCACGACATCAACGTTTTGTTCAGCGCCGTTCCTGAGATTCTTCTGTTCGCCAACGACGCCGCACGACTCGATCGGGTCCTCGAGTGCCACCGGCACATCCGCGAGGCCATCGAAATCGAAGAGCTTCTCACGGGCCTGGAGATCTAATTTCGACAATTTCCGGCTTCGAGTCCGGATGCGGACCCACGTTCACCAAAAAGGCGTCGATGGGTTGCCGCGGGGACATGTGATCAAGGTAACGCCGCACCTGCGACTGCATCGCAGGTGTCACGTTCATGACGCTCTTGAACTCCACGAGCGTTCGCTGCGGGAAGCAGGACGTGTTGCTCTCGATGACCATGTCGAGCCGCTGGAACCCGACGGAGATCCCGCGGTACGTGATCGGGATCACGACCTCCGTGGACACAATCGCGCCGGTGGACATGCGCAGTTCGTGCGCGACGGCGTTCTGGTACGTCGACTCCGAGTGCCCGGGACCGAGCGCGTCGAAGACACGCTGGACCGCCTCTGTAAGTACAGCCGACATTTTCTTGTTTACGTTTGGGTTCATGGGTACACCGTACGGTACTGACGGATTTGGAAGACGAACACGCGGTTGCTCAGGGCATTGTCGAGGTAGAAGTCGAAGAAGTTGGTGTTGGTCGACGTGTTCGCCGCGCGGAGCTCCATCTTGATCAGGTTGTCGTCGTCCGCGGCCGTGTTGTTCGCGACGGTGATCTTCGAAGACAGTCCGGTCGTGCGGCACCCGGAGTACCGGTTCGTAAACTGACGGTGCGCGTTCGTGTCGTAGCGGTAGTAACCTCCCTCCATGACCAGTGCGAACCCGACGTTGAGGTTCGACAGCGACACGGTGTAGAAGATTTGCTTCGCACCGTTGCCCTTCGCGGAAATGTAATCGAGGATCACACCCGTGTTCGAGTTCCCGTTGTTGCCTCCGGTACCACCCGATGAGTACCCCGCAAACGTCGCTACGACTCCGCTGAGACTCACGAGCGCGGCCCAGTGCGCGACGCTCACCGCCGACAAGTTCGAGCTCAGACTCGTAAGAGCCGCCCAGTGCTGGATGGACATTGTGTTCGTCGACGAACTCAGACTCGAAATGGCACCCCAGTGCTGGACGGACATCGTGTTCGTGGACGAGCTCAGACTCGACATGTACGACCAGTGTTGGATGGACATCGTGTTCGTGGACGAGCTCAGACTCGACATGTACGACCAGTGTTGTCCCGACATCGTGTTCGTGGACGAGCTGAGCGACGAGATCGCACTCCAATGCTGTACGGACATCGTGTTCGTGGACGAACTCAGGCTCGACATGTACGACCAGTGTTGCACAGAGGCGACATTGGTGTCAAAGCTCAGGTCCGAGATCAACGACGACACGAACGAGATCGCACCCCAATGCTGTACGGACATCGTGTTCGTGGACGAACTGAGGCTCGACATGTACGACCAGTGTTGACCCGACATCGTGTTCGTGGACGAACTCAGGCTCGACATGTACAACCAGTGCTGTCCCGACGCGACGTTCGTGTCGAACGACAGATGAGACAGAGACGAGATCGTACTTGACAACGCGGTCCACTGCTGGACGGACGCGGTGTACGTGTCGAAGGACAAATGGGACAGCGCGGACGTGAGCGTGTCGCAGCACGCGTCCGCGGACGACGACAAGTTTAGAATCGCGGACCATTGCGTTGCGGACGTGTTCTGAAGACTCGAGATGGCCGCCCAGTGTTCGACGGACATTGTGTTCGTGTCGAAGGACAGATGGGACAGCGCGGATGTGAGCGTATCGCAGCACGCACCCGCGGACGACGACAAGTTTAGAATCGCGGACCATTGCGTTGCGGACGTGTTGTTGAGACTCGAAATGGCGGCCCACTGTTGAACCGACGCAGTGTATGTGTCGAACGACAAGTCCGAGACCTGCGCGCGCGTGTTCGAGATCGCGGCCCAGTGCTGGAGGGACGCCGTGTTCGTGTTCGAGGACAAGTCGGACAACTGTGCGCGCGTACTCGAAAGAGTTGCCCACTGTTGAACCGACGCTGCGTACGTGTCGAAGGACAAGTGCGACAGTGCGGACGTGAGCGTATCACAACATGCGTCCGCGGACGACGACAGGTTCAGAATGGCAGCCCACTGGGTCGCGGATGTGTTGTTGAGACTCGAAATGGCGGCCCAGTGCTGGACGGACGCGGTGTTCGTGTCGAAGGACAGATGGGACACGGACGAGATCGTACTTGACAACGCGGTCCACTGCTGGACGGACGCGGTGTTCGTGTCGAAGGACAGATGGGACAGGGACGAGATCGTTGTTGACAACGCGGTCCACTGCTGGACGGACGCAGTGTTCGTGTCGAAGGACAGATGGGACAGCGCGGACGTCAGCGTTTCACAGCACGCGTCCGCGGACGCCGACAGTGCCTGAATGGCTTCCCAATGAACCCGTGACGTATTCTCCAGACTCGAAAGGCCTCGTGTGGTCACGAACGACATCTCCGACAAATTGAACGCCTGCCCGTTGAAGTTCTGGAAGATCCACTCGCCGTTGTAGTTCACGTAAATGGTCGCCTCCTGGGACGTCAGGCTCAGTGCGGAGTCGACGGTAATGCCGGCGCCGTACGGGTACACACCGCCCAGGTTGAGCGTAATGAGTCGGTCGGAGATCTGGAGGTTGGTCGTTTCGACGGTGTACAGACTTCCGGAGATGTACACGAGGTCGTTCGGGGACCCGATGTAAATCGTCTGGCGGATGCTGGAGTTGATGTTTCCTCCGATCATGATGCAGGACACCTGGTCGTTCGCGAGCGTGACGCAGTTGGTCGTCGAGTTATAGTACACGAGCTGATCCACCTGGCTCAAATGGTACTGCGTGGACGAGATCGCTGCCCAGTGCGTCGCGGACATGCTTCCCATCTGGGTGTTCGTCTGGTAGATTTGGTAGCTCAGGGACGACAGCGTTTCCTGTTGCTGCGCGTTGGCGTACCCGGACAGATGAAAAATTTGGTACGACAGGTCGCTCAGGGTCGCCGTGAGGTTCGAACCGTTCAAAGTAACCTCACCGCTCATATGGAGACAGCGGATAACGCTGAGACATCCGACCGTCAGGTTCGTAATGCGTTGGGTAACGTTACCACCGAGGGACGCGGAACTCTGTGCGGGTGGTGTCACACTCGCGACGGACCATCCGGTTGGTCGAAAGGACATGATGGTTCAAAAAAATCGTCAACGTGAAGGCAAAATGGCGAGGAAGGGGTTCGATGATTCTTTTGAAGAGTTCTTCTTTTTTCTAGTCGATCCAGAAAAAAGATTCGGTTGGCTGTATTCAAAACGAAAACGATGTTGAACTTTTTGATTTTCGTGTTTTGCGTCATGATCTTCGTCCTGGGGATGATCGGACTCAGCAAGTACCCCGATGCAAGCGCGAAGAAGGTCCCGAGCAAGTCGCAGCGCATTGTGTTCTCAAGTGTCGTCGGGTTCGCACTGGGACTCGCGCCTGTCATGTTCGTCCTGGGGACATGGGCGTGTGGCGTCGCGGGCGGTGCGAACATGGGACGCATCCTCTTCGGTTTCATGTCCATCGTCTCGTTCATCGCGTGGATCTACTGCGCAGTGCTTCTGAGCGACCGTGATGCACTCCAGCTTTCGCATGGCGAGAAAGCGTTCGTCGGGACCATGCTGGCCGTTTTGATTCTCGCATGGGGAGGCTTCGGGTTCCTTGCGTACCGTGGGGGTAACATGTTAATGTCGATGCCGTCGTCGATGTCGTCCATGTTACCCGGCATGTCATCCATGTCCGTCATGCCGTCGTCGTCAATGCCTGGCATGTCACCCATGTCGCCCATGGCGTCCATGCCGTCGTCCATGACGTCGTCCTTCCGGATGCCGAGCTTCCGTCGTTAATTAATTCGAGGACTTCAGAATGAACAACACAATGATTGCAACAATACCCCAGAAGATAAGCTCGTCACGGTGTTCGCGGCGCATACACTGCTGGCAATGGCACCGTGAACACATGGGTTGCTGTGGCGGCTGTTCGATGTACACGTAGCGCACGGGCGGTTCTGCATCAGCCACGGCGGCGGCAGTGGCGGGGACGGGCGGTGTCGACGCCGTCGCGGACGACGTCGCTTCTTCCACGCCGAACGCGGACCGCAGACTCATGGGTCGCACCGACTGTTTGGAGAACATGTGTGTGTGTCTTTTTAAAAGACGCGTGGGCGAAAAAAAAACATGAACGTGTCGTGGGTGCTCGCGAACGCGCCGTACGCAGCCGTGATGTACGGCGTGTACAAGTTCTTTCCCAAGTGGCTCACACCCACGTTCGTGATCATTGTGTTTTTGTTGTCGTTCATCCAGTCCGCACTGATCCTTCACGGCTCATCGGTATTCACACGTGCCTGTCTCATGTACGCCTTCGTTCTGTGCTGGCTGGTGTTCGTCACGGCCATGGCCGCGCAGTTCGTCGTCGGACAGGATCCCTGGAAGCTCCTCAAAGGCTTGATCGTCACAGAGTCTAGAACGCAAAAGGATTCCCACGACCAAAAGAATGGCGACGCTGATGCCGCACGAGATCTTCCGGCACCCGGAGTGCCAGAGGGTCTCGCGTGAGATCCTACAGCGGCCCGCGCGTGCCGTCGTGTACGGACCGACGGGATCCGGTGTGTCCATGTTCGTCCGCGCGCACTGCGACGTGTACTGGGAGACACGGAGTTCTTTGATGATCTTCGCGGACGACGACGTCACCACCACCGAGCTCTTCGACGAACACCCCGGGCTTCGCGACGGACTCTTCCGCAATGTCCTCGTGGACCTCGCGAAGCCGTGGACAAAGAGCGTGATCAACATCTTCTTCAAAAAGATTCCCACACGGACCCGTGTGGTCCTCGTGATCCCGCAGCTGCCTCTGGGACACGCGGACCTTCGCGTCATTTCCGTGAACACGTCCTGCCCGAACGCCATGTTCCACTGGATGTGCGCGTGCCGGACCGCGTTCGTGTACTTGGATCCCTCGGATCCGTACGCGTTCTTTCGGACATGGACGCTCTGCGGACAGCGGTTGTCCCGCGTGGTCCAAAGGTACCTGTACGGAACCGATGTCGTGGACCACGTCGACACGGACCCTTTCTCCATCCGGACTCTCGAAGAAGCCGACGCGTTCTTCGAGGATCACACCTTCGATCCGGCAACCAGCGCCGGAAGCATCCAGATGGCTGCGCTCATGGCGGACGTCAAGTCCTTCTGTGACATCCGCTCGTTGTTCGAACCAGACCCCGTGTACCCCGACGAACCCCCGCTGTGGGACCTCGCGGAAACGCAAAAGCCGCTCACGGCGTACACATGGTGGTACATGCTACATGGTTAGTTTTCGAGGAGGAGTGGGTCATGTACGGTCGGCGCGGACTCGTACTGTACGAACAGGGACATGTCGCGGATCTCCGCAATGTCCGCACGGCCCCGTCGGATCCGTCGGTGATATTCATTCCTGCTTTTGATGAGATAATGGTTCAGTTGCGCGACGTCGTTGGTGCGGTGGTCGTTCCAGGGACTTTCGATGGCGTTGCCGGACGTGTCCCGCGTCCCGTGCTCACACACAAAGAAGTGCGCGTTGTTGAACGCGCGGACGTCCGCGAGCTTCACGATCGATTTAATGTGGCGGTCGATTTCGGCCGCGCGGTACTGGAACCGCTGTGTCACCGGGACCGGCGTGTACTCGAAGTGCCCGCACGGTCCGTACATGGCCCAGTTGATTCCGACGGCGCCGTGGGGACAGTGGTCGCGCAGGAAGTCCAACACGCAGGCGTGCTGTTTGAGCACCAAGAATTCGTCCGCGTCGAAGAACGCGGCCCACGTGAAGTCCTTCGCGAACGTCTGGAGGAAGTGCATATACGCGGGGTACTGCTTCTGTTTCCCAGGCATCCACACGACGCTTATGAAGTCGTTGGCGATCCATGCGAGCACGTTCGAGTCCGAGTTGTCGTACAGGAACACGCGCGTGAACCCGAGCAGAGCGTAGTGCGCCAAGAACTCGGCGAGGTACGGGTCCTCGTCCTTGACAATCGCAACCAACGCCACGGACATTTGCTGTTTTTAATCGGGCAACACACGAATTCGCACGGATCACCGACGCGTCTATGAGACCTTCGTAGCTCAGTTGGCGAGAGCGCCAGACTTTTAATCTGGTGGTCGTGGGTTCGAGCCCCACCGAGGGTGCGCTTTTTTGAAATTTTTACACGCGAGGGGTGGGCTGGAGCGACATGGGCACTGCATCGGTGGTCGCACCCACACGTGTCCAGTACTTGTACGCACCCGCGTTCGCGTTCTTGAACGGCGTCGATGCCCACTTCGGTGCCGAGTTGGTGTCCAGAAGCTCGACAACGGTGCCGTTCACGCGGTCGTAGATGGACGACGAACCGCCACGGGGGATCATCATGACATAATCAATGGGGACCTCTGCGCCAAAGTCCATAATAATCGGTCCAACGGTGCCCGCGGCCGAGTCGGCCATGTAGTACGAGCTCTCCACACTATCAAACGCTTTCGAAAGAGCTGAAGCCTGCACGGATGTCGTCGACGCGGTCGCTGCGGTCGCAATGTTCTTCCCGTTCGACATCACAATGAACTCCGAGAAACCCGCATTGCCCGGGTGCGTCACACGCACGAACCGTGCGGTCACCGGCGCGCCCGTCGGGACCACAAAGTCCACGGGCTCCTTGAACTCACGGTCGAACAGCGTCATACCCTTGCCCTTGCCGGGCTCGTAGACGTACATGTACGCAGTCACCGAGATGGGGTCAGAGGTCCACACGACCGAGTCGTCCGAGCCCAGAACGTCGATTGTCATTCCGCCGAGCTGCCTGTATTGGTTGAAAACCCCAGCGTCGCCCGGCCAGCCCGCGGCGTTCTTGATCGAGATCTTCGTAATGTTCGACACCTGACCGAGATCGACGGTGAACGGGGTCGCCGCGGTTGTCGACGCAGAAACGTACATGGTGTTGTCATCACTGTCGAACATGTTCGCAGCGCTCTCGGTCGGGGACCGTGCGTTGTCCTTGGTGAACGTCAGATCCGGACGGACCAGCTGGTTCCCGTTGTCATCGTACACCTTCAGATCCCCGATGCGCACCGACGTGTTCACGGGGTTGAAGCGAATCTTCTGGCCCTTCACGGACGGAGGAGGCGGAGCCACCACCGGAGCCACCACCGGAGCCGTGGTGGACGTCGCGGTGGACGCCGGAGCCGACTCGACGGTCGACGCAGGGACGGAAACCTGCTCACCGGAAGCGAGCTCCACCGTCTCCGTCTCCGCAGGAGACGAGCGCTTCTTGTACACATATGCCGCAATGGCAACGACCGCGATCACTGCAAGAATGGCCCAGAGCATTTTATTTGTTTACAAATGGTACACATATAAAATTTTTACGCAATGTTCGGCGCCTTCCGCAAGGACACGCAGGACTACATTCTGCCAACGTCCGTCACCCGCGGGGCACACACGTGTCCCGTGTGTTTGCAGGACGTCATTCTGCGGACGCGCATGATCGACGGGAAACGTGTGTACGGGTTCGACCACAAGGGCGACTCTGTGTGCACGTACTACTCCCTCGAACC
>JACCED010622426.1_pt1 | contig 21482 bp, 20 predicted proteins | sample 7455021 | NCBI WGS metagenome assembly JACCED01 (sample SAMN15323456, study PRJNA562643) | freshwater metagenome | isolation source: river surface water | place: USA:Blue River Watershed | collected 2017-08-19
CGAATAAGAGCAGAATTGTTTAGAAATCGCATCATCATATCGTTTTCTTTATTAATACGAAGACGAATCATTCCGTAAAGTACAGTACGAGCAGTATTTTCATATGAGATGAAATATTCAGTACCTCCACTGCTTTCATACTTGATTACAAACTTTTGTGGTTCTTCATAATCTTGATTTTTAACTTCACGACAACGAATACACTTACAAACCCAATTGTGAAGCTTCATCTTATTAGAAATGCTCGCGCGCATATCAGGACAACAAATACCACCATAAGTAGATTCAGGAGGGATATCGCGAATAATACGATTGATACGAATGTAATAATGAACACGCTTCTTTAGGTAAATAATAACGTGTTCGAGGATCTTACTATTTGCAAACTCGGCATATGGCTTATACGCACCATCATTGTACCAATCAAGAATCTTTGAGTAAGGTGTTACTTGGGTTGGATAAACTTTCCATTGATCAGCTTGGTAATCAGAATCATACAGAACTTCATCAATCATACAAAGATCGCGAAGAACAACAGATTTAAATTCTTCTGGAACTTGTGTATTAATTTCTTCTTCAATTTCAGAAAGAACTTTGAGATGTGCCTCAGGAATAGGACCGTTACGTTCGATAAATTCATCGACTGTCATTGGCGGCATAGGAAGATCTAGCATCAGATGAATGTCCGTCTTAAAACCGTTTTGTTTAAGAATACGAATACCCTTCTTGTTCTGCTCATTTGTGCAATTACGATTCACATACTTTAGAACATCGTTGTCATTGTGTTGAACGCCAATTTGTACACGTGTTACACCAAGTTCACGAAAAAACTTAACAACCTTAAACATATCATTGTTGTCAAAAAGACGATCGGGTCGAGTTTCAATAGTAAGACCAATCATACGAAGAGAAGCAGTCTCGTTAATCTTTTGTTCTTCTTCGAGAGAAAGCATTTCACGAATAGTTCCAGTAAGCTTGTAGTCATAATAAATGTTAAGAGCATAATAAGTTGATGTAACATACCAGCGCACATAATCTTCAGGAAAGAAATTAAAAGTTCCACCTGAAATAATCATTTCAACCTTTGAAGAGGTATCAGGAAATCCAGAAATATGACCCATCTTCTCAAGAGCTTCGGCGCGATCAAAAAGTTGGCCTACAGGATGATGTTTGTTCTGGGTGGCACGCATATTACCTGGTTCAGTTGAAAGATAAGAACGTGGTTGAGTAGGAACACCATCAGCATCCTTTTCAAAAGGACAATACGCACAGTTTTCGGGACATCCGCCACGCTTAATATCCTTTGCATCGCCAAATTGAGTTCCAGACATAAAAGTCGTAATAACAACGACACCAGAATTTCCACGCGTACTCTTCATCTTCATAAACCGTTCAATTTGAGGATTGCGCTTAATATCACCAGTTTTCAAGAGACGACGATAACCATTAATCAACTTTAGTTTTGAAAACTTATGATGGAGTTCCTTTGCAATAAAAAGATCATACTTTTTGCGATTGCAAATATCAATATTGTGTGAATTGTTGAAGGCTTGCTTAATAAGTGCAAGTTCATCGTCTGTAAAAGTGACACGAAATTGCTCCTTATCGAAGATACCCTCGATATCGGTAACGCTATAGTTATTAGCAAAGTTAGGATTAAACATTTTATATATTTAATATATATCTAATATATTAAATGCATAGAGGTATATATATTTCAATTTTTTATTAGAATAGAATAGCTATGCTATTCTATTCTAATAAAAAAGTAGTCGACCCTAAGGGAGATCAATATTTTTTATTCTAATAAAAAAGTATATACTGATACTATTTAACTATTTATTATATTATATTAATTAAATATCATCTAAATGAGTCGTAAAGCTATATATTGTATTTGTGGAGAAGGTGGTGGTACGGGTGGACCGAATAAAGCATATTATAAACTAGAACAATCCTTAGCAGGAATGTATACAGTTATTAATTATGAAACAATACCACGATCGATATCTCTGAATGTTGCAAACTTGATGCATATTATTTCACTTAATATTGCAAATTTTGATGAAATTTACATTATTGGATGGGGTATGGGTAGTCAAGTAGCTGTACAAGTAACATATCATGTTAATAATTATATTAAAGCAGATTATGTAAAAGGTATAGTATTAATAAGTAGTCCAATAGCACACACTGATCTGTTGGCTCATATTAATGTAACAGTAATATTTATTCATGGTACTGGTGATAAAATATTACCATTTTCAAATTCAAAAAAACTATATAATAAATATGCTCATACGAAACATATATGTCTGTTAGACAATCAGAATCATGGATATATGATGCCAGACTCAGATATAGCAGAAGTTATGAAAGGGTATTTTATTTTTTAATAATTTATAATAATTTTTCTAAATTATTATTATAAAAATGGAAGTAGACTATTATTCAAAATATCTTAAATATAAATCAAAATATTTAGAATTAAAAGCTCAACTAGGTGGGGAAGGGGAATGTGATACTCTTAAAAAGATTTTATGTGATGATATATTTAGTTGTAAAGGTGGTTCTATATCTGGTGAATGTTTTCAATTTATATCTAAAAGTACTTGTGATACACCAGGCTGTAATCATCATGAATCTGAACATAAATATAATAAACAAACAAGAGAACGTACATATTGTGTAAAACAAAATTGTAACTGTAAATCTTTTATACAATCATTAATATGTGTTGAATGTAATACACCACTTAATAATCATAATAAATATCAATTATATATTACGTGTTCAAAAGGTCATTGGTACTAACGCTAACGAAAAGTTCTTAATTTAATGGTGCTTAAATCAAGCACTTTATGGTATTTTATATTTTAATAATAGTATAATAATAATTTTTCTAAATTATTATTATAAAAAAAATGGAAGTTGATTATTATTCAAAATATCTGAAATATAAATCAAAATATTTAGAATTAAAAGCTCAATTAGGTGGAAAATGTGATGATTTTAATTGGTTTAGATGTAATGATTTAGATATTTGTCAAGCTGAAAAGTCTAGTGCTATATCTGGTGATTGTAATTATTTTAAAAAAAAAACTAAGTGTGATACAGAAGGCTGTGATCATGAAAAAATTAATCATAATGTGAAAAAAGGACAATATACATCTTGTACAGGAAAGATCACAGTAAATAATAAAGAAAAGAAATGTCAATGTAAATCTTATACACAATCATTAAAATGTTCTAACTGTGATACACTATTTAATAATCATAAATATACAAAATATATTGAATGTCCAAAAAAAAAAGATTGGTCTTGGGGTGGTGATTAACACGCATCCATACCAATCATCATATATTTATCAGAGTTTAATATTAATTTTTCATAATATTCCATAAATTTATTCTTGTCAAATGTTTTTATATATTTAACTAATTCATCTCTATAATTAAAAATAAATAATCTATCAAATATATGAACACTAATATATAAATTTAATTCTTGTAAATTATTAAATTTTTCCAATAAACTTGATATCTCTCCTGATTTATATTCTTCTAGATCTTCATTTGTTAATTTTTCAATATATGTATATAATTCATTCTTTATGAAACTAAGTGTTCTTTTAAAAAGGAAGTCATTATTCTTTGTAGGTGATTGTACTAAAAATCTTAATCCACATATTTTATAATTATTATGTCCTAAATAAACAATTTTTGTATTGACAATATAACCTAATTGATCTTTTGTTCTAAGAGAATTAAAGTATTGATTAGTTGACATTGCATTTAAGATAACAACAAAAGCAATATTATTATACCATTCTTCTGTTCCTTTTACAGTATTTGTAATTCTATAAGTTAAAGTAAATAAATTATTCTTTTCATCTTTGTTTTTATTTTTATATTTTTGAATATATGGATATTGTATTTGTTTTAAATTATTTTGTAAATCTTGTTCTAATTCATTTTCGATATGTAAATAAGAATATAATTTATCAGATGCCTTTATAGCTGTTTCTTTATCTATGTTACCAGAAACAACAATCGTTGTCTGACCTGTTTTACTAATTTTTTTATAAGTTTTCTTACATTCATTAAATGTTTTATCTAAATGTGGTAATAAATCATATGGTGTATAAAAAGTATTTAATACAGATTTAGATATTAAATTTCCTATTTTTTTAACTGGTTGTTCTTTTTCAAAACTATTATATACTTTATATAATTTATTCTTAGTAGTATCAAAAGATTTAGCATCTTCGCATGAATAAATACAATTAAATATATCAATTATATCCATTATTTTATTATTATCTGCTTTTATAGAAATATATAATATATTTTCACTAAGAGAAATCTTAATTGTAAAATCTGCATCTTCTAATTCACTTATTATACTACTATTTGCAGAATAAATAGTATCTAGAAATAACATTGTTTCTGCGTATACTTCTGGACTACTTAATAGATCTGGCATTTCAATTGATGCATATACATATACAAATGGATTTTTAAAACTTGAATTAAAGTTATATGCGAGAATATATTTTTTATTTAAAATTTCAGGATTTTTTAATGGAAACATGTCATCACCTTGAATTATATTAACTTTATCTGTAATAAATTTATTCTTATCAATTATATCATATATATTATTATTAAATTTAATAGGACATACTGGTTCTATAGAGTATTTTGTTTTGAAAATATCGTGTTTTTGATAATTTTTTAATTTGAATTTGCGTGAACTATGGATAATACAAGAATTATATATTTTAATAGAATCTAACATTTTTTTAATCAATGGTTCTATTTCTTCAAAACTTGGTCTTTGTAAATCATAATCTAATAAATTTTCTGGTTTAATATTTTTACTTAATAAATGATGACAATCCATCATTGTATCTATAACATTTAAATGACTTGGAATATCAAAATCTCTACGATCTTGAATTAATATAGTATCATATATTGATTTTAATTTCTCAGAATTAGCAGAACGTGCAATTGATTTTATATAATCAAAAAATATCTGAATTATTTTATAAATGTATTTATCTTTATTAGCATTTTCAGTTAGAATAATTTTATAAAAATATAATATTTTATCATTATAATAAAACATATCCCCTATTACTGCTTCAATAACATATCCATTTTTTTCATATATTTTAAATAAACTATTTTCTGCTTTACTTGATAAAATCCATTCTAAAAAATGATAGGGTGAATATAATATATTATCTGTTAGAGTTGGTGCTTCAAAACAAATACTTAATGAATCAATATCTTTATTTGGAATATATTTTATAAAATTATTTGGATTTAATATATCGCCATAATTTTTATTTAATTGTACATTTTTATTTTCTATTTTACCAAAAGTATCTTTCACTTGGTTAATTAAAACTGTCTTATCAATATCATTATTTATAAATAATACAAGATACATAATATTTGAAGAATAATATTTATTAAAAAAGTCTTTCACTCTTTCGTGTAAGTCTTCGCCTTTTAATGTATCTTTGTTACCACAAGTAAAATGATTTATTGGATGATTTACATTCATAGTAGTTTTTATCATTTCTTGAAAAATCCACATATCATCTAATAAATTCTTTTTTGCTTCAGAATCAACAGCATTAACTTCTCTTTCAATACCATCTTTTCTTAATAATGGTTTAATAAAAAACCAGGAAAACATATCAAGAACATCTAAATATTTTTGTGATCCAATAGCAAAATAATAAGTTGTATCTGTATCAGCAGTCATAGCATTTGTAATACCTCCATTTTTTGCAACAGAATCCATAAAATTACTTTCATTTGGATATTTTTCACTACCCATAAAAACCATATGTTCTAAAAAATGTGCCATTCCTGGAGCTGTATCATGAATTGAACCAACATTTATATTTAATAGAGCACCACATAATTTACTTAATTTATCTGTAATTATAACTACTTTTAATTTATTATTTAATTCAACCCATTCATAATCTCTATAATCATTTACTGATTTTTTTATAACACTAGTATTAATTAATTTAGTATTATATATTTGATTATCTAAATCACTATTAATAATATCTATCATATATAATAAAAATTGATTTTTATAATAAAAATAACTAACTAATTAATATTTAAATAATTAACAGTTAATTAATCAATAAATATAAGATGAATGAATTTGGTATTCCAGTTTTACAAAAAGGAGAACCCCTTTATAAATATTATATCCGATTAGATAAATTTGAACAAGCAGAAAGATTTAAAAAAAAGACAAAAATTCTAAAATTTATAAATGATTGGTATTCATCTAAAAAAGGTAATGATTATGTTTTTAAGAATTTATGGGAATTTAAAAACCAATATTATAAATATATGCCAAATGATAAGATTTCAAAAGAATTCTTAATAAAAAATTTTAATGAATATGATGAATTTTTTAATCTTGATTTAGAATATGATGAAGAATTATTTACAACTTACAATGTATTATATTTTATAAAACTAATGCTAAAAACATTAAAAGGAGATTTAAAAAAAGAAATAGAAGAAAAAGAAGATGACAAAGGTTATATTCGAGTTTTCAAAAAATATAGTATTAGAATTAAATAAATTTATTTATTTATATTATAAAAAAATGGAAGTTGATTATTACTCAAAATATCTCAAATATAAAGCAAAATATTTAGAATTAAAAGCACAATTAGGAGCTGGTGGTTCTATAGGTTGTAATAATGAAATAACAATATGTAAACACAACGGATGTGGTATTGCTTGTAAAAAAAAAGGATGTATTTGTCTTAGCTATGAGCAAAGCCGTACGACTAAGAACTGTATATGTAAGCATCCAATGCAGGATCATTGGTACTGTTAAATTCGGTAAAAATTATATACTGTAAAGTGCTTAATTTAATTTAAGCCTCACTTAAATTAAACACTTTGCTAACGTAAAATCCAAACTGTAGTTTCGATTTGTATGTTAAAGACAAACTTCATATATTTTTATTTAATAATCTTAAGATTATTAAATAAAAATTGATCTCCCTTATGGTCGACTATTTTTTTTCTTAGAATTAAAATAATTCTAAGAAAAAAATTGATTAATATATTTATAGAGATATAACATTATATAATGTTATATAATTATATAATGACCGATACCAATATTAATGATCTTACTAAAAGCGTTGAAAAAGTAACAGTAGAAGATTTTTGTGATGATGATATTGATGAAGATTTCTCAAAACCACAATCAGAATCTAATATTGATTTTAATATTCCAATGCCACTTGATCAATCTGAACTTGATGAAATTCAATCTATTCTAAAATCAAAATCAGGTAGTGAACTTCGTGATTATCTTACAAAGCTAATGACATTTACTATGAAAGATGCTGACAATTTTCAAAGTATTCAAGTAGCAAATAATGTTCAAAAAACATATGGATCATCTTCTAAGCGTGAAGTAATTAGTGTTATTATTACAGTAGTTAATAAACAAAATAAACATATTATTCTAAATAAACCTCAAGCTGTTGTTCAAGTTGTACAACAAGAAACAAAAGAGAGTCGTGAAGAACTTCGCCAACGTCTACGAAATAAAATTAAAGCTGGAGATAAAACCAATATGCAAAAGATGTATGAAACACTACAAGAAGAATATGATAAACTTCAAGAACAAGAAAATCCAACAGATACTGATGGTGGAGAAAAAAAGAAAAAGAAAAAGAAGAAGATTGACCCAAAGAAACTTCAAAATCAACTAATTACCCAAATGGCATCATATATGAAAAATAATCATTCAGGATTTACTGGAAATCCAACATCAGCATAAATTTTTTTTTATAATGCGCAAAATATTATAAGATTAAAATTATAATTTACATTATATGAATATAAATTATAATAATACAACTAATAATAATAATTTAAAAGATATTTATATAAGATATAAAAATGTTTTATCTGGCTGTAGAACAATTTATGATGCATTATATTTTGCACAATATTTTATTAAACTAAATCCAGATTGTAAAAATTTAATTAATGGTATGATACATGGTAAACAATATGAAAAAATATCTGATTTAAGAACAATAGCTCATATTTTATCAACATTAAATGAATTAAATACACGTAATGAAATAGATGAATACATTAATACAAATATTAAAGATAACTTTGATTATGCTCAAATTAATTCATTTATTCGTTTAGGTAGAACAAAAACATATGATAAACCAATTGAAAGTGATAAAACTGATGAAATATTTAAATTAGATATATCTACAAATAATAATCTAAATGGTTTATTGTCTATTAATATAGATAATAATTTAGAAAATAATTTAGAAAATATTTTAGTTAATTAATATCTATTAATAGTGTGAAATTTTACTATTTATAAAATCATATAATATTTTATAAATGAATATATTAAATAATAATGATAATGATGAAGTAGATGATTTTAATAATTTTAATGATTTTTTAAGAATTTCACAACATATTAAACAAAATTTAGAACAATTTATGCAAAATCCAAATATTAAAAATATAATAGATAATTCTGAAAATATAATTGATAAATATTCAGAAATGTGGTCTCATCTTGATTATCATGAAGTTATATCTTGTTATCTTGCATTGTTATGTTTACATTTTAAATTATTTTTAAGTTAACCAATTATTTTTTAAAGTAATATTTTTTATTTTTTTAAGTTAACTAATATATATATGACTAATATTGGTATTTTAGATCCTTCAGGTAAAAATAAAAATCCATTAAATGATCAGGAATATTCAGAAACATATAAAAAATTAGCTAAAACGTGGTCTAAATTTCCTGCTTATGAAAATGTTAATGATACCTTAAAAATAATAAATTCTAATCAAGTTATTTTAATTACATCAGGAACAGGATCTGGTAAAACAGTTTTAATTCCAAAATATGTTTTACATAATTATAACTACAAGGGTCATATTCTTGTTAGTTTACCAAAACAAATTATTGCTCAATCAGCAGCTGAATATGCGGCATTAACTCTTGATGTTAATTTGGGAGAACAAGTAGGATATAAATATAAAGGTTCGGATGAAAAATACATTGGTAAAGATCCAAATTTATTATATGCTACAGATGGTACTATTGTTGCTAAATTATTATCAGATCCTCTCTTAGAAGGAATTGATGCTGTTATTATTGATGAAGCACACGAAAGAAAAGTTCAAATAGATTTTATGTTGTATTTATTACGAAATGTTGTTCAAAATAGAAAAGATTTTAAATTAATTATTATGAGTGCTACTGTAAATTCTGAAATATTCAAATCATATTTTGCTCAATACGATTTTGGCCAATTAGATATTGGAAGTAAAACCAATTATGATATCGAATCTATTTTTGTTGATAAAACTATTAGTCCAACAGGTTATATTGAATATGGATTAAATATAATTAATGATCTTATAAAAAAGAAAGAAACAGGTAAGATATCTGATATTTTATTTTTTGTAACATCTATTAATGAAACTATAGACACAGCAAAGAAATTAAGAATATTATATCCAGATAAAGAATGTATTGAAATATATTCAGGTATTAGTAATGAGACGCAAGAAAAAATCGGTAAAAAAACAACAGAAAATCAACGTATATTAATATCAACTAATGTCGCCGAATCATCACTCACTGTTGATGGGATTAAGTATGTGATAGATTCTGGATATGAATTATTAAGTTATTATGATCCTGAAAGACACGGAAAAGTTTTAGAAAAAGGATTAATTACACAAGCGCAAGCAAAACAAAGAATGGGTAGAGCTGGTAGAACTGCTCCTGGTATATGTTATCACCTTTATTCAAAAGATGATTTTGAAAATAATATGAAAAAATATCCAGAACCATCTATTAGATTATCAAATATTACTACAGAAACATTAAGACTTTTATCACTTGATAAAATACAATCCATTGAAAAGGTTTTAGGTGTACTTGGCTCATTAATTGAACCACCTCGTGAAGTTTATATAAAATTAGCATTAAAAAGTTTATTTGATTTGGATCTAATTTCAAAAAATAATATTAATCCTCTTGGAAAATATTGTGCAAATATTCAATTAGAACCAGAACAAGCTTTATCTGTTTATTGTGGATATAGATTAAATTGTTCTAAAGAAGTTATAGCTATATTATTAATATGTGATGTCATAAAGAATAATCTTAATGAATTATTTTTAAATCCGATGGAGTTATTAAAAAATAAACAAGGAGATTCAACCTATCAAACCCAGTTAAATAATTTATCTAATAAAATGAAAGAAATTAAAAACAAATTATCAAATAAATATGGAGATCATTTAACCATTTTAAATGTATTTTCAAAATTTAGAAAAATAGAGGATGATGATAAACGTAAAGAATGGTGTTATGAACATTTTGTTAAATATAATACACTTAAAAAATGTGAAGATGTATATGATCGTATTAAATATAGAATTATTGGAGAAACTAGAAAGTTTACAAATACAGAAGAATCAAATGAATTTAAAATAATTTCTGATGATAAATTAGATAAAATAAAGGATTTAAATATTGATTATAAAATCTTATATTCTTTATTATACGGATATAAATTAAATAGAGGATTTTATTCTAATAAAGGATATAGAACATTATATACTGATAAGGTAAACATTCCAAAAGAATCTACAATATATAATACAGAAGATAATGTGTTCTATTCAGAATTATTTATTACTGCAAATTCAACAAACATGAATATTGTTAGCAAAATACCCAAAACTCTTAAAAGTTTATTAGATTAAAACTGTTACATTAGTTAAATTAGTTAATATAAATTCGTTAAAAACATATAAATAAATATATTTTTAATATGTATATATGTCTAAAAAAGATTTAATAAATTTGGAGCCAGTTTTTAGATTAAAACCACAAAGAACTGACGATGAACAAGATTCTGTTGAAATTAAATTTGTAAATTATATTACTCCAACCGATAAGCTTGGTGATGAACCAATTCAATTAAATGTAACTGAATCTGAAAAAAAAGCTTTTGGAGCAAATACACATTTTATGGGTAAATTTAATGGATACGATATTACTGTAAATGCTTATCGTAATAACATTACTGGCGGTTATTTAATTAATAATCAAAATCTTCCAGTATGTTCTCTACAATTTATGTATACAAAAAATATAGTTGTTGGTTATTTATTTAATATATTCATATATTTTTTTATCGATAATAATAAAAATCCACATTTAACTACACCAAACTCATATGTTGGTGCAAAGGCATATGGTAAATATATATTAGTTGTAGATTGTGATAAAGAATTGATGGATAATATTAATGGATTTTTGACTGATGAAAAACTACAAGAATATGCAACAGAAGATGTTGCAAATCATATTACTCTAAATAATTTACAATTATCTGATGATGAACTTGTAGAGATGATTCAAAAAAATGTTGAAGAAAAACGTGAATTTTATAAATCACTTCTTAATGGTAAACAAGTTACAAATTTTAAAACTATTAAAAAATTTACAGATGATTATTTAGTTCCATTATATAATAATCCACATATTGGAGGCTTGATTAAATTTGCTCTCGATATAAGAGCAAAGAAACGTATTAAAGAATATGGTGGATTTGAAGGAGAATATAAAATTCCATCAAAAGTTCTTAAACTTGAAGATATAAAAAATAATCCAGATTTAGTTGATAAATATCTTGGTTTAGAATCTGATTCAGAATCAGATTAATTTTAATTTAATTAAAATGTGTTTGTGTTTGAATTCGTTTATAAAAATATTAAAATATTATATACAATAAAATGTTTTATATAATATCAAGTAGAATTCCATTAATATCTTCCGATTTTACTAAAAGAAAATATTTCAAGGTTTTTGTTTTTGGATCAGTATTTTATGTATTATTACATTATTTTTTAAATAAACAAGTTCGAGTTGGTATACCTGAAAAAATGAGAAAATTTTTATTTTATATAATGGGTGTTGATTTCTCTATTGCTTGTATCCTACTTAAATATATGAAGACTGCTGTTCCAGAAGAAGATACTGATGATGATTCAGATAATGATGATCATTCTAATAAACAATTAGATCAACCACATCTTACAAAAGAATTAGAAGAACAAAGAAGATTATTTTTAGAAGAACATCAACGTCGTCTTTTACATGAAAAAATGATGGAACAAAAAGCTGCCGAACAAAGAGCACTTGAGCAAAAAGCACAAGAACAAAGACTCTTGGAACAAAGAGCACAAGAACAAAAAGCTAGTGAACAAAAAAAGAAATCAAATGATACTGAAAAATCAGAAACTGAAGATGAACCAACACCAAAACCACCAACCAAAAAAGAAGTTGTTAAAAAAGAGTCAGTTAAAAAGGAATCAGTTAAAAAAGAGCCAGTTTCTGAAAAAAAAGAAGTAACAGATGATAAGAAAAATGTTAAAACAGAAAATGAAAGTGAATTAAATACAGAATCTGAATTACCAATTTATGACAAATAAGCAAGTTAACTAATTAATAAATCTAATTTTAATAAAAGTTTATTATAAATAATTAAGTAAATACTTATTTATAATATTAAATATGGATATTGAATTAACTCCAGATTCAAGTGATATCGATATAAATGATGTCATTAATAAAGTTAAAGGTTTTCCTCAATTTAGAAATCTTGATATTGTTTATGAAAATTATAATATAATTACTTCTATAAAGATACCAGAAAATATTAAATTATTAGGTCTTATAAAATCAGAACCCTTTGAATTATTTTTATGGCTTGAAACAAAAAATAATATTCTTTTAGCTGGTTTGCAAAATATGCCAATTAAATCATGGTATAAGATTAAAAAAGAATCTGAAATAAAACTATTAATTGATTATTTTACAAATAGAGATAAAGTATATTATAATACAAATCGATTTTATTTAAATTGCGGCTATGATTTTGCTACTCTTATAAATTATATCAAACATTCAGAATATACAAATAAACATATATTTTTAGATGAAAGAGATGAAGTTGATAAAATAAGTAATGAAAAAATGTCAGAAATAGATAGTGCAAATTTATCTAATATACTTGCAAAATCTGACATCGATGAATTTTATGTATATACAAGATATTCTAATTCAAAAATTAGATTTGAAAATCATAAAGGATTTATCATAGCAGAACTAAATTATAATCCACTTAAATTAAGAAATCGTTTTGATCCATTTGATAAATTCTTGCCAGTTGATATAAGTTTACTTTTAAATATTTTTGAATTAAAATCAATTAATGATATTCTTGATAAAAAAGATTTAACAAATTTTGAGATTGACATTTGTGTACTTCTTGCAAAAGATAAAAAAAATCTTAATAAATTAAGAAATAAATTAACAGAAACAAAAAAAACACATCCAGATGTATCTGATTATATTGATAATGTCATTGATCGGATCAAATCTGATGAAAATTTTATTCAAATGGAAAATGATGGTATATTTAGATCATTTGAGAATAGTGTTGATATTCTGTTAAAAACTGTTTATGAAAGATTTAATGAAAATAAGTGTCAAGATTTTACTTATATTAATGAAATATTAAAATACAAAGTTAATAATATATTTTATTCTAGATTGTTATAAAATTGAAAAATAATAATTTAATTATTAAAGCTTAAAGTTATATAATTTAAAATAGATTATATGACAGATTTAGAACATATTACTGTAAGTGAATTAAACAGTTTTTTAAAAGATATACTTAAAAATAATACACAAAAAAATATTAGGGTAAAAGGAGAACTTTCTGGATATAAAAAATATAATAATACTATTTATGCTACTTTGAAAGACGATTTATCAGCTATAAATTTAATAAAATTTAAAGTACAAGAAGATTTTAAAAATGGTGATCTAGTAATAGTATCAGGATCAGTAGATTTTTATTCAAAAAATGGTAATATTAATTTAGTGTGTAATAAAATAGAATTAGCAGGCGAAGGATTAATATTAAAAAAACTTAATGACACTAAAATGAAATATCAGAATCTAGGGTATTTTGATAATAAAAAAGAATTTCCAAAACAAATTAAATCTATAGGCATAGTCACTGCATCAGGAGGAGCTGCTCTTCAAGATATTTTGTTTGTTTTAAATTCAAATAAATTTGATGGAAAAATATATGTAAAAAATAGTCCAGTTCAAGGTATCGATTGTCCTAAAGGTATTTGTGCCGGTATTAAATATTTTAATTCCTCTAAAGAGGTAGATTTAATTATGATTACCAGAGGTGGGGGGAGCATAGATGATTTGATGGGTTTTTCAGATCCATCTGTTATAGAAGAAATATTTAAATCTGAGATTTTTGTTATGTCTGCCGTTGGTCACGAAGTTGATAATATGTTATCTGATTTTGCAGCTGATATTAGAGCACCTACTCCATCAATTGGGGCCGAAATGATATCAAAAGCTGGTCCAAATAAAATGTTAAAACTTGAAACTTACAAAGATAAACTTGGAATGTATGATACACTTCTTAAAAATAAATTTGATTTTCTAAAAAAAAATTTATTTTCTGCAAAAAAGAAAATGTATCTGACGGTTTATGATAATAATAATAAAAAAATATTTGAATTAGATAAAATATTAGATAAGATATTATTTGATAGAATTTTATCGGTGAAAAGTGATCTTAAAAATATTAAATCAAATATCGATTTAATAAAAACAAGTCAATATAATGCAGTTTTAATAAAAAAGAATAAACTTATTAAATCAATTGATGATATTGATGACGGGGTGTATTATATAAAGATTTCTGGAAAAATGAAAAAAATTGATATAAAAATAATTGAATAAAAAATTGTTAAATAATTAACCATTAAATTAGTAAACTAAGTTATATATTATTAAAATGGTCGAACTAGAAATTGAATCTATTAAAAATAAATTAAAATCTGATGATTTTGATATTGTATCATTAGAAAAGAAAGTTGGTAAATTAGAGAAAAAAATTATCCAAATGGAAAGTAAATTAAATAATACTGTACAAGAACAAAAAAGTGATACGGAAAGTACAGATTCAGATTGTGATATTAATATTGATAGTATTTTAAAGGATTTAGAACAAATGGATACAGATATAAATAAATTAATTAATATAAGTAATTCAAATTCTATAGAAAATCTTATCGATGTATATTTGAAATTTAAAATGAAATTGAGTGCGATTAAAATAAAAAATGATAATTTTAAATTATCTATTGAATATTTATAAAATAAATATAAAAAATATATTTTTTTATCAAACTATAATATATTATAAATGGGACACTCAAATCCAGCTTGTATAGAAGATACAAAAGTAGCTTTAACAAATGATGCAAAAGGTACAATAAACTTTAGTGATATGAAATTAATTAACCATAGTTGTGGTGATAATTTTATCCAATTATTAGCCTCTAAAATTAAAGATGGTGAATTTTCATTACAAGATTATGAAGATATTAAAAATCCAAATAAGCCTGAATTTCTAGGAACAATTTTAAATCATTTAATTAGTAAAAACTATAATAATGGTAGTCTTAATGCACTTGGTCCATTTGTAAATGACAATGATTTATCATTAGATGATTACAAAAATGCATTAAAAGCAGATTCAGAATTACCAAAAAAAATTGCATCAGCATTAAAAAGTATTTTTACTACAGATTTAAAATATAACCTTAAATTATCAGGTGGTGCTAAGAAATCATCAAAGAAAGGTTCCAAAAAAGGCTCAAAGAAAGGTGGTGCTAAGAAATCATCAAAGAAAGTAGCAAAGAAATCATCAAAGAAAGTAGCAAAGAAATCATCAAAGAAAGGAAAGAAAAATTAATTTTTGCGTTTAAAATATAATAATTTTTATTTTATTTTTTTTATTTTATTTTATTTATAATATTTATTTTTATAGTTGACTAATATATATAAATGAGTAAACAACTTGGTGGAAAACCTAAAAGAGGTTCTAAAAAAAATTCCAAAAAAATAATAAAAAAATATAAAATGCTAAAGGGGGGTGATTTAGTTAAACCAAAAGAATTTAAAAGAAAAGAAATAGATTTAACAAAGGTTACTGAATATAAAGATCCTTTTTTTGATGAAATGATTAGATATGATAAAAAATGTGACGGAGAAGCAGATGAAATATATCGTAAAAAACGTGAAGAATTTGCAAAAGCATTAAAAAATAAAGATCATCCATGCAATATTGGTGCTGCAGGAGATAGTAGAATACCTACTCAAGAACAACTTAATGATTGTGATAAACAAAGAAACGCTGTAATGGATGAACCTTGTGGACAATTTTCTTCCAAATCAACATGTATGGCTGGAAATGCTGGACAAAATATGAGTGCTAAAATAAGAAGATTTAGAGGCGAACCAGTTAGAATTAAAAATCAACATTTAAAAGAAACTGACGAAACCCAAAATTATGATCAATTTGGAACAACTAAAGTATATAAATATTGTGAACAATATAAACAAAAATTTTGTGCTCCAGATAGAAGACCAATTGATTTATCAGGTAATGAACTTATTGGAGAATGGGCTAAACATCAAAAAATAGATTTCAAGTGTGCACAAAAACAACAAAAGGGTGTTAATAATACTTGTATAAATGGATGGACTGGACCTCCTGCTTGTAATAAACATGATACAAAAACAGATTTAATAGAACCTTCTAAAAATGCAGAAGAAGCTAAAGTTACAGAACAATATAATAAATACAAAGAAACATTGACTGTACCAAAAGTAACTCCTACAAAAGAACAAAGAGAATCGTATAAACCTGTCACAAAATTTGCACTTGCTCCTACTGTTGCTTTAGAAAATAATAAATTATTTCAAAAAATTAAAGCTAAATCTCAAACCGGTGGTAAAAAAACTAAGAAATCATCTAAATCATCTAAAAAATCATCTAAGAAATCTAGCAAAAAATCTGGTAAAAAAACATCTAAGAAATCTAGTAAGAAAAATATAGGTAAATCATCTAGATCATCCAGAGCATAAAAACTGATAAACCTCTTATAATGAAAAAAAACTGATAAACCAAATTCATATAATCATATGTTAGATAATATATGATTATAATAAGAAATGTATAAACGTAAAGCCGAAAACTATGAAATATCATTATTTGACGATTTTAGTAATAAAAAACGAAAAGTAGAACATGGATGGGTATCTGGTACGACTATTGCAAATTATCTAAATGGTGAACCTCTACTCGATTGGTTAAATCTTTATTATAATAAATATGGTTTTAATAACAAACGACTAACTAGATCACAAACTATTGGTAAATTAATTAATAATAATAATTTAAATAATCGTAATACAAGTAAAGTTATTAATATTTCAAATAAATCAGATAATCCTCTATTAAATAATGGTCTATTATTTGAAAAAACAATCTATGATAAACTTGAAGAAAAGTTTCCTAATCATTTTCAACTTATTACATCTGATCAAATTGATTTTGATTTAGATTATAAGGAAACACTTGATGCTATTGAAAATAAAGTTCCAATTATTGCACAAGCAGTTCTCGTTGATAATGAAACAAAAATGCGTGGTATTGCTGATCTGTTAGTTCGATCTGATTTTATTAATAAAATATTTAAACGAAAAGTTATTGATAAATCTGATTATAAAAAAAATAATAAATTTTATTATGTAGTTGTTGATATTAAATGGACATCAATGACACTTTGTGCCGATGGAGAAACTATTCGAAATGAAGGTCGTTTTAAATCTTATAAAGGACAACTATTAATATATAACTATATTTTAGGTAAAATTCAAAACTATACACCTAATTGTGCTTATATAATGGCAAAGAATTGGAAAATTGATAAAAAAAATAATCCACAAGAAGGGTTCTCATGTTTTGATCTTTTAGGTAAGATAGATTATGTTTCAAAGGATAATCAATTTATTAAACAGACATATGATGCAATAGAATGGATCTGGGATGTTCGTGAAAATGGCTTATCATATACACCACTTGATCCAGAAATTAAGGAAATGTGTGTAAATGCTTCAAATCAAAATGATAACAATTGGGGTAAAGTTAAAAAAGAAATCGTAAATTATACAAAAGATATAACAGCAATATGGCAATTAACACCAAAACATCGTAATATTGCTTTTGATAAAAATATTCGTCGGTGGGATGATAAAAAATGTAATACTAAAAATTTAGAAATAAAAGATGGTAAAAAAGCAATGATAATTGATAAAATTTTGGAAATTAATCGGCAAAGTCAACTCAAAATTATGCCAAATACTTGTGATGAAATAAAAGACAATCGATTTAAATGGAAAACAAAATATCCAACAGATTTTTTCGTAGATTTTGAAACTATTTCAGAACAACTTGGACATTTAGAATCAGTTGATATTACAGATTCAAGAATGAAAACACAAATAATATTTATGATTGGTGTTGGATATGAATTTAATGAACAATTTCATTATAGAGTATTTAAAATTAATAATTTTACTTTAGATGAAGAAAAAAGAATTTTACGGGAATTTAAAGATTTTATAGATTCATTATCTGAAGAATTAGATCCTTCTGAATATTATTATTCACGACTTTTTCATTGGAGTAATGCAGAAAAATCTATGTTAGAAAATGCATTTCAGAGACATCCTTCTCTTGTAAAACAATGGAATAATCATTTAGAATGGATTGATTTGTGCGATATCTTTACAAGCGAACCTATTGTTGTAAAAGGTGCACTGTGCTTTAAACTAAAAGAAATAGCAAATGCACTTTTTTCACATGGTTTAATTACAACTTATTGGGATTCTGATGTAACTGATGGATTAAGTGCAATGACAAGTGCTATCGAATATTATAATAAATTTCATAAAACAGAAGAAGATGAAAAGAAAATGAATGATATTATTAAATATAACAAAATTGATTGTAGAGCATTATGGGATATATTAAATTGCATAAGAACACTTTAAATTTTGTTTACAAATTCAAACATTTTAATAATATATTTTTTTATAATAATAATATATAATGACAAATAATATATTTACTCCTGATATTAATTTAGCTAAAAAAACTTTTCCAGATGCTGATATAGATTATTCTAAATTATTAATGACAACTGAAGGTGTATATAGTGTTAGTGGCAAGGATCCTGCTAAAATATTAGCTAAAATAATTTATAAATATGTTAAAACATATGATGCAACTATAACAGATGGTACTGGTAATAATGGTTCTGATACATTAATGTTAGGAAAATATTACAAAAATGTAAATTCAATTGAATATGATAAAACTAATTATAAAGCATTAAAAAATAATGTTGATGTATATGATTTAAAAAATGTTAATGTTATCAATGGTGATACAACTGTTGAATTAAATAATTTAACTCAAGATGTTATTTATATTGATGCACCATGGGGTGGATCAGATTATAAAAAATATGCCCAGTTAAAATTATATTTAGGAAAAATGGAATTATCTGATATATTTAATAAATATAAATCAAAAGCAAAGGTTTTTGTATTTAAAGTACCATACAACTATAATATAAATAATTTTATATTAAAGACAAATGTAGATAAACTTAAAATATATACACAAAAACATAATAATATAATAAAATATTTATTACTTGTTATCAAATTGGATTAATAATTTAGTGCATTTGTTGTGTAAGTTGAATTTCTTGAATTGGGTTTAATCTTTGTTGCATACCTCCCATTTGCATTGGTGGCATTTGTGGCATTTGTTGCATTGATGGCATTGATGCTTGCATTGGGCGTTGTTGCATTACTTGTGTTTGTACTGGTGCTGCACCTGTTGCTTGTAATTTAGCTTTATTTTTTTTATTTCTATACCACATAAATACAGCAACAATAAGTAATACTACAGCCATCATCATATATAATTTATTTTTTTTGTTTTTGGCGACTTTTGCTGTCATAACTTTTTTATCATTTTCTGTTTCAGTGTCAGTGTCACTATCAGTATCTCTTTTAGTAACTTTTTTATTTTTTCCCATTTTATATAATTAGTAGTTATATAAAATAAATTAAAAAAAAACATACACTATATTTAAAATGAAAAAATAAGTAGACTATATTAAAATAAAAAATATAATTTTATATCAAATAAAAATATTAAATAAATGCGTTATTTTTAATTAGTTGATTAGTTAATTAATTCAAATGCCATTGCCATTTTTTCATCGGGATATAATGTACAATCTTTATAAGATGTTGCTGTATAATAACATTTATCATTTTGTTCTAAAATTGTTGTACTACTAATCATAACTTGTATTTCTTCATCTTCGTCAGGAATATCGATAATAGTTATACTATCGTTATCAATTTGTTTGAGTAAATCATTTTTAAAATCCATTGGAACATTACGAAGAATATACCAACCATAATTATCACCAATTGATTCTTCTGTTTCTTCACATATTTCATCTACTGGTTTATAAATAAGAAATCGAGTATTTTCATTAAAAATATTTATAGAATATTCTTTAAGATTTAATATATTTGAATATATTTTAGTAATTGTTTCAATTGTTACACGAAATGCAGGTGATGTATCTGCTAAAGATAGATAATGTCCAGTAATATCTATCATTTTAACATTATTATATTTTTTATTCATATTTGATAAATGTTTTAATATCAGATTTAGTTGATCTAAATTTAGTCCAAGATTTTTATCATTTTCTCGGATTGTACAAGGTGCAATATTTAAATCAAACACAGACATATCAAAAATAATTGCTACTGGACTATCACTAAATTTATTAACAATTTTATTTAAAATACTTTCTAGATTTTTATTTAATCGTTTCAAATCATAATAATCAGAATTTTCTTTTAAAAGTAAATTTTCTTCATATGGTGTAATATCATTTAATCCAATAAAACTGAATTGTTCTAATTTTAATGGTATTACATGTTTTGTATATGTGCGTGTAATATCTTCATCTGTTGAAAGTGCTAATAGATTGCTTACAACCGACAGTCGATAATTATAATTATTTAATTTTTCATCATAATCATTTAGATTAAGATCTGCCTTAGAATCAATATAAATTATTTTTAGATCAGAATCATAAACTTTTCCATTTTTGTATTTATATAATTCGTTTAATGCACTTAGAGTTGCAGATGAGATTGCTCTGTCTGTTGAAATATTAACATAACATTCATCTTTTGAGGAAAATATTTGTTTAAATTTATTATACATATCGTTATAAATATTCTCTGAGTCATATATAGTTTTATCTATAACATTGTCAAATTCATTTCGAATTGTACCAACGTTATTAATAGGATCATATAGAGTATTAACTGTTGTAAA
>JACCED010214774.1_pt1 | contig 21477 bp, 19 predicted proteins | sample 7455021 | NCBI WGS metagenome assembly JACCED01 (sample SAMN15323456, study PRJNA562643) | freshwater metagenome | isolation source: river surface water | place: USA:Blue River Watershed | collected 2017-08-19
TGACACCTGAAAAGGTTGTTGAAGTTCAGAAGTACGGCCGCGAACCAATCTCGCTCCACACGCCACTTGGCGAAGAAGGCGACTCTGAATTCGGTGATTTGATTGAAGATTCTGAAGCAGTAAAGCCAGAAGAGTCAGTGACCTTCACAATCTTGCAGGAGCAGTTGATGCAGGTACTCGGTGGACTCACCAACCGTGAAGCAGATGTGATCAAGGCTCGCTATGGACTTACCGATGGACAGCCAAAGACACTTGATGAGATCGGCAAGGTTCACGGCGTTACTCGCGAACGTATTCGTCAGATTGAATCAAAGACGATGTCGAAGCTACGCCACCCATCACGTTCGCAATCACTACGCGATTACCTCGATTAAGAATTAGTTCACGTGAGCGACGCTAAAGCCTTCGTTAATCCCAAGAGTGGATCTATTCGTATCACTGGGGTTGTAGATATGGTCGATGCCGACGGCAATGTGATTGAAACTATTGAGAACCCAAAGTTCTGTGGTTGCGGTCAGTCAAAAGAAAAACCCCTATGCGACGGTTCGCATAAGGGCCTTCTAGAAAATAAGTAAGTTAATTATTAGGAGAATATATAACTAGTTGCTGGATTCCATCCCCCACCTTTATTTTCGGGGGGAACTGGTGCGTCCTCTCTAACCAAACCGACTCGCTTTAATTTTGCCCAAAATTCAGCCGGAATCTGATGGTTCAAGAGTGCAAAATTTTGGTTCCACTGATTCATGTTGCGCGCCCCAACACAGACATTCACTACTGCTGGATGAGCTGAAGCAAACTGAATTGCAGCCGCAGCCAGTGGGACATTGAATTCAGCACAAATTAGTTCAATTTTTGCAGTTTTTTCCATGATTTCAACCGGTGCTGCAGAGTAGTTGTACTTTGCTCCTTTGACAGCTCCCGTAGCTAGGATTCCCGAATTAAGCACCCCACCAAGAACTATAGAGATTTTCCTCTCAGAACATAGAGGCATTAAATCATTTAAGGGATCTTGCTCAAGAAGCGTATAGCGGCCAGCTAACAAGATTGTGTCAATATCAACTTCTTGAGCCACGTTATAGCAAACATCAGCTTCGTTAACGCCAACTCCAATTTCCTTCACAATTCCATCCGCGCGCATTTCAAGAAGAGCCTTGAAAGATCCATTGATGGCCTCCTTGAATTTGGTTGGCTGATCATCCCCATGGGTGTATCTATCTATGTCATGCACAAAGAGCACATCAACTCGATCAGTCATCATGCGTTGAAGACTGTCTTTGACCTGTTGGAAACAAGCTTCATATGAGTAGTCAAAATCAGAACGAAGTGGTGGAACTTTGGCCCAAGCGCCATGATTGAAACTTCCAGGTGCTGAAGGAGTGAGTGTGCGACCAACCTTCGTTGCGAGAACGTATTCGTCTCGAGGGTATTCAAAGAGTGCATCTGACATTCGGTGCTCTGCCAAGCCGTGACCATACATCGGTGCGGTGTCGTAGAGGCGAATTCCGGCATCCCAGGCAGCCCGAACCATCTCGTGTGAATCTGATGTTGTAATTTCTCGAAACAGGTTGCCAAGTGGTGCTGAGCCAAATCCAAGGAGTGAAGTCTTCAGACCTGATCGAGCAAATGTGCGTTGCATAGAAACCTCCATTGAGTACTTCCCAGAAAGCGCTTTTTCAATCTCGCTGAAGAGTAGCCTGTTGGGCGTAAAATCGGAAGGTGTGCTATCTTTTGTCTCAAGAAAGCGCTTACAGGAGAGATTAATGATTTTAGTACCTATCAAGCAAGTACCTGACTCATGGTCTGAGAAGGAGCTCGATCCAGCAACTAAGCGGCTGGCCCGAGCGAAGGCAGACCCCATACTCAATGACCTAGATGAGTTTGCCATTGAGGCAGCGCTCCAGGTCGCTGAGTCCTCGGGAATACCAACGGCCTTGGTCACTATCGGTCCTGAGGGTGCTCGAGAGGCTCTTCTTAAGGGGCTTTCTATGGGGGTCGACGAGGCTTATCACGTCAGCGATCTCGGTCTTGAAGGAGCCTGCTATATGCAAACGAGTGCGGCAATCGCTGCCGTAGCGAAGAAAATCGGAGCAACATTAATTTTTGCGGGGCTCGAGTCGACAGATGGAAAGGGCGCAGTCATCCCGTCGATGGTCGCAGCCCACCTCAACTGGCCGAGCGCCTCTTCATTATCAGAAGTGTCTGTCGCCGATGGTTTCATTAAAGCCAAGTTGAGTGAATCGCATCAGGAGGTCATCTATGAGATACCCATGCCTTGCGTTATCTCTTTAGCTGAGAATTCCTATGAACCCCGCTTCCCAAGTTTCAAAGGGATCATGGCCGCCAAGAAGAAGACCATTACAGACTTCGCGATAGCCGATCTTTTGAATCAAGGTTTCGATGAATTGATTTCTAGCCCAACAGTTTCCGTTATTGATTGGCAGGAAGCTGCGCCCAGAAGTAAAGGCGCAATTATCAGTGATCTAGATCTGGCCATTGATTCGCTAGTAACTGTTTTGAGAGAAGTGAAGGAGTCTCGTTAATGTCAAAGGCACTTGTCATAATCGACCTGCAGAATGGGCTGAGCGAATGGTCACGCCGAGCAATAATTCATTCTGCAATCAGTGGCTATGAGGTATCTACTGTCGCCTTCGTTAATCCAACTATCGAAGACCAAAAGGCAATCTCGGAAACGGGCGTAAATGTCCGAGTTGTAGTTGTCGGAGATTCGAGCGAATTCGGGACCCAGTATGAACTGGCGAGTGAAGAAGTTGCAGCTGTCGCCACTAGTGAAGGAGCGAGTCTCATTGTTGCCCCGCCTTCGATAGCCGGCCGAAGTATTGCCGCTCGAGTGGCTGTGATTTTGAAATCTGCACTCATTACGGATGGTGTGATTTCTGGTGACTACTTTGCCCAGAGCGCCTTGGGAGGCAAGTACATGGTTCGTTCCACGAGCAACACCCCCATAACAGTTCTTGTCTATAAATCAGAGAAGGTTAATCCGATCGATTCGACGGGGCTAGTTGAATCGATTTCACAGATCTCTAGTAAGCAATCTCGGATTAAAGTTTCATTAACCGCGCGCCAAAAAGTTAGCAATCGTCCTGAACTCACAGAAGCGAGTGTCGTTGTTTCGGGTGGTCGCGGCGTGACCGAAGGTGGATTTGCCTTACTGGAAGAAGTAGCGGATCTAGTTGGGGGAGCAGTTGGAGCGAGCCGCGCCGCAGTAGATTCTGGTTGGTATCCCGCATCTTCTCAGGTCGGACAGACCGGCAAATCTGTAAGCCCTGATATCTATATCGCCGCAGGTATTTCTGGAGCAATTCAACATAAAGCCGGAATGCAAACTGCTAAGAAGATTATTGCCATTAACACAGATGCGGAGGCGCCAATCTTTGATATCTCCGATATCTCTATTCTTGGAGACTTTAGCGAAGTTCTAAAGGGTGTTGTAGCAAAGATGAAGCTTTAAAGGCGGTCAGAACTTCAACAAGGAACTTATGTTCAGGAAGTTGAAGGGTGCCCGATACTCCGAGCGCCCCAAAGGTTCGCCCTTGTAAATCTTTGAGTGGATACCCTCCTCCGAAGAATGCAAATTCTTCAAGGTTTAATCCGTGAGATTCATATGGGCGCCCGCTTGCTTCGTGTTCTAGTCGGACATAAAGCGAGGAGTGTCCGAAAAGCTCTGCGACACGTGCCTTTCGTAACATCCATAAGTCGTTAATGGATTCACTTCCCGGATGTGCCACTTGAAAAACAGTTCTTCCATAAAATCGAACCACGAGGCACAGAGGCTGATTACTCTCGACGATTCTTTGCGAGAAGAAGGCCCCAAGGCGTAGAGGATCTACCTGTGAAGGATCGAGCTTTAACCTCGCCTCTTCAGCGAGAAGTTCTTCAAGTGAAGGGAATTGATTACCCATCAAATTATCCGAAGTAACGGTTACGTGCGCCGGTTCGGATTTGAATAGTTTTCACCTCGGTAAATTCATCAAAGCCAGCTTGGCCCATCTCGCGACCAAATCCACTTTCCTTGACTCCACCACCAGGAAGTTGAGGCGATCCATCAATTGTTGTATTCACCCAAACGGTACCGGCTTGCAACTCTGATGCCATATCTAGCGCGGTATCAAGGTTCTTGCTCCACACCGAAGCGGCTAAACCGTACTTCGTTGCATTTGCGATTCGTAGCGCTTCTTTAGTTCCAGAGAAACGTGTCACTGCAAGAACAGGGCCAAAAACCTCATCGTGGAAAATGTCATGCTTCTCAGTGACTTTATCAACCACGGTTGGAGCCACAAAGTAGCCCTTAGAAAGTTCTCCAGTGTTTACCTGAACTCCTCCTGTTGCTACCACTGCCCCTTGCGAAGCCGCTTTTGCTACATGGCCCAAGACCGCTTCAAGGTGACCTCTATGAATCATTGGTCCAATCTGTGAGCCAGTTGAGAGAGGGTCACCAACCTGAACTTCAGACATACGCTTGGCAAGTTTTGCCACGAACTCGTCGGCAATTTTCTCTTCTACAAGTAAGCGAGATCCAGAGACACAACATTCGCCGTTATTAAATAAAACACCGAACATAACGCCATCAATAGCATCATCGATATTTGCATCGGCAAAAACGATATTTGCGGACTTTCCGCCAAGCTCCATTGAGGTGCGCTTTAGGTGAAGCTTGGAGGCCTCAATTACTGCCCTGCCAGTACGTGTAGAGCCGGTGAAGGAGATGAAATCAACATCTTCGTGCTCAATCAACTTCTGGCCGGCTGTATTGCCATATCCCAAAATGACGTTTACTACTCCATCCGGAATGCCTACTTTCTTGGCCATCTCCGCTACCATCACAGTTGTTGTCGAAGTCAATTCAGATGGCTTTAAAATCGCTGTACATCCTGCTGCAAGTGCAAACGGTAACTTTTGAGCAAGTAGCAGTAGCGGGAAATTCCATGGCGTAATCAGAGCTGTGACGCCGACTGGCACACGAGTAACTAAACCAGTGAAACCCTTCCCAAGATTTGTATGTACATCGCCATGCATTTGCATTGCGTGTGAAGCTGCATAGCGGAAGAGGTTTGCACTGCCTCCTACATCGCCACGAGCTAGAGAGAGAGGCTTTCCCGTTTCCTGGGCTTCGTAAATTGCAATTTCATCAATGTTTGCTTCGATTTCATCGGCGAGTGCGTTGATGAATTTGGCACGCTCCATTCCGGAGAGGTGTCGCCACGGACCATTATCGAAAGCGTTACGTGCCGCGGCCACGACCGCATCAACTTCAGAGGCGGTGGCATCAGGAATTTTAGTAATTAGTTCACCTGTACTTGGACTCATGCGATCAATCGGAGTCCCTGACCCAGATTGGGCAGAGCCATTCCAATAGTGAGTAAGTGTCTTTGTAGCCATGGTGAACTCCTCTGGTCATGAAACTGGCTCTACCTCTAAATCGAGAAAGGGCTTACAGTTATCCTTGTGAACGATATGAAACGCACTGTATAACCGGCGTGTAAAGTATGCAAGAGAATCCATCAAACTGAAGAAAGCGTTTACTCAATATGGCCACGAAGACTCGAATTCTCCTTCACGGGGTGACCGGGCGCATGGGTCGAGTGCGCCACTTGGAGGGGGCGATTCTTGCCCTTCGCCAGGGTGGGGTCGAACTAGAGCTGACACTGGCAGGACGCTCCCAGGATCAGGTTTCCGCTCTCGCTTCACAGATTGAAGCACATTCGACCGCAGACCTGGGCGCAGCACTTGAATCAAAAGAATTCGATTTATTCTTTGACGCATCAAGTCCTCTTGTTCGCGCATCACTTATCTCTCAGTCACTCAATTCTGGAATTGGGGTATATACCGAGAAGCCGATCTCGCTATCCATCGAAGACGCACGCAAACTCCATGAACTTTCTTCTGAGAAAAAATTGTTTACGGCAATTGTGCAAGATAAGTTATTTACAGTTGGTTTCAAGTCAGCGCGAAGGGCGATAGAAGAAAATCTTGTTGGAGAGATCTATGACATTCGGTGCGAATTTGGATATTGGGTAGAGACGGGACTCGAAGGAAAGCCCATAAATCGTCCAAGCTGGAATTTTCGTAAAGAGCAAGGCGGTTCGCTCATCCCCGATCTCTTCTCTCACTGGAACTACATCATTGAACTAGTTGATCGTATTGATGGAGTAAGCGCTCTGACCAAAACTCACTTACCCAATCGTGCCGATGAGAATGATCAGGTATTTAACGTTTCCATTCCGGATGTCGCTCACGTTATTTTCAACACTGAATCGGGAATTACGGGAACTATTTCATCGAGCTGGGTCCAACGCCCCTTGGTACCTTTCACAATGAGAGTGTTCGGGTCCAAAGGCGCCTTGAATATAACCCCTGCGCAATGCTTACTTGAGAGTCCTCATGGGCAAATAGATTTGGTTTCGAAATTTGGAATGACCCCTGAGGATGAGTTCCTAAGTCAATGGCGAGAGGTGATTATCGCTGTGCAAGACGGAAAAGAAGTTCCATTCGATTTTGCGTCTGCGCTACGACAGGCGGAATTCTGCGCAGCAATTGAAAAGTCAGCTTTGGATAAATCGTATGTCTCAGTGGAGAGGTTAAGGAAATGAGCACATTCACATTCCCAATAGACGGAGTGAGTCGCAAGACAATCGAGATAAATGGGCCGCTGTCCTTACCGACATCAAGCCCTGCGCCGATTTCGCGCACAATTTATGCCGCTGTGCATGTAGTTGCAAACCCCGCAGAAGCATCTGCCTCAAATATTTCAGCGACTATAGATTGGGATCAAACAGCGAAATTTCGCCAACATATGTGGGGCCTAGGGCTCGGAGTTGCAGAAGCGATGGACACAGCGCAGCGAGGAATGGGAATGGATTGGGAGAGTGTAAAAACCCTCGTATCCAGGACTATGAAAGATGCCAAGGCCGTGGGGGGATCTGTCGTAAGTGGAGTTGCAACGGACCAACTCCCCAAAGGTCAACATTCTCTTGAATCCATCGCTCGTGCTTATACAGAACAGTTGGAATTTACTATTTCAGTCGGCGCAACTCCGGTTTTGATGTGCAGCCGAGATTTGGCAGCTACTGCAAAGACAGCAGATGATTATTTAAAAATTTACAGTCAGCTCATCGAGCACTCTGATCAGAAAGTTGTCTTACACTGGCTCGGTAGCATGTTTGATCCACTACTGGCAGGTTATTGGGGTGGTGCTGGATTCTACGACGTGAAAAACACTGTTCTGGAACTCATTAATCGATACCCAGATAAAGTCGATGGAATCAAGATGTCCCTCCTTGATGAGGAGTACGAGATTGAACTTCGCGAAAAGCTCCCGGCGCAAGTAAAGATGTACACGGGCGATGATTTCAACTACGTGCGACTGATTAAAGGAAATGGTAAGAGTCATAGCCATGCGTTACTTGGGGCCTTTGCGGCGATCAGCCCCTTTGCCTCTGCGGCAATGAGAGCGCTGGATGAAGGTGATCTAGAAAAATACGGTGAAATTTTGGGCCCAACAGAAGCCTTAAGCCGTGAGATTTTTAAAGCACCTACTTATTACTACAAGACTGGTGTTGTCTGGTTGGCTTATCTTTCTGGAATGCAAGATCACTTTACGATGGTGGCAGGATTGCAAAGCGGACGCAGCATAAAAGATTTATGCGAGCTATATATTCTGGCAAATGAAATCGGATTGTTTGCCAATCCAGATCTTGCGCTTTCGAGAATGAAGAAAACTCTCGACTATGCGGGCTTTAGGATTTAGTAAATGACCTCTTCTGTAGCTCGAATGAGCTTTAATACCATTACCGCTAAGGATCTTTCTCTCGATAAAATCTTGAAGCTTTGTAGAGAAAATGGTGTTGGCCATATCGCACCCTGGAGAGATCTCATTGCTCGCCACGGTTTATCCGAATCAGCAAAGATGATTAGGGATTCAGATATTGGGATTTCTTCCTTATGCAGAGGGGGAATGTTTACCGCTGAATCTGCCTCCGACCGGGTTTTAGCGATTGAAGATAATTTCAGAGCGATTGATGAGGCCTTAGAAATTGGAGCACCTGTTCTAGTTCTCGTTTGTGGTCCGCAAGTTGGAAAAGATCTATTGGGCTCTCAGGCGATGGTTCACGAAGGCATCTCTGCAATCGCAGATTACGCAGATCAATGCGGAATAGATATAGCGATTGAACCTTTACATCCCATGATGGCTGCAAGCCGGTCCTGCATCACCACAGTAAGACAAGCGCTCGATATTGCTGAAACCCTGGACCATGAGCGAGTCAAAATCATTATTGATGCCTACCATGTTTGGTCTGACCCCCATCTCTATGAGTCCACCGACCGGATCAAGGGGCGCATTGCGGGCTTCCACATCTCTGACTGGACCATTCCGATTACCAACGAGCTAGGTTCACGAGCCATGCCAGGGGAGGGCTGTATCGACTTAGATGGCCTGAAAAACTGGGTTGAGGGGGCTGGATTTGCAGGAGCGATTGAGGTTGAGGTCCTATCCGATTTTTGGTGGTCCCAGAATCCGGAGAAAACATTTCTGAAAGCGGTAGATTCTTTCAGTAAACTTAACTGGGAGCGTTAATCGATGGCTAGAGCCAATGGCAGTAATTCAGGGAAAGTCACAATTCAATCTGTGGCAGACCTGGCGGGTGTATCGATTGCTACTGTCTCTCGGGTGCTTTCGGGCAACGAGAATGTTCGTGAAGATTTTGCAGTAAAAGTCCGCGAAGCTGCTCTCAAATTGCATTACACCCCAAGCGCTTCAGCGCAAGGTCTGGCAAAGGGGCGAAGTTTCACCGTTGGTATCTTGATTCCAGATCTATCAAATCCTTACTTTCCAGATGTAGTTAAGGGTATTCATAATCTGTCGACGCTGAGCAATTATCGTCTACTCATCGCTGACTCTGATGGCAATCCCGAAGATGAGCTTTCAATTATCAAGGACATGCTTCGACATGTTGATGGAATTATTCTGATATCGCCACGCATGAGCGTAAATGATTTAAAGTCTTTGGAAAATGTCGCAAATCCTGTTGTTTTAATTAATCGTATGGAACCTGGTGTTGGCCTTCCGAGTGTGGGTGTGGATAATTTCTCAGCTATGTCAGAGCTCATTGGTCATTTATCCTCGTTGGGACATAAGCAGATTGCGTTCTTGAGCGGTCCTAAAGAATCTTGGCAGCAACGTGAGCGATCACGAGCCGTCCTACATGCATCAAATTTTGGAATCATTGTTGAAGAAGTTCCAACTGGTGGAAATATATCTGCGGGAGCACGGGCTTTGGATATCGCCATGGCATCAAAGGCAACTGCAGCTATTTGCTTCAATGACCTAGTTGCACTCGGAGTTCTTTCTAGGGCCGCTGAATTAGGAATTCGAGTTCCAGAGGATCTCTCTGTTACCGGCTTCGACGATATTGAGTTTTCGAGTTTTTCAAATCCACCATTGACCACAATTCGAAGTCCCCAGGTTGCGCTAGGGGAGGCAGCATGGAGGATTTTGGAGGGCGAGCTAAGTGGCAAGAGAGGAAATCATCAACCCTTGATGGTCGCTGAAGTAGTCATTCGTAATTCAACTGGAAAAAGCCCTCGGTAGTTCTCTAAAAACAAGGCCCTGGAAATCGATTCAGCCTTGACCCCGCCTTCCTGAGGTGGTAGAAAGCGCTTTCAGAGAAAGTGAGAAGGGACCGGAAATGCGCTTTCAAGGCAAAAATGTGATCGTCACGGGCGCTTCTAGCGGAATCGGCTTAGCCGCCGCCTCTGTTTTTTTGGAGCAGGGCGCCTCTGTTTTGATTACTAGCCGTAACTCTGAAGAGTTGTCTGGAGTCCAGTCCTCCTTGAGCGAGAAATACCCAGGCAAGGTCCACTCATTTGCGGCAGATGTGAGCTCTGAAACTGACTGGGTCGCGACCGTTGATTTTGCTCTATCGCAATTAACTTCAATAGATGTACTTGTTAACAATGCTGGAATTGGTTTTCGTGGGACGGTCCTAGAGACCGATGTTGCCACTTGGGACAAGTTGTTTAGTATCAACGTTCGTGGTGCTTTTCTAGGATGTAAGTCAGTTTTGCCTCACATGATTTCTCGTGGAAGTGGGGCAATCGTCAACGTCTCATCGGTGGCTGGGCATGAGATTGCAATGGCTTCTAGAGCAGCATACGTTTCAACTAAAGGCGCCTTGAATAGTATGACCAAAGCTCTCGCTATTGATCACTCAGCACAAGGCATACGAATTAATGCTGTTGCGCCAGGAACCACCGACTCGCCATATTTTCAAAAATTCTCACCTGATATGGGAAATCTAGAAGATTATCGAAATATGCTCGCTAATCGCCAGCTGATGAAACGGATGGCAGATCCAAGAGAGATTGGTCAAGCTATCGCTTGGCTCGCTAGCGATGAAGCATCGTTCTGTGCTGGAACGATTCTTGATGTTGATGGTGGCTGGAGTGTTTGGTGATGGCATCGTTCAACAATGCTGAGACGATTGCCTCCCAAGTCAAAGATGGAGACACAATCGCACTCACTGGATCAGGCTCACTTTTGGTTGCAGATAAGGTACTCGAAGCCATTGAGACAAGATTTTTAACCACGGCATCACCAAAAAATCTGACAGTAGTCCATGCTCTCGGCATCGGAGATGCGGCCGACAGAGGGTTATCACGGCTTGCTCATAAGGGATTAGTGAAGAGGGTCATCGGGGGGCATTGGTCTTGGTCCCCTCAAATGCAGAAGTTAGCGGTAAAGAACGAGATTGAGGCTTATGCCCTTCCTGCAGGAGTAATTGGCACATTGCTTCGTGAATCAGGCGCTCGGCGGCCCGGTTTAATTACGAGAACTGGAATTGGCAGCTTTGTAGATCCCCGTATCGATGGCGGTCGATTGAACTCTTCTGCGAAAGAGGACCTAGTTGAAGTAGTTGAAATCGGGGGCGAGGAGTTTCTTCGATACTTGCCAATCAGGGTAGACCTTGCAATTATCAAAGCTTCGATTTCAGACTCGGATGGAAATGTTTCATTTTCATTTGAGCCTTCATTCTTGGATTCTTTCTCACTCGCTCTCGGAGCTCGTGGCAATAACGGAAAAGTGATTGTTCAGGTTAAGGAAGTTGTTGATGCGGGCACAATTCCTCCAATGTCGGTACATATCCCATCTACTTTGACCGACGAAATTGTGGTTGACGCAGCACAGTGGCAAACCTATGAAAGCGAATTCAATCCAGCATTCCACTCACCAAAATTCATGAGAGGTCAGCAGGAGGAGCCTGCCCCTCAGTGGTTAGATGATGCGAAAATGATAATCGTGCGCCGCGCCGCCCAAGAAGTTCAAGATGGCGACGTAGTGAACGTTGGCTTTGGCATGAGTTCGAGCGTGGTTGACGTTCTGCGCGCCGAAGGAAGAATCGATCGCATTTCGCTTGCCATCGAACAAGGTGCTGTAGGCGGCAATCCGGTATCAGGGGCGCTCTTTGGCGTGAGCGAATTTCCTCAGGCGGTCATTCCTTCAACCATGCAATTTGATTCATTTGCTACGAAGCTTATTGATTGCGCTGTTCTCGGAATGGGCGAGCTTGATGTACATGGAAATGTAAATGTCTCTAAATTAGGCGGGAATCCGGTAGGACCCGGAGGGTTTATCGACATCATTCATGGTGCAAACAAATCTGTATTCTGCGGAACATTTTCCACTAAAGGCTTGCAGGTCTCGGCAACATCAGTTGGTCTTTCTTTGGAACGTGAAGGTTCAATCATGAAAGTCGTGGATAATGTCGAACAAATTACTTTTGCTTCAAGTGCTGCCCGACAAGATGACCGAAGTGCTATTTATGTTACCGAACGGGCGGTCTTTGAGATGTCGGCAACTGGGATTTCATTGATTGAGATTGCACCAGGAGTTGATCCTGAAAAGGATGTAATTGCCCATCTGCCTCCTGGAGTAGAGACTAGTAACTGGAAGCTTATGGATATCGAACATTTCCGCAAGACATTTGAATCTTCACCTTCACGAAAGGCAGAGAAATGAATCCATCAATCGAGGCAGAAATTTCAGCAGATCAGAGGGCACTTGTAGAAGTTCTCACTGCTTTCGTCCGAGATAAAATTCGCCCAATTGTTGAGGTATTAGATGCAGAGGAGCGCTTCCCATCTGAAATCTATGAGGAACTTGGCGCCATGGGAATGCTTGGAATCAATATTCCAACGGAAGATGGCGGTGCAGGTGGCAGCGCGCTCGACTATGCCCTGGTTATGGAGATTCTCTCGGCTGGATATGCCTCTATTGCGGACCAAGTTGGACTTATTGAACTTGTGGGATCACTGATTTCAAAGTTTGGAACAGAAGCACAAAAAAGGAAGTACTTGCCAGGAATTTTTGCGGGAACAAGTCGTTGCTCATATGGACTCACTGAACCAAATGCGGGAAGTGATCTTGGCGGTCTGAAGACATATGCTGAAAAACAAAGTGACGGTTCATGGATTTTGAATGGTGAGAAAATCTATATTCACAACGCACCTGTCGCCGATTTTGCGATGGTCCTAGCGGAAACCGATAAAACCAAAGGTAAGCGCGGCGGCATGAGTATGTTCTTAGTTGACATTGACCAACCCGGGGTTTCAAGAGCATATAAAGAGAAGAAGATGGGACAGAAAGCTTCACCCGTTGGCGGCTTTATATTTGAGAATGTACAGCTTTCGGCTGACTCGATTTTAGGCGAAGAAGGAAACGGATTTGGAAATGTCTTGCAGGGGCTCGAGAAAGGACGCCTCGGTATTGCAGCTCTCGCAAACGGTATTTCACGTGCAGCGCTCGATACCGCTACCGAACATGCGCGCTCTCGTGAACAGTTCGGAGCGCCTATTGCTTCATTTCAGGCGATAGCTTTCACATTGGCTGAGATGGCCACCGATTACGCAGCATCAACAAACCTCATCCACTCGGCAGCCCGCAAATTAGACGCAAAACAGGATGCCAATGCAACCTGCTCGATGGCAAAGCTCTTCGCATCGGAAGCGGCAAACCGAAATGCCAGCCGAGCCGTCCAGATCTTGGGTGGGGGAGGCTATATCCGAGGGGTCGAGGCGGAGAGGCTTTACCGAGATGCTCGGATCACAACCATTTACGAGGGTACGAGCGAGGTACAAAAGCTTGTGATCTCCCGTGCCGTGCTCGAGCAAGGTGTGAGAAAGCGCTAACTTACGGTTGGGCCAAAAGTTGGACATTTATCAAAATGTTATAAAAATTCACCTTATTTGCCGTCAAAAGTGGTTGACTCTCATCCAAAAGTATATTAGAAAGCGCTTACTCAACAACCCGTTGACGTAAAAATCGGGATCTAGCAAGGAGTTCAATATGAAGGTAAGCACAGGGCGCGCAAAGCGTCTCGTAGCTGCTATCGCATCAGTTGGATTGGTTTCAACTGTCATGATGACTGTCGGGGTCACACCGGCATCAGCAGCAGCATGCGAAAAGAGCAAGATTAAGCTTGTCCAAAGTGGACGCGGCTTAGAAAACCCATACTACGTGGCAGTCAACAAGGGCTCAGCAGCATTTGCTAAGTCAGTGGGACTTGAGCACCAGTGGATTTCATCTGAAGGCGATTCCCAAAAGCAGCTATCTCAAATCACAAGCATCCTCGCTGAAGCAGGAAATTGTGCAGTAATCAACGTTGATCCAAATGAGTCATCAATCCTTCCTGCAATCCTTGATGCAGCTAAGGCTGCGGGAGCACATGTTGTCGTTCAATGGAACCGTCCAGCAGGGGTTACTCCTTTGAAGTACGGAACAACCTTCACCTCATTCATGTCTGAAGATGGAAATGCACAGGGATACGCAATCGCAATTGAATTATTTAAGGCAATGAAGGGCAGGGGAAATATCGTTGCACTTCAAGGAATGCTAGATAACACAGTTGCACAATCTCGATTCAAGGGATTGCAACGCGCAATGAAGGAATATCCAAAAATCAAACTTCTTGCTGATCAAACTGCAAAGTGGGATCAGAACGAAGGCCAGAAGGTAATGCAGACAATGCTTACCAAGTTCGGAAGGAAGATCAACGGTGTCTGGACAGCTAATGACTCAATGGGTCTAGGCGCTCTCCAAGCTCTACGTGCCAAGAAGCGCACAGATGTGGGCGTTGTAGGAATTGATGGCCTTGACCTAGCAATGAAGGAAATCAAGGCTGGCAATGGCAGAACCGGCTTTATTGCCACAACTGCATCTAATGCACATATCCAAGGAGGATATGGACTCGCTATTGGTTACGCAGCAGCTACAGGATCATGGGATCCAGCAAAGGCGAAGCCTGAACAGCGTGCCTTCTACCTAAAGACTGTTCTTGCAACCAAAAAGAATGTCGATGTTGTTAGCAAAGACCAGTCTGTCGATATGAAGTTTACAGATATCTGGGATGCTATTGGCAGCGTTGTTCCGGAAACCGCATAACTAAGAAATCATAAATAGGGGCGGTGCTTCAAAAGCGCCGCCCCTATTTATTTCACAAGTCAAAAATGATTAAATTTGATTATGAAAAGAACGGGAATTATGAAAAATTCTGAAAAGTTGGAATCAATTAGAGCGATTGCATCTAGAGGAAACTTTCCGATTCCGGCCTTGCTCTCACTCCTAATTGTTTCAGCCTTTACCGCAACACAATCACCAGAATTTCTAACTTTCGATAATTTTGTTCAAATTTCAGATCAGGCATCGGTCACTATAATTCTGGTCTGCGGATTAACCTTCGTCATTCTCATGGGATCGATTGATCTTTCAGTTCAAGGCGTAATGGCTTCAGCATCTATGGCAACAGCATTGCTTGTTGCCAATGACCGTAATCAGAATAGTTGGGGGTACTGGTCAATCCTTGTCGGAATGCTTGTGGGTGCCCTGATTGGCCTGTTGGCGGGAGTTGCTGTTACTCGCCTCAAAATTCCTTCATTTTTGGTGACGATTGCAACGTGGAATATTGGTCTTGGATTAGCTTACATATTGTTTGGAAATACTTCACAACCATCTGTGAAGGATAAAGGTATGCTGGCACTGGGAATAGAGACTTTTTTTGGATTTTCAAAAGCCACGTGGATTGCTTTCATAGTTGTTTTAATCTGCATGTGGATACAAACGCGTACGAAATTTGGAAAGTACGCGTATGTAATCGGCGGGTCTGAGGAAATAGCTAAACTTTCGGGTATTAACGTGAAGCGTTTCAGGACTCTTTCATTAGTGCTTTCAGGAGCACTTTCTGGTCTCGCTGGCTCCGTAATAGTTGCGAAGAGTGGAATTGGCGCCGTTCAAGCAGGTGAAGGCCAACTTTTCTTGGGAATCGCAGCAGTCGTGATTGGTGGAACCCTATTGAGTGGAGGGCGTGGCGGAATTCTTCACTCAGTTCTTGGTGTTTACATAATGATTACGATCTCTGTAGCAATGATTTTGCTTGATGTTAGTGACTTCTATCAACAAATTGTTCAAGGCGCTGTTGTGCTAATAGTTGTTTCAAGTACCGCCTGGAGACAACGTCGACCATTGAGAACGGTGGTTTAAACATGGGCATTCGTGTAAAAGTTGAGGATGTTTCAATGTCCTTTGGCGTAGTTCATGCGCTCAAGGGTGTTTCCATAGAGATTAATGATGGAGAAGTTGTAGGTTTGGTTGGTGAAAATGGAGCAGGAAAGTCAACCCTGCTCAAGGTACTATCAGGTACAAATTCGCCAGATAGTGGTCAATTCATCCTGAATGGAAAGAAAGAGAAGTTTGCTTCAGTCGCAGATGCAACCAGAGCTGGAATCTCGATGGTCTATCAAGAACAGTCACTTCTCCCAAATATTTCAGTCGCCGAGAACATCCTCTTGGGTATCGAGGGTGAAGCAATCAAGTTTGGCACTTATTCGCCACGAAAAGTGCGTAAAGTCGCAGCAGAATATCTAAAGCGCGTAAATCTTGATATTGATCCAAGAACTCGAACCGAGGATCTCTCTTTTGGAACTCGTCAAATGATTGAAGTAGCAAAAGCTCTCGCAGTGGCAGAATTTTCAGGCAATCCGCCGGTTGTGCTTCTTGATGAACCAACATCAGTGTTAGAACGAAAAGAAATTAATATACTTTTTGATGTAGTTCGTAGCATTAAGAAAGATACTTCGGTTGTATTCATTTCACATCGACTTGAAGAAGTCTTGGAAATCAGTGATCGTGTCTACGTCATGCGCGACGGTGAGGTAGTAAGCGAAGTTAAGCCCAGTGAAGTCTCGGTCGATGAGCTTTTTGCATTGATGGTTGGTCGCGACCTCACCCAGACATACTTCCGTGAGGAGTTAACAAATATCCCCGAATCATTAAGTCGCCTAGAGGTGAAAAATCTCAGAGGTGATGGCTTTAATGACGTCTCCTTCAATATAAGGAAGGGCGAAATTGTAAGCTTTTTAGGTCTTCAAGATTCAGGGCGAGAGAATTTAGCGCGAGTAATTTTTGGAGCTCTCCCGGTCAAGTCTGGTGAAGTTTACCTTGATGGAGAGCGTTACAAAGTGAGGAACACCACCCATGCGGTGAAATGCAGAATCGGTTACATCCCTAGTGAGAGAAAAACAGATGGGGTAGTTCTTGCAATGTCAGTGGCAGAGAATCTCACATTGTCTCACCCAAGTAAGGTGACAACAATGCGGCTTTTTAGTAAGAGAAAGATGAATCGAGTCGTCGGATCGTGGATTGATCGCCTGGGAATTAAAACTCCCGGTGGGGATACCGCTATACGCTCCTTAAGCGGTGGAAATCAGCAAAAAGTTGTCCTTGCCAAATGGCTGATGGATGAAGATTTACGGCTACTCATTCTTGACACACCTACTCGCGGTTTGGATGTTGGAGCAAAGACAGAGATCTATGCAATTTTGCGTGATCTCGCTGCGAAAGGTATATCAATTCTCCTTTTAGCTGATGCGCTAGAAGAAGGAATCTTTATGTCGCATCGTGTTTTTACTATGAAAGATGGAAAAATCTCGGCCGAATTTGCGTCTGCACCAGGCGCTCGTCCAGAACGTACAGATGTTGTTGAGAGGATGCTTTAATGAAGGAGAAAATTGGTAGTTCTAGAAGTTTCTCTACCATTCAAGAACGCGGGTTTGCCCCAGTTATTGTTCTTGCCGTTCTATTTGTAATTCTTTATGCAATTAGCCCAGATTCAATTACTCCTAAATCTATGTCTGCGATGCTTGATCAGGCGGCAGTTCTTTTACTTTTAGCTGCTGGGCAATGTTTAATCATTTTGATGGGCAGAATTGACTTAGCCAATGCGGCTATGTGTTCTGCATTTACAGTCATCACCGCGGTGTGTCTCAACAATTGGGGAATGAAGTCACTCGTATTGACTGTGTTTGTCGCTGTAGCTGTAGGCACTTTACAAGCGGCTCTTCACAGTTTCTTTCAAGTGCCCTCCTTTGTTATCACTCTTGGCTTCTTTGGTATTGCTGGCGGATCTGCACTAGTAATTAGTAAAGCAAGCACAGTGCTTGTAGAGGAGAAGATGCGATTTACAAAACCACTTTTCTTTGCAACTAGTCCACTGCCTATTGCATTTATTACGGCCCTCTTAATTGTTGGCTTAGTGGGTATTGCCATCGTCAAAACTCCATGGGGCAGAGCGCTTCGAGCTGTGGGTTTGAATCAGCGGGCAACTACATACAGCGGTATTAACACATTCCTGGTTGTTACTTCTGGCTTTATCATGTCCAACCTCTTCATTCTAATGGGGGCATACGGAAACATTGGACAGTTAGGTACGGCAAGTGCGCGTATTGCAGATAGCTATCTTCTCCCGGGCATTGCAGCTGTTGTCGTTGGAGGAACGTCCATCGCGGGTGGAATCGGGGGATTGGGTCGAACAATTTGGGGTGTAATGATTATCGCTTTGTTACGTATTGGCCTCGACATTATTCATGTACCGCAAAATGTTCAACCAGTTGTTTATGGGCTAGTAATAATCGTTGCTATTGCGATTACGGTTGATCGCAAACGTGTGTCCGTAGTTGCCTAGTGTTTGCTACAAATAATAGTTCCGTCAGTTTCCTCATAGCCCCCGATAAGTTTAAAGGGAGTATGTCAGCACGCGTAGTATCGCAGTGCATCGCAAAAGTAATTTCTTTTCGATATCCGTCTGCCTACATTGAACAATCTCCAATAGCCGACGGTGGTGATGGAAGTTTGGAGATTCTGCTCGACCATGGATTTGAACAAGTCGCGGTTCATACTTACAACGCCCTTATGGAGCCAATAAAAGCCTTTTACGGCCTTAGGCAAGAGAATAATCGCTCTGTTGCATTTCTTGAAATGGCTTCTATTTGTGGGATTGCAACTTTGCAGGGACGTGAACTCCAACCACAATTTGCATCTTCCTATGGTCTGGGAGATGTTGCGTATCAAGTGTTAACGTCAGGAGTAGATGAGGTAATCGTTTCGCTCGGCGGTAGCGCATCCACAGACGGGGGGATGGGGTTTCTTGTAGGACTTGGTGCGGTTATCAAAGATGCCTCAGGCTTTAATGTTGCTCCGAATCTCTCTGGGTTACAGAGGGCCGAAACTATTGATTTGTCGTTACTGCATCCTCGGATTCATCCTCTAACGAGCCAGGTTAAGTGGACGTTTTTGGCAGATGTATCCAATCCACTTGTAGGTAAAGAAGGTGCCGCTTATATCTTTGGTCGGCAAAAGGGTTTGAAAGAAAATGAATTGAAGCAAGCCGATTTAGCGTTAAGGCACTGGGCTGACATCTTGAGTCGCGCGACAGGTGTGGATGTTGCAAATTCTCCAGGTGCCGGTGCCGCAGGGGGAGTAGCTTCAATTGCTCAATCAATCTTAACTGCAGACTTCTTTTCAGGTTCGGAATGGTTCTCAAATTTTCTCAACATTCCAGAGAAGATATCCACCGCGGATGTAATCATTACAGGTGAAGGCTCTTTTGATGCTCAGTCGCTTATGGGTAAAGGTCCTGGATATGTTTTAGCGCAGGCAAAGGCGGAAGCCAAGAAAACGATTATTTTGGCAGGTCGAATTCAGAGCCATCTGGAGGGTCTGGAAGGTTCTATTTGCAAATCCCTGACGGAGGTTGCGAGGAGTGGTCAAAAGGCCTTAAGTGATCCGATTAAGTGGCTCTCAAAGGCCACAGAAGACGCCCTAGATCTCTTGGATAAATCATGGGAAGTTACTTGATTTTATGCTGAGAAAGCGCTTTATTTAGCCCAGAAAAGAAGGAGGAGTCATGAAATCAGAAGGTACTTTCGACTACATCGTTGCTGGCGGTGGCACGGCTGGCTCTGTTCTTGCAGCGCGTCTCTCTGAAGACCCATCAATTTCGGTTCTCCTCATTGAGGCAGGAAAGAGTGATTCGCATCCTCTTATTCACGTACCGATTGGTTTTGCAAAACTGACTGCGGGTCCATTCCAGTGGGGCTACGTATCGCAACCCCAGAAGCACGCACAAAATCGTGAGATTCCACTTGCCCAAGGTCGCGTACTGGGTGGTGGAGGTTCCATCAATGCTCAGGTATTTACTCGCGGTGCTCGCGAAGATTATGACAATTGGGAAAAAAATTATGGGGCAAAGGGTTGGGGCTCTGACCAGATGATGCACTACTTCATCAAGTCTGAAGACAATGAGAGATTATCTGGAAAATATCATGGTAACGGTGGTCCGCTTGGAGTCTCTGATTTAGTAAATCCTCACCCAATGACACGAGCATGGGTTCAAGCGGGACAACAAATGGGATTGCCTTATAACTCTGACTTTAATGGTGAGAGTCAGTACGGCGTTGGGTATTACCAAACCACAACACGTGGTTCAAAGCGTTGCTCAGCTTCCGTTGGATATCTTCGCCCTGCGAGAAATCGACCTAACCTGAAGATCATCACACAAGGTCACGTAAAGAAAGTTGTCATCGAAAACAAGAGGGCAACAGGGGTTGAAGTCATCATCAAGAATGGAGTTTATACGTACTCCGTTAAGCGCGAAGTGATTGTTACAGCCGGCGCTTATGGATCTCCTAAAATTCTTCAACTTTCAGGCATCGGGGATCCAGGCGATCTAAAGGCGGCTGGCGTTGAAGTAGTTCACTCTCTTTTTGGCGTTGGCAAGAACCTTCAGGACCACTGCGATTTAGACATTATTTACTCAATTAAGGATTACATCAGTCTCGATAAATTGTCGAAGCCTCGTTTTCACACCATTAAAGCTGGTGCAGAATATGTTCTCTTTAAGAAGGGTCCGCTTGCATCAACTGCAGTTGAAGGAGGGATGTTCTCCTACTCAAATTCAAAAGAGAAAACACCAAACTTACAATTCCACTTCTTGCCGGCAGCGGGTATTGAGGCTGGCGTGATTGGGGCTAAAACTGGCTATGGTGTAACGATTAACGTGTACTTGGTGCGTCCGGAAAGTCGCGGAACAATGCGAATTGCCTCTTCAGACCCAAAACAAGCTCCGCTTATTGATCCAAATTACTTAGCAACTGATTACGATTTAGAAGCAACTATTGAAGGCCTGCGCCAAATGCGTGAAACTATGACTCAGCCTGCGATGGCAAAATATGTCACCGCAGAGCACTTGGCGGGAAATGCAGAGTTAACAAATAAGGACTCGTACATTCAATTCGCTCGCAACTTTGGTCGCACCTCGTACCATCCAGTCGGAACGTGCGCGATGGGTAATGGTGATCAATCGGTAGTCGATGAGAATCTGAAGGTGTATGGAATTGAGGGCCTTCGTGTTGCGGACTCTTCAATCATGCCCGCGATTAACTCTTCAAATACTCAAGCTCCAACAGTAGCTATTGCAGAGAAGGCAGCCGACCTGATTCTGGGCAAAAAACCAATAATTTTGTCACTCTAGAATTTTCAATAAGTGAGTGCCTGCAAGGGCCACTTCGCCTGAACTTTTCTTTACGGTGATTTTTGAAGAGAGAACATTTTTCTCCGAAATTGATTCTGGTTCATAAGTAATCGTTATGGATTCACCGCTGTAGACAGGTGCGGGGAACCGCAACTTCTCATAACCGTAAGTGACTCCATTTTTATTGATGAGTTCTAGGTATCTACTAGATGCTTCCCCAGTAATTGAGAGCACAAAGAGTCCTTGCCCTATGCAATCTTGATAGCCCATGGATTGAGCAACTGAAGTATCAATGTGATGTAGGGCGTCATCATTGGTCAATTCTGCAAATTTGAGAAATTGATCTTTTGAGACAACTTGAATGACTTCAACTCTTTGCTGCCAATATTCAACGGTCATTTGGCTGGCTTTTCTTGTAATCAGAGTTGATTACTTAACTTCTACCAGCTTCTCTGATTCGTCTTGAATCTTTGAGGCTACAGTCTTGAGCTTTTCAGCATATTCCTTGCCGTGATGTGCACAGAATAGAAGTTCTCCGCCTGCAAGAAGGGTGGCACGGACATAAGCCTGTGCACCGCATCGATCGCAACGATCGAGTGCA
>JACCED012490372.1_pt1 | contig 21475 bp, 41 predicted proteins | sample 7455021 | NCBI WGS metagenome assembly JACCED01 (sample SAMN15323456, study PRJNA562643) | freshwater metagenome | isolation source: river surface water | place: USA:Blue River Watershed | collected 2017-08-19
CTGTTTTGGGAACAGAGGGTCGCAGGTTCGAATCCTGTCATTCCGACGATCGAGAGTTAGCTCAGCTGGTTAGAGCAGCGGACTCATAATCCGTCGGTCGTGGGTTCAAGTCCCACACTCTCGACCAAATACACACATTGGAGTACTCATGGTCCCGTCTACTAAACGTAGCCTCTATAAAACTATTGGCTGGCATTTTTTGCATATGTCAATCATCTCTGCTACAGTGTTTTTTCTAACTGGAAAAATTGACTTGGTGGCTAGTATCGTATCTATCCACGTTGTCTCAGAGACGATTGTGTATTACCTATATGAGAGAGTCTGGGAGAGATTCTAAACTTCTCGGTGTGGCGGAATGGTATACGCAGCTGACTTAAAATCAGCCGTCGCAAGACTTGCGGGTTCGAGCCCCGCCACCGAGACCAATAAGAATAGGGATTAACATGGCATACACTGGCGACAAGAAACGTGAATATGACAAGAAACGCGCTGCTGATCGTAGGGCATTCCATGTCGAGCGTATGGGTGGTAAGTGTGTGCAGTGTGGCTCTACGGATCGATTGGAATTCGACCACATCGACAGATCTACTAAGGCGTATAACCCTACTCAGTTGTGGTCTAGGACTGAGGCGGTTGTTTTGGCGGAACTAGAAAAGACCCAGTTGCTATGTCATGACTGCCACCAGAAAAAGACAAGCGCAGAGCGTATAGCTGATCGAAATCTTCAGCATGGTGAGTATGGGATGTATAAGTGGTACAAGTGCCGCTGCCAGCCATGTAGAGATGCAAATGCAGAACGAGTCAGGATGCAACGAGCTGGCATCTCTATGAGAAAGCCAAAGAAGTAATACCCTAACCCCGCGTAGCTCAGTGGATAGAGCAAGAGCCTTCTAATCTCTTGGTCGCAGGTTCGATTCCTGCCGCGGGGGCTTATATGTAGTAGTGGCTGTAGCCCGTTCTACAATTTTGTCTAAGACACCCTGATCATTCTTTTGATCATCTCTAGGAGCAAATAGGGCTCTAAGTCGTTGTGGAGAAGATGAGTCTTGGTTATCTACGTAATAGAATAGCGCAATACTCTTTCTGTGTTGACCGTCTGGTGACTCTAAAATCTCAGGTAGGCCATGCCAAGAATCTTGACTAGTGTCAAAAAGAACTGCGCGATTAAACATTGGAGCAATAGATTTAACCAGAGCTGATGGGCTACCGTCTGGGCCACTATTCCATAGTTGTAGATGCCCTCCCCAAGATTCCTCCCAATCTTTGTTTAGATAAACTATCAGATTGAGTTTTCTCTTAAGTCCTAGCTTTGGGTGGACTTCTGCGTCTTTGTGTAGATTTAACCTCCCGCTGCCAGATTTATGGATATGCATCCCGCCAGCGTGGAGTCCATAGTCTGCCTTCAATCCTTTGATCCCCGTCAATTGTTCTAAGTGAGATACGAATTCTGCAGAGTTTAAATAAAAGAAAGTCGAATAAATACTTTTTGGATACCAATCCCAGTGTGTTGATAGTTTTTTGTGCTCTAGCTCGTTGTCATGTCTAGTTAGCCATCGCTCATCATCGAAGTCATAGAAGTCATCTGATATGGCAATCGCCGTAGCCTCTTCTAAGAAGCCTTCTATTACCCAGTGGTCAAATGGGTCGCTGAAGTATTGTGTAGTGGGCATATAAGAATTATAGCCTGGGCATTCTGGTAAAATTAGTAAGTGAAGAACGAAGAGCAGTGGCCTAACGACCTTGAGCTAGATTGGACTAGCCTACTGTCTAGGCTAGGCGTAGTAGCGGATGAGCTAATCAAACTAGGCGAAGCTAAGGCTAGGATTGATATCTTTAGGGCCTTGCGTGAATTGATGCAGCAGAAAGACGCAGATGGCGATGCTATCGCAGCGGATGTCATTAATTGGGTGTGGTTGCAACTGGCGGACGAGATCCCTTTGGATGGGCCATCTGGGTTTAAGTATTGGCCACCAAAAAACTTTAGAGACACTGCCAACGGAGAATAGTTGACAAATAAAAAATAGTCTGCTAGCTTGTGTCCATGGCTATTTTTGATTTTGCTAAAAAGGCGCACCGAGGTACTGACATAGAGTCTCCTCGTCTGTTGATTAATTCTGGTAATGAGTACCCTGAAAACCCTATGGCTGGTGATACTTTCTATAGAACTGACACTTCCACTACTGCGATATATGATGGTAGAAATTGGAATGAGATCCCGACTTCACCTATCGCTCCAGCAGTTGACTCTATAGCTGGATGGGCTGCAGGCAAGCTACCTAACGATAATGATGTTATCTACATTCGCAGAAAGAACGATCGCCTCTTCTGGTGTGAAGGCAACAAAATGGGTGGAGTTACTTGGCGAGAAATTAATGGTACTGGTGTCTTACCAACTGGCCTCAAGCAAGAGATTGTTGAGGGTGGCCAAGATAATCCTGTAGTGGAAGAAGTAATTGCTACTCATATTCCTTCTGGTTGGTATCAGGACACATCTGCTAATCTTTTCAAGCATGAAGGTGACGGTGTCTGGATGGATACATCTAATACACTAGCCAAGAAACTAACTAAATCTGCAGAGGCTGGAGAGATGGAGTACCTTGGCTAGAAAATCTGAAAGTACGCCTCCACCTGCTCGCCCTGGCGAAGAGAAAGTCGTGCTATTCGGCTGGTGTATGACTGGGCACCACACTAATTGTATTCTTGAATTTACTGGGCATAAGTGTTCCTGTAAATGTCACAAAGACTCAACTGTAGATAGCACTGAAGAGGAGAAGGAATGATAGCGGGACCAGGTAGTAGTGCTCAGCTAGTTTTAGCTGATGGCACCGTCTTTGAGGGTATAGTCGAGCAGGCTGCTGACTACGGTATGTATCTTTTTATAGGTGGTGACCCTAATAGGTTGTCACTATTTCCCTGGCACACCATTAGCAGGGTGATCTATACGCCTCGGTAGGGTCTTGATAGGATTGTTGCATGGCGCTAAATATCCTGAAAGACTATCTATCTAGAAAGCAGATGTCTACGTATTTTGAATATGTGGAAAAGTTTGGGCTATCTAATGTCCTGGATCAGGGGGATGGGGCTCACTACGGGGATCCAGTGGATGTCAGATTAGGATCAACTATTAGCTCTGTCAAGGACTACCATGTCATGCGTCTAAATCCTAAGGCTAAGCTGAAATTACACTCTGGCGACCTGATTAAGGGTAGTTCAAAACCAGCGCTCCCTATTGACGCTGAATATGTTGGAATCTTCTATCTGGGTAAATCATCTGAGGAGAATCTCCTCGCCGTAGGGCCTCAGTCTGCATCACTTGTTGGCGGAGATGTTGTATGGATGACTGCAAGTGACTATGAGCTACTAATGTTTGGCAATCAGGATAATGATCGAGCTGGGAGATTAGTTGTGTTTTGGAGTGGGCGATGACCTTATTTTTTGAGCCTGTCGCACTAAAAAACATCTTCACTGAAGAGCAGACTGAAGAGCTTCGACAAATAGTTGACGAGTATCTAGCGCCTGACAAAAAGTTCTACTTTGACGATATCAGCGACCGTGAGGTACGACGCTCTAAAAAGCTTGTAAAGTTCAATGAGCTACTAGTACCGCTTGCTAAAGAAGTGTTTAATGACCCTACGCTAAAGGCAACTTATAGCATTCTTTTATCGTATGACTCTAAATCTCATCTGGTCTTCCACCACGACACCAACGCTAATATCTACACGATTAATTATTGTGTGAAGTCGAATGTTGATTGGCCTCTACACTTTGCTAGAGAGGAGCCTAGAACTAGGATTAATATCCCTGAAGGCGAAGCTTTAGCCTTTATGGGCTGCGATGACTACCACGGTAGAGAGCGTATCGACAATGAAGATGCTGAGCTTATCAACATCATGTTCCACTTCTGCCCTGCTGACCACTGGTATTTCAATAAGGGGCCGCAACATTTTCAGGAAATTCAAGACCACTATGAAATTGTCGCTACTGCTCGTAAAGAAGCAGAAGGCTTGGAGTGGATCAGAGACAATGAATCTGCTGGTATGTCATCTGATGAACTAGAGCTACTACACGCCACCATCAAATCTAAACGTGATGAGGTAACTAGACTTGAAAACATGCACGATAGACTCCAGGGAATGATCGGCTAAAGTGAATGCGAATCGTAGTACTTGGGTTTAATGATTGCTCTAGAGATTTAATTGCACAAATAAAAAGATTCCCTGAATACGGCGATCAGGTCCTGATATACCATGTCCAATCGCTGATTAACTCGCTCAGCTATGGCAAAGAGTACGTAGTCGAAATACCAGATCCGCAGGGGGATGGATATAGGACCCTAAATGATGGTCTACAGGCGATTCCTAAATACTCAACTACTGTCAGCAACTACACTCCTTGGCTCCTCGGTGAAGCTAGAAATGGCACATTCGACACTGTAGTCGACTGCATGGGTGATACAGATGAAGAGACGTCTCTACGTGAACTAGTTAGAAGAGCACTTGGCCCTAATGGTACGTGGATTGACGCTGATGTTATTAATACCCTGCGGATGATTATTGATGGTGGTCTTGAGTGGGAGCCTGTAAGTTTTTCTGACGAGTTCCTTGAGAAGGCCTTAGAGGCTTGGGAAAAAGCTGACGCCACTATGCGTGATCTCCACATCTCTAAGCGTAAAGCAGACATTGAAGCAGACAATGCTGGTGTAGATAGTGGGCGCATTGAACCTGGATATAGAGATTTTAACCCTATTCCTGATTTCGATAGAGACTTAATAGATGACTACGTTGTCAATGGATTATCGCTAACACCTAGATTAGATGCTACGAGATCAGAGATGTATTTAGTTGACAATGACTGCACTGCTGTGTCTCATGGGATTCTCGCTGAGTTCTTTGGCTGGCACCATACGGAGCATACTGCTGCAAGAGTATTCACTACACCATATTTAGAGATCGAGTCTGCAACTTATATTAGATATGAATCAGATGAGTCCATACCTATATATGTAGAGGATGCTGAGTACGTCATAGAGTACGTTCATCGTGGATACATGAATGTTGTCCCTCCAGATGAAGGTGGAGTACTGACTTTGATTGGTGGCAGTATGGAGTCTACATCCTATGGCTATAACCCAAAAACTAACGGTCCTATAAGTAAAAGTGTGCATAAGGGACTGGAGACAATCATCTTTACATACAGGAGGACCGATGCTACTTAGCGCATGCGTACTTGGGTACGGGGCGACTTCTCAGGGGTTTGTCAAACGATTCAAGGAACTTAGTTACTACAAAAAGCGTGACTCTGATACCGAAGGTGTCCGTGTACATATTGTCTATGAGGATGATCCAAATCTATTGGATAGACCTTATGTATACCGATATGAGACTCAAGATAATTTCTCTAATGTCCTAAATGATGGTGACCAGAAGACAAAGAAGGAAGTCTGTATTGGAAATGATACGGACTGGCTCTTAAGCTCAGATGGGCATGACCTAGTTTTTGAGGCTGTGGATGATCCAGATAGATATCTAGAGACCCTACTAGCTTTAATTGGTCGAGGGTATTGGGTAATCGTCACGTCTGACAGATATAAAACAGAGCTTTGGCCTACATTAGAGGCAGCGGCCAAGTCTAGTGGGGCTAAGTTGAGCACCTACGAGAATTTTGATGAATTGTTCGGTAAGCTAGATATAGAATATAGAGCTAGATTAGATCTACATAGAAAAAATCTATACTCTGAGTCATTAAATGCTACCCCCTGTGGACTTGAAGGATTGTAATGGATATACAGTTTCGATCAGATGTAACCGTAAAACTTATTCAGTCGATGGCATCTGACGATGCTGTAGTTATGGCTGCTCGTGTCTCTACTGGAGCTGAAGCAGATGAGAAGCGAGATAAAGGTCTCATCAACTACTTGATGCGTGACCGTCACGGTTCGCCATTCGAGCACAATGCCTTTACGTTCTACATTGAGGCACCTATCTTCGTCTTCCGCGAGTTCATGCGCCACCGCATCGCCTCGTACAATGAAGAATCGGGTCGCTACAAGGAGCTAAGCCCAGTGTTTTACGTTCCTGGACCAGACCGTAAGCTTAAGCAGGTTGGTAAGCCTGGAGCCTATGTATTTGAAGATGGTGATTATGACCAGAAGGTTATGGTCCCAGCTGAAGTTATGCGTGTAAATACAGAAGCATATAAAGCGTACCAGCGCATGCTAGATAAGGGTATTGCGCGAGAGGTAGCTCGTGTTGTTCTACCAGTAAACACCTACTCGAGCATGTATGTGACTATGAATGCTCGTAGCCTTATGAATTTCCTAAGCTTGCGAACTACTCGTGAGGGTACGCACTTCCCTAGCTTCCCTCAGCGGGAAATTGAAATGGTCGCTGAGCAGATGGAAGAGTTCTTTGCGGAGAAGATGCCAGTGACGTATGAGACCTTTAACAAGAATGGTCGCGTAGCTCCATAATGCAAGTTGTAGATATCTCTGAAGTGATAACCGCCATGAAAAGTGGCAGCTTAAATGATGCTGTCGATAAAGCTTGCGAGTTTGGATTCACTTTGGGTGAGATCTCGGAAAAAACTCGTTGGTTAGATGTACTTGACAAACTAGAAGAAAGTCTGCTAGATTCTGAAGAGGACGCCATTATGACGATCCACTTAATCAGAAAGATGGTAGAAAACGATGAGCGAGAATAACGGATTTAAGTATTCGGATGATCAGGTGGCTGAGATTTACGCAAAGCTAGAGGTTGCAAAGATGCTCACCCAGTTGGGTGCAGAGATGGCTAAGCAGGCTGAGACCGATATTAAGTTTTACCGAATGACTAATCTAGATGCTGGTGACTTTAGTGAGTAAAAATCTAGGGCACATCCCAAAGCAATCTGCTATGGATGAGGCTGTAGAGCAATCTTTCACCAATGGAATCAATAAAGGCCGTAAGTTAGAACGTGAACGCATTCTTGGGTTGCGGAAAGAACTTATCAACTGCGTGATCAATTATGGGCTAACTCCTGATGTATATGAACGTGTGTGTGCTGATATGGAAACAGTAATTAGGAAGTAGTGATGATGAAGAAATCAAAAGAAGTAAAATCACAGCGTAAGGTCTACTGTGACTTCACACTAGATGAGTATGACGATCTAACGTTAGAGAATCAAATTCTTGGTGCCAGCTTGGAGCGCGGGAAGATTGTCGCTGAACTAGAGAGACAGTCTTCTTGGCTTATGGATTTTGCTGAAAACATGGAAAGCACTAAAGATAAAAATATCTATAGCCGCTATTCCTATGGATTAAAGATGGCTATCACTGTAATCGAGAATTTACCTCCCTACGAGGAAAATGTTGGCTGCCGTGAGTGCGGAGTAATTTAATGAGCTACGCAAGAATGAATGGTGTAGATAGTGATGTCTATATCTTTGAGCATGCTGGTGGATTTATTGAGTGTTGTGGCTGTAGGTTGACAGCTCCAGAAGATTATGAAGACGTTGGCTTCGCTAGATTGAGCACTGCTCGTGAGGCGCTTGCTCATTTGGAGTGGCACGTACGCGAAGGCGATAAAGTCCCTGAGCGAGCCTTTGAACGAATCAGGGAAGAACATTCTGACCTAGACGCCGCTATTGAGCCGTATGTTACTCCACCTGAAGTTCGAGAGCGTCAGCTTAAACGTATGCGGGAGCTGTTTGGCTGTGATTAGATTTCGCTGGTACCCTAAGAAACCTTTGAAGTACAGTGCGTGGGATACACAGTGGGGTTTGCAACTTTGGGGGCACAAAGGTAATGGCCTTAGAGGTCCTTACAAATGGACACTTGACATTTATCTAGGTAAGCGTATACTTGTAGTTATCTTTGGAAGGAGATAACAAATGCCATGTCAGGTAGAGACGTATGAGGATAAGGGCTGGGACCGCGCTCGCTCAGCTAATGCTGAAGCCGAGAAGTGGAAGATGATTGCAGACAAGCTGACTCACGAGAATGACATTCTCCGTGAGGGTATTCTTGCTGCTGCAGAGAAGGCACCAAAAGCTTTCACTGCAACATTCCTAAAGAAGGTTAATCTAGACCAGATCGCGCACCGCAAGGAAGATCTGCGTCGTCTAGAGAAGACATTCCGTAAGTCGAAGGACGCAGAAAAGTTGGGTCTTGTTATGTTGGCTGACCCAACCAAACCACTACAAAAGCAGCTAGGGTTTGACCCAGATGCTTACTAAGCTTAAGCGTAAAATTCTTGTGCGCATCAAGCGTCGCGAGTCTGAAGCAGAGTGGCGTGGTTTTATTGCTGGGATGCAGTATGGTGAATATCTAGCCAAGAAAGAGATGAAGGAAAAGTGAAGAAGAAGGTTATTGTCCCGCGGGGATTGCCAGGTTCTGGTAAGAGCACTTGGGTAAAAGAGCAGTTGGCTACGCACCCTGCTGGCACTGCTGTTCGCTTGAACAACGATGATCTTTCTATGATGCTCTACAACGAGCTGTGGGGTAACTTTTTCAACAACGCAAGCAAGGAGCTATTGCACCACTTGCGCTTGGCGATGCTTAAGACTTTTCTTGCGCAGGAGTATGTCACTCACATCTACGTTGACAACACCAACCTTGCACGCGCAACGGTCAAGGCTCTGCAGGATGCTACTTTGCTTGCTGGTGCCGAGTTTGTTGTTGTAGATGAGTTTTTGAACGTCCCTATCGAAGAGTGCATTGAGCGTGACTCGAAGCGTGACCGAGTTGTTGGCGGAGATGTTATCCGTAAGATGGCTGGTCAGCTGAAGGGCATCAAGCCTTGGGTTGTTCCAGAGACTCCTGTAATTGAGAAGTATCATAATGACCCTGAGTTGCCAGAAGTGATTATCTGTGACATTGATGGCACTATTGCTTTGATGAACGGTCGTAGCCCATATGAGTTTGATAAGGTGCACACTGACGTGCCTAACTTCCCTGTCAGCTCGCTAGTTGATATCTTAACTAACCTTGACCACAAGGTGATCTTTCTGTCTGGTCGTGGAGAAGAGTCTCGTAAGCATACCACTGACTGGCTTTGGAATGAGCTTGGCTACGAGCCTGAACTTTACATGCGTGCAGCTGGAGACATGAGACCTGACTGGATCATTAAGCACGAGCTATTTCAGGAGCACGTAGCTGGTAAGTACAGTGTTTGGTTTGTATTAGATGATCGTGACCAGGTAATTGACCTGTGGCGTCGCAAGCTTGGTCTTCCAACTTTCCAGGTTGCGGATGGTGATTTCTAATGGTGCATCTATTTAATGTCGTAGACCGCGCTACATACAAGAAAGCTGTAGAGGCTGGCTATATTAAAGTTCAGTCGCACCCTGAGATTCAGGGCTACACTATTCACAATTACACCGATGCCTGCACTTGGGATCAAGCGTGGGACGAAGCAACTCTAAACTGTCGTGGACTTATCACGGATGATGATGGCAACATTGTTGCACGAGGTATGCCTAAGTTCTTTAACTCTGACCAAGAGCAAGCACCTGTATTTGCTTTGGATGATGAAGTCATTGTTTCGGATAAGGTGGACGGCTCTCTAGGTATCCTCTACTATCCGCCTGACTTCTCTGAAGCTATTGCAACTCGTGGTTCGTTTGCTTCGGAGCAAGCGGTATGGGCAACTAACTGGTGGCGAGAGAATCGACCAGACATTGCACTGGAGCATGGTAAGACTTACTTGTTTGAAATTATCTATCCTGAGAACCGAATCGTAGTTGACTACGGCGGTAAAGAAGGGTTGGTCTGGCTAGGCACTGTAGATAACGAAACTGGTAAGTTTGAGCCAGGATGGAGCCTACCTATTGACTCGGCACCTCGCTATAGCTACCAGACTTGGGGTGAAGTACTAGCTGCTCCTGCACGTGATAATGCAGAGGGCTTTGTAGTCACTAGAGTAAGTGATGGCGCAATGGTTAAGATCAAGTATGAGGATTATAAGCGACTGCACAAGTACATGACTCGTGTGACTGAACGTCATGTTTGGGAATGTTTGATGGAGGAGCGCTCGCTGGAGGCTGAGTTTGCTGGAGCACCTGATGAGTTTCACGTTTGGGTTAGGGAAGTTGCTAACCGACTAAACTCTGAATTTGAGAAGCGGCACATTCAGCTAATCAAGGACTATCGTGCAATTATGTTTGGTCCACTGGAAAAGACGTTCTCCTATCCTTACGTTGAAGAGCGCGAGGCAAAGAAGAACTTTGCGCTAGCGGTTAAAGATGAAAAGGATAAGGCGTACTTCTTTATGATGTACGACGAGAAAACATGTATCCCTAGTATCTGGAAAGAGCTTAAGCCAGCTGCTGGAGAGACATTTCGTGTTGTAAGTTCAGATGCAGATTAAGGAGATAATGATGGCACTACCAAAGATTCCTATGATTCTGGGCGCTCACGGTGTTCAGGCTCTTGTTCGTAGAGACACTGCCGCTCGCTGGGAAGAAGTTAATCCTGTGCTTAAAGCAGATGAGATAGGATATGAGACAGATACCGACAGCTTTAAAGTTGGTGATGGTATCCGTGAATGGGTTGACCTGAGGTCTTATAGGAAATCAAATGATAATTAGAACTGAGAGTGGATCTCGTTACGAGATTGATGATCGCAACATTTGCACCAAGTACAGCCCTGAAGGAACTAAGGTTGATGCCTTTAAAGTGTTTTTCCTAAAGGCAATCCCTAATACTGTCAAGCAGATGGGCGAAATTTGGGACTATCCAAGCGGAGAGCCAGAGGTTGGAAAGCTATTATACATTGGTGGCAGAGAAGGCTGGTGGCTTAGCACCAAGGTTGTCTCAATTGAAGCTTAAATTTGCTAAGGCATATTATTGGGCATCGGTCTCTCTGGTGTCACTTGTTGCTGTCGGTGGAATCATATTCTTTATTGGCTCTATTGGTAATGCTTTTATTGGTGGTGACCCTCTTGATTGGAGGGGCTACGCATTGATGGGTTGCATTATTGGATTGATTGCTATAGTCTGTGGATTAGTTTGGCTGTTTAAATGGTCAGAAAAAGTAATTGATGAAAGTGATGTAAAAAATGACAGAAGAAAAAGAACTGCTTCCAATAGAGAAGAAGCTTCTTGATCGCATCGATCCAAGCTATGGTAAATGGATTAGCTGTGACAAAGGCTGGTATCGAATTCTAGAAGAGCTAGATGCAAAGTTGGAATATCTATATCCTGAGTATCGGATTGCTCAGGTTAAAGAGAAGTTTGGCACTCTTCGGTTCTATACTGAAGGAGTCCCTACTGGTATTGTTGGGGACCTAATGGACGATGCCATTAGACAGGCAGAGCAGCTCTCTGCTAAAACTTGTGAGATCTGCGGCAAATCATCTATGCGTGGCGGAGACGGGTGGGTATATGATCAATCTGTTGGGACCCGTGTTCGCGGTGGTTGGTATAAAACTGTATGCGATGAATGTGGTGACCCTCTTGGATATGATCCATATAAGGATTCGTATGAGCGTGCCTTTGATGACTGCATTGCTGATATAAAAGACTTTTATGAGAAGGAAAACATAACCCTTCCTGAGGGCCTATTAGCGTATTTAGGAGTGAAATAATGCAAGGTAACTTACTGGCTGCCCTAGAGCTCTCTAAAGATCTAGTATCTATGCTGGCTGGAGTAAAGCAACAAGCTATTGACAGCGGATTTAGTGAAGAAGTTGCTGAAATGATAGCCCTGGAGATGTATCGCAAATCTGTCTGATAGGCTAGTTATACCTACTGAAGGAGAGATATGAAGGTACTAGTAAATCGATGCCCTCACGGCTTCACTCTGTCAGAGGCTCAGAAGGAGCTATTCCCTGAGCTGAAGACAATTCCTAATATGCAGGTGTCTGATGTGAGTAGAACTGATCCTCGTCTTATTGCTTCATTTGAAGCTGGAGACAACCGAGGTGATGGTGGCTCTACTCTAGCTATTGTTGAAATTCCAGATGGTGCAAACTTCAAGGTCGTCCCTCGTGGCGGATATGAAGAGCTTGTCTGGACAATGGGCGAACTTCACCACGCATAAGGAAACTATCATGGGTGTTCAGAATGTTAAGGACGACACGTGGGTAGATGATTACAATCAAGTAATTGTCAATGTTCACAAAGCAGATCAGTGTCTAAATAGGTACTGTACTATCCATAATCAATCTGAACACCACATGATAGGCTTTCCTCAGAAGTGGCGTCAAGATCGTCGCTTCATGGAGCGGGTATGTCCTCATGGTATTGGGCACCCAGATCCTGATGAAATTATTCAAAATTTAGTACATGCGTGTGATGGGTGTTGTGTAAATGAGTAAGAATCCGTATGAAGAGGGTACTCAAGAGTTTGACATATTCGAAGCTGGGGTTGCTGCCGAACGTGACCGCCTTGTGAAAATTCTTGAGCGCTACCACAATACTTTCGGTGAGGGTGACCTTAAGAACTCCAGCACAAAGATGGAGATTAGATATATGTATCAGTTTGCAACTGAGGCCAAAACCGTTAAGTAACCATGTCCAATCCTGAAAAGGATGGAAATCCTATTGCTGTCCATACGTTAGGTGGGACAACTGTATCTTTCTCTGGGGACTATAAAGACGCTGTTTTTGGTAAAACTTTAAACAAATTCACGCTACCTGACGGCTGGGGACCTTCTGGTATAACCGACAACTGGGACCCTCATAATCAGTACAACCAAAATAACTACGGATATCGGGGTCCAGATTTCAGCTCAGAGAGCGAGTTACTTACTGCTGGATGTTCTGTAACCTATGGTCTAGGTATACCAGAAAAGGGGACTTGGAGTAAAACTCTAGGCGACATGCTAGGCATGTCATATGTTAATCTATCTGCACCTGCTGCCTCTGTAGAGTGGATCATTAACTCTATATACAGATACATTGATACTTTTGGTAAGCCAAAACTTATTGTTGCACTATTTCCTGACTTGACTAGGGGTGAGTCAGTAGTGGATGTAGATGCCATTAAACCTAAAGTCACTCGAGAGAACTTAGTTCAACAAAACTGGGATGATGATAAGCACAGTGGTGTTGTGACGTATCAAAGAGCTGTTTCTGTTAATGATCTGCCAAAATACCTGAAACGTCCATATTATGTGGAAGACATAAAAACTGAAGCTGAGAGTATCTACTCAGCTATAGTTGCGGTTAGAAACTTAGAGTCCTACTGTAGATCTTCTGACATTAAGCTAGTTTGGTCTACCTGGGCCAGTGATTTTTGTGGGTTAACAGAGATCCTGCCAGATGAATATAAGTTTAATAACTTCCACTATCTAAGAGAGAACAGCAACTGGCTTAGTCAAGTACTGGCTCAGAAGGGTCAGTCACTACCTAAAACTAGCGAAGACCCTGAAGGAATTGTTGACTACAAGAACAGACATAACCAGATACATCAATCTACTGGCTGCCCTGTAGACTATGAAGAAGATGATGGTTGTGTATGCTTTGACGCATGCCACTTTGATTTGATTAGTCAGTTTCCTGACTCTTTCCACTTAGGCACTGATCGCTGGAAGAGCGGAGATAGATTTAATGCTCATCCTGGTGTGCATAGGCATATACATTTTGCAGAGGATTTTCGAGAAAGGATAGCTGAAGTTTATGGCATATAAAGATAAGTTCAATAGAACAATCGAGCTAGAGCTAGAAGATGTACCAGATACTACTCGAATCGTCCTAACGTCACTAATGCGCGAAGGTGAACTTAGATTTAGAGATGAGCTCGTCGAAGTATTAGAAAATGACATTAAAGGTTACTTAGATGAGATTGGCGAGAACCCGAATACTGACTGGATAACTGGAGTTCAATATGTTATTCACCTACTGAAAGAGGCCGAGATTGTCGAATACTGAAAACCAGCAACCTTGGTTTGAGCAGCAACGAGAGAATGATCGATTCGGGGATGGCTTTATCGATGGATTCACCCGTGCTAGAGAAATCTTTTGGCGGGATCTAATGCGTCGTGCTGGGGAGGCTAAGCTCATGGCAGATAATGCCGATAGCCAAACTGTTAAGGACCAGCTGTGCTCTATGGAAGTTGCCTATAGAAATGCAGCTGACATGGTTTCCAGGTCGCATACTTTGTACCCTGGAGCTATTAAGCCAGACGCTGATCCAGAGGACCCTCGATTTAGCGTTACCTATGATGGAAATTTGTTTAAATACTAGATAGCCTGAGAATATGAGCATTCACAATGACACTAACCTATATAGGTTTGAATTCATCGATGATGATGAACTACCAACCATCCAATGGGTATGGCTTAAGCCTGAAGAGGTTGACGACTATTGGGCCTCTCTCAATGGTCCAGTCATCTGTAGGCAGGCAACTCAGGATGAAGAAGACCTGTATGAGGAAGCATATGCTGATGGTTATGGCATTGCAGCATTCTTGGAGTTCGAATCTAGAAATGATGGAATTACTTTCCGTGTAGAGCTTGACGAGAATGGTGACCTAGATATGGGTCACAAAATGTTCCAGTGTGCTCTATGCAAGAAACATAAAGATTTTGATGTACATGTTGCCCATGCTGGCGGCTTTTATTTGACTGAGCTAATCGATGATAACCTCTGGCATGTATGCTACGACTGCGCCAGCTTAAGCACGTCAGTAGGTGAGGTAGACCTTGGGGATTCTGAAGAGGACTAAGCAGGCAGCTAAGCCTTATATTTCACACTATAGGCGAGCCCCACTGTGGGTTCAAATAGTGACCTGGGTGTTGATTCTACTCATCATACTTCCAGATCCTTTTGATTGGATTCCTGGTCTTACCCTGGCTGACGAGATTTTATATGCTAGCCTTTTACTACACTTATTACATAAGTATGGCGCTCTTCCAGATGAAGACAAGAAGAGCCCGATGGATCTGATTCGAGAGATTCTAGGAAAGGATGCTGACAAGCATGGACATTGAAGAATTTAAAGAAGTATCTAAGACTTTCTATGGAGAGACTTACCAGGTTCTAGTCAAGAAGCAGATGGACTATGGGCCATTCAACATTGCTCGTTCGCCTGGTGGTCCGATCAATGGTCTACGCGTCCGCATGCACGACAAGCTTGCTCGCATTAATCACCTTATTGATAGCGGAGCTACCCCTGAGAATGAGAGTTTGCGTGACTCCTTCTTGGACTTAGCGAACTACGCAATTATTGGTATGATGGTTATTGATGGAAAATGGCCAACCGAGTAACGAAGAGCTAGACCAGTATCGACAAGAAGGTCGAGAAGAGGTCCTTAATTGGTTACTACGTGAAGGTATAGTTCAATATAGTTCCTGGGATGGAATCTATTTTATCTACAATAGATTCACTGACATCCTGTTACAACTGCCTTGGCGTAAGAATAAAAACTAGTACCCCTATTAGTGGTAAAATTAATCTAATACTTGGTATAGACTGCTAAGTAGCGTAGGTCTAGTAAAGGTGTGAATATGTACGGCATTCGATCCACTGAACGTCAAATGAGAAAGCTGCAAAAGCAGCGTCACCTTTACGACATTAAAATGATGGTTCTTAGCAATCCACTATTTAAGAATCTATCTGAGCGCGACCAAAAGGTTTTAGTAAAGCTAATCTATCGAGCTGAAATGATTGAAGTCTTTATGCGCGATAAGCAGATTATCCGTATCAATGACTCATTCGAAGAGATTGTTCAGGGTGTGGCGGATATGCTCAATGATGCCCTTGGCGATGATGAAGATGATTTTAGGGACTAACTAGTCAATTTGACTTGACAACTTTCTACATATAGGATAGTTTTATCTCACACGGAGATGAAAGGATCCCGAAATGAAGAAAGTAACATCTGTTATATCAGCGCTAGCTATTGTTGCTGGCTCACTTATAAATGGTGTAGCTGCTAGTGCAGCCACTACTCAAGAGGTTGCTGGCGTTAGTTCCTACTACCGAGTCGATCTCGGATATAAGGTTGGTTGGACTCTACCTACTAATCGAACAAACATTGCTGGCTACACTGTAACTGCTAACCCTAGCGGTAAGACTTGTGTAGTTAATAGTGCATCTGCTAGCGAATGTACTTATAGTGCAGCAACTCTTGGCTACACTGGCCTATATAACTTCACTGTCACGACTCGCTTAAAGACTGGTCAGACATTTGTTTCTGGTGTGTCGAACTCTGTAGGCGCAAAGTCTATCCCTAGCGCTCCTCTATTGGTTGACTCAACTACAGCTTCTGATACTCAGGTTGATGTTGCTTGGGTTCCAAGCGCTAAGACTGGTGGATCTCCAGTAACTGGATACAAAGTCACTCACTGGGAGTCTGATGCTTTTGGTCAACCAAAGAGTGCTACTCGCGTAGATGTTATATCAGTTGCTACTCAGGTTTCTCTAACTGGGCTCAAGCCAAGCACCATGTATATCATCAATGTTGCAACCTGTAATGCGCTTGGATGCAACTCTGCCAACTACTGGGCGCACTCAGCTACAACCCCTAATACTGCAGAACTAGATGCAATTAAGTTCCCTACTGTTATTAGTGGTGGTAGTGCTGACACTGACTGTTTTGACAGTATTTTAGATGGAAATACTGGAGAGATTGTTGCTGGTGCAACCTGCTCTGGTGTCGTAATTGACCCTAGCACTTACCCTGTAGTTGACCCTACTGCTACAAGTGTTGACCCTGTGCTGACTACTAAGTTTGCAAATAAGGCAACTCTATCTTTGGCCACTAGCTACTCGCTTAAGACTTGGGGCACTATTGGAATCGCTTGGTTCCCATATCTTAAGTCTACTAGTAAGTCAGTTACTCTAGGCTTCACTACTCCAGTTCGTGTATGGTCTGACACTCCAAGCGTATGTGCTGTTATTGGAGATAAGATTATTCTTAAGGCTGTCGGAAGCTGTAAAGTCTACGGAAGTGTAGACGGCGACAATACTTGGAATGCAAGTAACGTTGCGTACTATACAACTAAGGTTGTCAACTAGATTAGATAAAGAAAAGCCCCCTGTGATTAGCAGGGGGTTTCTCTAGTCCTTGTCGGGGTTAGTCTAGGAAAGCCCAGGTCTTAGGGCCAACAATACCGTCTACTAGTAGTCCATGCTTCTTCTGTAGAGCTGCTACTGCTGCATGGGTCTTGTCGCCGAACTCACCGTCAACCTTCACGTTTAGCTGTTGCTGAATGAACTTGACGTACTGACCAACTGAACCCTTCTGGATGTAGTGACCAGGATAGCCAGGGTTAGCAATCTTCTCGACTACTGGGACTGGAGTTGTTGCTGGTGTTGCTACTGGGGCTGCAGTCTTAGCTACTTGACGTGCTGTCTCTACTGCTGCTGCCTGATTCTCGTTGTGCTCTGGTGCCTCTGCTACTGGATCATCGTCAGTTGCAACTACTGCTGCTGAAGCAATTGCCTTCTCTTTAGCAATAAGTGCCTTGAAGAATCCAATTGGCTCGATATAGTTCTTGCCCATTGCGTCCCAGACGTGAGACTTGCCAAGACGTAGCTCCCAGTGTAGGTGCTTACCAGTTGACATACCAGTGGTGCCCATCTTGCCGAGCATCTGACCAGCGGTGACCTTGTCACCCTTCTTCACCTTAAGTGAGCCGTCCTTCATATGGGCGTATAGAGTTGTGTAGTGCTTGCCATCAATCTTGTGTAGAAGGATGACATAGTTTCCGAAGCCACCACCTGCTGCAGTCGACTTCTTTGCTTCTAGCACCTTGCCATCATATGGAGCCTCGATAATACATGGCTCATGTGGAGACCAGATATCTGTGCCGTTGTGGTGCTTTTTCTGTTTGGTTACAGGGTGAATGCGCATGCCCATGTAGGACGTTACTTTGAAGTCCTTACCAAGCTTGCCATCGATTGGATACTGTGCTTTCGCCATTATGATTCCTTGTTTTAGGGGTTACTTTAATTTTACTGGCCATATTTGATGGCTAGTTTTTCCTTAGCTATTTGTGAGCATCTAGTGTTTATGTAAGCTCTTTGATACTTCTGAAAGTCATCTCGTCGCTGTTGGTATTCAATAACGCGAGGAAATTGGTTTGTCCTAGATCTCAGTGGGCGTTTTGAGTAGTGCAGCCGTGCTGACTCGAATGCCTCTTTTCGTAGGGCTGACGTTTCTGCCTGGAAGAAGTAAACCAGGTACCAGAAAGTGCGGGAGAGTCCTCTCATGGGACCAGTCTACCGCAGGGTTATATGGGTGATTAGAGCCAGTGCTGGTTGGCTAGGGTCCAATTAATCATGCGGACTAGGGACTCCTTGAATTGGATTGGTGGGTGCCATCCCCATGATCTTAGGGTTGTGTCCTCTAATGCGTACTTCAAGTCGTGACCTGGTCGTGACGAACCTACGTCTATATAGTCCACCCACTCACCAGGTAGTCCCATGGTTTCGGCAATGATCTCTACCATCTGGTCGTTATAGACTTCTAGGTCTCCACCAACATGGAAACGCTGTGGTCGCTTCAAACCCTCAGAGAATCTGATTGGGTGACCTTGATAGTGCTTGATTATGTGGCAAAGTGCATCGGCTTGATTACGTGCATGTAAGTAGTATCTGCTTCCAGACTCCCATTTGCCGTCTACTGATCTGCCATGCACTGGCATCTTCTCGCCAGCTAGTAGCTTCTTAATTGCTTTTGGTACAAACTTTTCTGCATCTTGGCGCTCGCCAATGATGTTCATTGTGTTCGAGATAACTACTGGAACGTTATAGCTTCTCCAATATGCGATGGCAATTGCCTCTTGAGCTGCCTTAGATGCCGAGTACGGGTTTGATGGAAGCATTGAATCATACTCTGGATGACCCTCTGGGTTTGTGGCTGGACCATAAACTTCGTCAGTGCTTATCTGAATGAATAGTTCTAGTTCTGGGAGGGTACGTGCGTACTCGAGCATTGATGTTACGAGCAGTACATTGTTCTCGATTGTGTGTCTAGGATTCTCTAGGCTTCTATCTACATGCGAGTCAGAGGCCATATTAATAATGACATCAATGGTCCCGATTTGGGACTTAGTTACTGGGTCAATTGGGGTGGCAATGTCGTGAGTTAGAATCTTGACTCTGTGCGACTCCGCTGAGTTATAGTCTAGAACTTCCCGAAGTCGGGCACTGGTCCCTTTGTGGCGGAAACTCTCTAGGCAGACTACTTGCCAGTCTGTGTTCTTTAAGATGTGCTCCAAGGTATGGTGACCTACAAAGCCACCAGCTCCAGTTAGCAAAATTCTTTTTGTCATGATAAGATGAGCTTACCATGAAGACTACGATTGCCATAGTGTTTGACGCTAAATACGTCGACAAGGCTGCAGTATTCTTGGAGTCTCTATCTGAGAACTACCATGGTCTAGATTACTTAAATATCTCGTGTATTGTGCCTAAGTTTGATGAGAAGGCATTTGACGAGTTACTTGAGATTGTTCGAGTATCTCCACGACTTAAGCTCAATAAAATTGTCTATCCTGCTGCGCTATCAGATTGGATAGCCGAGACCGTTAAGCAGAGATTTGCTTGGGTACCTTCTATGACTTGGTACCGACTATTCTTTGGTTCTGTGTTGACTGAATACGATAAAGTCATCTACTTTGATGTGGACGCTTTGATTGTCGATAACTTTCAACCGATTCTTGATTATCCGATGAATAGTCCGTTCATGGCAACCGTTGATATAACTGGCTTTGAGATTATGTTCTTAAAGTCCAGAGGAGAGACTCCTAGGCTGCATGCTGGTACTATCATTGCTGACTTGAATTGGTGGAGAGACTCTGGAATTGAAGATGAGTTTAAAGCTGAGATGGAGAACTGGGATTCGACGTTGGGTTCGGATGAGGATCTTTTAAACAAGAATCAAACGATTAGATCTAACTGGACACTGATTCCATTTACATTTAACTTCTTGTTCTTCACAAAGGATGCGCACGGCATCCCTGACTTTGATAACTCTAACTCGCTACCTCTTTACTACAGACATGCAGTGATGATTCATTTTGCTAGTCAGATAAAACCTTGGAACTACCGAACCGTAGTCGGTAAGCATGACCCCTCTAGACTTGGAGCCGAATGGCGACGAAGGGCTGAAATCGTAAATAGCCGTAAATCTGGTACTTGACATAATTTAGGTAACTGGTATACTCTGTAGATATTGATAGATTTCTACTAAAACACTACTTGACATAATATCTTTTTATGGATATACTTCAGTGGAAAGGATTACCATGACCGTACATATCGTCAGAGATGACATTACCAAGATGGCAGTAGACGCTATTGTCAATGCAGCGAACCAGGAAATGGCTGGTGGAGGCGGTGTTGACTATGCAATCCACTCGGCTGCTGGCCCTCAACTTGTAAAAGAGACTGTTCTACATGCTCCGCTATACACTGGCTATGCTGTCAAAACAAAAGCGTATGAACTACCAGCGAAGATGCTTATTCACACTGTTGGGCCTATGTGGAGGGGTGGTAAGTCTGGTGAGTACCTGGCTCTTAGGTCTTGCTATATGGAGTCGATTAAGCTTGCCTATGCTGAGGGTGCGACTAGTATCGCTATTCCTGCAATCGGGACTGGGATTTATGGTGTACCTCTAAAGCAATCTGCTGAGGTGGCATTGAAAGCTGCATGGGAATCTGTGATGCTATATCCAGGGCTACAGGTCTATCTAGTCTGCTACAACAAAGAGACTGAAGATGCGTACGCTGCTGAGTATGAACGAGCAAAGCGTATGGCACTTATAGGAGTATAAAAAATCCCCCCGACTTTTCAGAAGAGGGGACTTTTTCGGTTACTACTCTGAATCTTTTTTCTCTTCTTTTTCAGGTTTTTCGTACCTGAAGATTGGGAATGTTACTACCCAAAAGCCGAGAGTCACCATAATCATGGTACCAACTAAATCACGTGCTGATCCTTCTAGGAGTACCCATGCTGTGCCTAGACCGAGAAGGGTCCAAGCCTGGTCAACAAGGTCCTGGAAGAGAGCCTTAATGAAGTGCTTCATCTTATTCCTTACTTGCCTTGCGCTGCTGCTCGGCGTTGTTTCAACAGATCAAAGTCTTTGATCTTGGTCTCTCCCATGTACTCCCATGCGTAGCCTGATGCAATCATGGCTTCGTTGAAAGATTGTTCTGCGCCGTCTAAGTAAAGCCAACCTAAGACACGACCATATTTTTCAGATGAGTCTGGCTGCTCGGTTTTAATTACAACGGTTGTTGCTTTCTTAAGAGTTTCCTTAAGAAGATTTTTAACTTCTAAGCCGAGAACTTTCTCTGCCTTATCAGAAGTGCGTGACTCTGGGGTATCGATACCTGCAAGTCGAACTCGCTTAGTGATTGAGATATCAAATCCTAGATCGATGTCAACGTCGATGGTGTCTCCGTCGATTACTGCTAGGACAGACTTAACTCTGTATTCGTACATTATTTGATCCTTCGTGATGATGATGCAGATGCTCCACCTGCAGATGCGGTGGCTGCCACTGCAGCTCCTGCGATTTGACCGACGATAACTGCGGCAAC
>JACCED010265350.1_pt1 | contig 21467 bp, 22 predicted proteins | sample 7455021 | NCBI WGS metagenome assembly JACCED01 (sample SAMN15323456, study PRJNA562643) | freshwater metagenome | isolation source: river surface water | place: USA:Blue River Watershed | collected 2017-08-19
TCTTTTGGTGAATCAGTTATGACTTATGACCCTGGCTCAACTGGGGCAGTGGCTTATTTAGAAGCGGCTAAAGAAATAGCCCATAGAAAGGTGAAGTAACTATGGCACAGCGCAAGAGTCTTGGTCGAGGTCTTGGAGCACTAATCCCAGATGTTTCACGTGAAACCAGAGGTGCCAAGCAAACTGCCAAGAAGGCCACGCCTGCTAAAAAAGCACCGGCTAAGGCTCCAGCCAAGGCTGCCGTCAAACCACCAGTAAAGACTTCCTCCCCAGCGCCTGCCAAAGCAGCCGCCCCAGCACCAGTTGAGATCGCTGGCTTAACTTTTGCTGAACTGAACATCCGCTCAATCGAACCTAACCCCCAGCAGCCCCGTACAGTTTTTGACGAAGAAGCTCTAGCTGAACTAGTCCACTCGATTAAAGAAATCGGTCTACTTCAGCCAGTTGTGGTTCGTCCAAAGAAGTCCGGTGGTTATGAGCTGATTGCTGGTGAACGTCGACTTCGGGCATCTAAGAAAGCTGGACTTAAGAGCATCCCAGCTCTAATCAGACAGACCGCTGATGATGCCATGCTTCGCGACGCACTTCTTGAAAACTTGCACCGCTCGAACTTAACCCCACTTGAAGAAGCCTCTGCTTACCAACAGTTGCTAAGTGACTTCGGTGGAACTCAAGATGAGCTAGCTGCCAAGCTTGGTCGCTCTCGTCCGCAGATCTCAAACACACTTCGCTTGCTTAACTTGCCTCCAACAGTTCAGCGTCGCGTTGCAGCTGGCGTTCTTTCAGCAGGACATGCTCGCGCATTACTGGCGCTTAAAGATGCAACTGCGATGGAAAAACTTGCAGCACGAATTGTTGCTGAAGGTTTGTCAGTTCGAAGCGTCGAAGAGATTGTTTCGCTTGACGAAGGTGTTGCTGAAGGCAAGAGTACGACCAAGAAAACCCTGCCAAAGATCAGCGCACCTGGACTTAAAGACCTTGGTGATCGCATGTCTGAAAAATTAGACACCAGAGTGACTGTTCAACTAGGTCGCCACAAAGGCAAAGTCGTAATTGAGTTTGCAACCCTTGAAGACCTTCGCCGCATTGTTGAGATTGTTGATCCACCATCACGCGGCATGTTTGGCGAACCACTCAGATAAGCAACAAAATGAAAATGTGACCTGCGTCACAATTTGAGTTTTTAGATATTTAGCCGATTCGTGGCGTAAATAAACGGCTTATCGCTGATGCTAAATGCCCAGCAATCTGATCACGCACGTTGTTATCAGCAAGAAGTGCTGCATCATTTGGATTAGTCGCAAAACCAATTTCAGTTCGCACACTTGGCATTCGAGTTAAGCGAAGCAGGTCCCAAGTTTTTCCATGGGCTTGGTTGTCAGCAAGTGGCAAGTGATTTGTTAGTTCTTCTTGGATCAGCTCAGCTAACTGAAGCCCAGTTGCTGATCTAGAAAATTCGTGGCCGAAGTAGTAGCTGGCAACACCACAGCCCAATTCATTTTTATATTTGTCCATCGCGATGGAAACAACTAAATCGGCATTCTGTTCGTTTGCAAAAGCTGCGCTAGCACGTTCACCTTGGGACTGCCCGTTCTTGGCTCTGGTTAATAGAACCAAAGTGCCATGAGCACTTAAGCGTCCTTCAAGGCGACTTGCGATATCAAAACAAACTTCAGCAACTGTCAGATCTTGGTTAACTAATTGATCGGCCCTGGCGATTGGCTCAATCACGATAGTTGCTGTTTCTAATGTGCGGGTTTTGCCAAAGCTATCCCAGGCGCCCAGTTCTCTTAAGTGTTCTTGGTTGCCACCAGTGACCATTCGGCCAAGGCGGCCAAGGGCTCTAAAGACCTCAGGGCCACAAATCCCATCGGCCCTAAGGCCAACGCCAGCTTGAAATTCTCGAACACAGCGATCGGTGATTTTGCCAAAAATCCCATCAACTCGGTCAATTGGGTAACCAAGTTCAGCTAGGCGCTGTTGTAATTGAGCAACATCTTCACCGTGGATTAAATGGCCAGGAGTGAAAGAAAGAACGCGATCGCCAAGGCTCCATCTGGCTTCATCAAGGCGGCGCAGGGTTCGTGGCCCAACAATGCCATCGACGTTTAAGCCTCGGCTTTGTTGGAATACTCGCACAGCGGCTAATAGTTCATCATCGAAAATATCGCCAGCAGCACCTGGTTGCATGGATAGCAAACCCAGGTGCACTAGACGATCACGAACCTCTTTAACTGCAGGTCCGCTGTCGCCGCGCTTTAGGATCACGGCTGACATTATTTATTAAATAAATTCAGCTAGTTCAGCTAGCAGAGCAGCCTTTGGCTTAGCCCCGATGATCTGCTTAACAACCTGACCATTTTGGTAAACGTTTAGCGTTGGAATAGAAGTCACCCCATAGTTAGCAGCTAGTGATGGATTTTCATCGACGTTGAGTTTGGCAATAACTAGCTTGTTTCCATGTTCAGCAGCGATTTCATCAAGGATTGGGGCAACCATTTTGCATGGACCACACCATTCAGCCCAGAAATCAACCAGTACTGCTTTGCTGTTTGCCAGTACTTCAGTACCAAAGTTTGCTTCATTAACAACTACTGCGGCCATCGCCTTCTCCTCTTTTGTTGTGGTCTAAGCATAAATCGTTAACTGCCAGATACCTGACAGCCAACATATCTATCCGTGTAAGTGGGCTAAAAATCTTTCAGCATCTAGGGCAGCAGCGCAGCCTGAGCCAGCAGCTGTGATTGCCTGACGGTAAGTGTGATCAACTAAGTCGCCAGCAGCAAAAACACCTGAAAGGTTTGTAGCAGTGCTGCCAGGCTTAGTAATTACATAGCCTTCTTTATCAAGTTCAACTTGGCCCTTAAGTAGTTCAGAGCGTGGGTCATGGCCAATTGCCACAAATAAACCAGTGATTGCAATTTGGCGGGTTTCACCGGTCATAGTGTCTTTCAGGGTTGCACCACTTAGCTTTGGTTCACCGTGCAGTTCTACAACTTCACTATTCCAAGCAAATTTAATTTTTGGATCGTTATGAGCGCGATCAGACATGATCTTTGATGCTCGTAGTTCACCGCGTCGGTGAATCAAAGTGACTGACTTGGCAAAGCGGGTTAAGAAAGTAGCTTCTTCAACTGCTGAATCGCCACCGCCAACAACTGCAATGTCTTGATCGCGGAAGAAAAAACCATCGCAGGTCGCACACCAAGAAACACCATGACCGGATAATTCTTTTTCGCGGGCAATGCCAAGTTCCCGGTAACCAGAGCCAGTTGCCAAAATAACTGCGTGGCTGCGGTATTCCTTACCTGAGCCATCCCAAACAACTTTTACATCGCCAGTTAAATCAACTTTAGTCACATCATCAGTGATTAGATTTGCGCCAAATTTTTTCGCTTGGGCTTTCATGTTTTCCATCAAATTTGGACCCATGATGCCATCAGGGAAACCAGGGAAGTTTTCAACTTCAGTTGTGTTCATTAGCGCGCCACCAGCAGTGACTGCACCTTCAAACACGATCGGATTTAGTTGAGCGCGGGCTGCATAAATTGCTGAGGTGTATCCAGATGGGCCAGAACCAATGATGATTAAATCTGCAATTTCAGCTGACACGTTATTTCCTAAGATTCTTAAGTTAGCCCCTTAAGTTTACTTAGGGCCTTATTTATAACCGCGACTGGCGGTTACCTATTCCCCGAATATTTGCAAGGGGATCAGTTAGCGCTTAATAACTTTGGTGAAATCACTAACTTCAGAAATCTGCATCTGCTTTGCGCAGAAGTAATAAACACCAGAAAAAGTAAGAGCCAAAGTGCTTAGTTGGATCAATCCACCAAGTGCATTTTCTGGTGTGACAGTTGTGACAAATTGAGTTGTGGTCCAACTTAAACCAAGGGCAATTAATGCAGCCACACTTACTCGAACTAACAATCTGATTTGAGAGCCAGTATTTAAATTAACTTTTTGTTTAGAAACTAGGCGCCAAGTGAAAATCCAAACTGCGATGTAGGAAATCGAATATGCCAGTGCAAGTGCGGCAACCTTGTTTTCAGTTTCAACCCGAATAAATAAAAATGTGCCAAGAGTTAAATGCAATACGTTGAACCCAGCATTTATCAAAAATGGGGTTTTTGTGTTTTCACGGGCGTAATAACTACGAAGTAAGACATAGAACATCGAAAACGCTGGCAACCCAATGGCGAACATCGAGGCAACTTTGCCAACCGCCTGACCTTGAGCACTTGATGATGCCCCATAACCATATAAAAACTGTCCGATTCGGTTTCCGGCCAAATACAACATAACTGCAAGTGGAACGGTTAAAGCAATTACCGAACGCATTGCATTAGCAAGATCTTGATTAAATTTCTGATCAGCATGATCGTGGGCATGGGCACTAAGTCTTGGCAGAAGTGCGGTGACAATTGAAACAGTGATGATTGAATGCGGCAACATCATCATTAGCTGTGCTTTTTGATAAGAGGTAAAGCCATTAGCAACTAAGTTTTCATTAACCGCCAAAACGTTGGCATACGTTGTTAAATTTGAAACGATCAAAAATGAAATCTGGTTAACGATCACAAAACCAATCGTCCAGATTGCAAGATCAGCAATTTTTCCTAATCCGCTTCCACGGAAGTTAAATGTTGGATTAAAGCCGTAACCAGCTTTCTTAAGTGCTGGCAACAAAATAACCGCCTGCAAAACAACACCTAATGTTGTGCCAAAACCTAGTAAATAGATTTGCGAAGTACTTACTGAATCAGTTGTCGGTACTTGAGTAGATATCGATAAAAATGCGATCGCAGTAATAATTACTACGACATTGTTAATAATTGGGGCGAACATTGGCAGGATGAAAATGTCACGTGCATTAAGCACTTGGCTTGCAATTGTGTAGATGCCGTAGAAAAAAACCTGCGGGATAAACCACATCGTAAATATCGTGCCAACTTTAAAATCTTGGGCTGACCAAGAATTTGTTGCATAAAGCTTTACCAGTGACCCGGAAAAAATAACACCGAGAGTGACAATTACTAAGAGCACGAGGCCAACAAAAGTTAATAGTTGATCAGTGAAAAGTTGACCTTGATCTTCATCATCTTTCATGTGGCGAACTAGTGCAGGAATAAATACTGCGTTGATCGCGCCGCCAGCAATCAAAATATAAATAATGTTAGGAATGCTGTTTGCAACAGAGTAGGTGTCAGCAAAGATTGCAGTACCGATAGCTGCAACTAAAGCAATATCGCGAAAAATTCCTGTAATGCGACTGGTTAAAGTTCCAAGTGCCATACCTGAGGTTTGGCCAACTGAACTAAATATATTTCGCACTTTTCCAGTTTCTATCTAAATTTTGTTTCCACGAGAACGCTTTACGATGTTGCTTATCGAAAGTAATAACAACAATCCAAAAGCAACTAATACCAATGTACGGGCCAGCCCTTGGTATTCCGCAGATGAAATCTGAATCATGCGGGTATTTCCAAATGGTTGACCATTTGGTGCATATAGAGCGGCGGTTAAATTAAAAATACCTGTTCCAGTTAGTTGAATGTCCATTGGAACTGTTACCCGTTTCCCGCTTGGCACTTGAATTACCGGCGAGGGGTCACTATTAAAGCGTGAAGTTTGTGGACTAATTAATTGAACTACTACAGAAATATCACGATCTGAGTTATTGGCTACTGTGATTGGAATCTGTGTGGAGCTTCCAGGAATGGTGATGTTTCGAGAAGCTTCAATAACAATTTTGTCCTGATATCCGATTAATAGATCTTGGTTTGAACCTAAGAACCGGGTTGCTAAATCACCGGTTTGCCAAAGGGAACTAAAACCACGCAGGCGAGCAAAAGCAAATGAATCCAAGTAGTTTCCATCAAGAAATACCGAGGCCATCTTTGACGAACTTGTTGTAATTGAATCGCCAGTTTCAAGGAAATCCAGATCAAAAGGTTCAACACTAAAATCATTTAAATTTTCATAAGTTGCCGCAGGCGGCGTGTTTAGAATTTGAGAAAGTTGAGACGTTGTTAACCAGCTCTTGCCAGTTAAGTCGTTATAAATATTTCTAACTTGATCAGTTGATGGTGACCAATCTAGTGGCGTAAGCAAAACTAAATTCTTAACTTGATCGATTGAGGTCAAAGTTAAATTTGCTAAAACACAATTTCGAATTTGAAATTCAATAATTCCATCCGAATTATTTTTAAAGCAATCTAAAACAGATTCATCTTGAGTAAGTGAGTTGGTTTCTCCAGCTACAACAGTTCCTTGAACGCTGCTGTATTTATCACCTGTGATTGAAGTGTTAGTGATAATTGGTCTAACACCTTGCTCACCAAGAGTTTTGATTGCATCGCGCGACAATCTTCCAGCTGAGGGTGCTAAAACAATATTGTTTGTTCCAGCTAAGTTCTGCGTTCTAATTATTAAATTAGTTAAGTCATCATCTCGGTTAGAGGCCAACATACGACTAACATCTGGTTGGCTATAAATACTTGCAACATACTTTCCGGAAATTTCAGAAATCATTGCAGTGAGCGCAGCAGCCTGTTCTTGTAAATCTGTATTTGAAAGTTCAGCCAGCCATTGATTAATGCTTGGATCGATAACCCAAGTGATGTTTAAATCACGCGCGTTAATAATTAAATTTGTTAACCTTTCAAGCTCTCTGGCATCTGAGGTTGAAGTAGCACCATTAGCCAAGTGATAGTTAAGCGTTGAAAGTTGAACTGCCATCGATACATTCATCACATTTGTTGGTGGCGCAGTAAAAAGCGGAATTGCAACTACGTCTGAATCAATTCGACTATCGGTGTATGCAGTAACCCCAAGCCCGTATAGTCCGTTTGAGAACGAAAGAGCGTCATCGGCAAAGAATGTTATTTGCCAATCACTCTTTGAATTTGGCGCAACACGTTTTAACTTTGCTGAAATATTGGTTTGGGTTAAATTTGCTGAATCTCGATTTTCTAAAAATTTCGCAAGAGCGTACTTACTAACAATTTGGTTTTCAGTCCCCAACACAATGTTTACATTGCTAAGGGCAGCAGTTCCGTTGTTTTCTACCTGACCAGTTAGCCGAATTACATACCTTGAAGTCGCCAAATCTTGCGTGATGAAAATATTTGAAATACGAATTTGGGCATCTTGCGCAGCTGCACTAGCTGGGATTGGATTTAAAAGTGTCGAAAAAATCCAGGCGCCAATTAGCGCAACCAGTAATTTTCTGGAATGCATTAAGCGCTTAGAAATTGCCACGAACTCAAGAATACTTGGCTTTCAACTAAAGCAAATAGGCTAATAACCGTAATGTCTGCACAAATGGCCCCATTAAACATCGCAACCAAATTGGTTAACGATGCACTTAGTACATTGCCAGACGTGATTGAACTTGGAAATCTATTTGCTGCTGCAGGTTATGACATCGCACTTGTTGGTGGAAGCGTTCGCGATTTAATTTTGCAACGCGACTCAGGAGATTTGGATTTCACAACGCCAGCTGTTCCAGATGAAATCGTGAAAATAACTTCCAAGTGGGCAGATCATGTTTGGGATCTTGGAATGGAATTTGGCACAGTAGGTGTGCGAAAAAATAACCAAGTTTTTGAAATTACAACTTATCGTTCCGAAGTTTATGTTTCAGATAGCCGTAAGCCTTCAGTTAAATTTGGCACCGACATTAAAGAAGATTTAATTCGCCGTGACTTCACAATCAATGCCATGGCAGTCATGCTGCCAAGTTTGGAATTTATTGATCTGTTTAATGGGGTTGAAGATTTACTAAAGCGCGTAATTCGCACACCGCGTGAAGCCGAACTTTCATTTTCTGAAGATCCGCTTCGTATGATGCGTGCTGCCAGATTTGCCAGTCAACTTGGATTCATGCCAGTTGCTGATGTGATCATTGCAGCAACAGATATGAGAGATCGAATCTCAATAGTTTCAGCTGAGCGAGTTCGCGATGAATTCACCAAACTGATTATGGGTGCCAACCCACTTCAAGGTTTAGAAATACTTGAAGGAACAAAACTTTCAGAATTAATAATTCCAGAACTTCCTGCACTGCAATTAGAGATTGATGAACACCACCGACATAAAGACGTTTATGAGCACAGTTTAAAAGTTTTAAGTCAGGCAATTGATTTGGAATCAATGCATGAACCTGCTTGTGAGCCCGATTTAGTTTTGCGCCTTGCCGCGCTATTACATGACATTGGCAAACCAAAGACCCGCAAATTCGAAAGTGGCGGCGGCGTAAGTTTTCACCATCACGAAGTTGTTGGGGCAAAAATAGCGAAGAAGCGTTTGGCTGCGTTGCGATATTCAAATGAAATTATCGATAGCGTCACAAAATTAATTGAACTGCATTTGCGCTTCCATGGTTATGCAGATGGTCAATGGACTGATTCTGCTGTGCGCAGGTATGTACGTGATGCCGGTGATCAGTTAGTTCGATTACACAAATTGACTAGAGCTGATTGCACCACACGCAATCAACGTCGAGCGATGATGCTTGCTGCAACATACGACGATTTAGAAGATCGAATCGCAAAGTTATTAGAAGAAGAAGAGTTAAGTGCGATTCGCCCTGACCTTGATGGTCAAGAAATCATGGCTGAGCTGGGATTAAAACCTGGACCACAGGTTGGCGCAGCTTATGACCACATGCTTAATGTGCGCTTGGATAAAGGTCCGCTGACTAAAGAAGAAGCGCTGGTCGAACTAAGAAATTGGTGGAAGTCTCAGTAGGTTTCGTGATTTGTAATAGTGCTGCCCAGTTAGCATCAAAACGATCAACAAAACAGTTGAGGCAATCGATACGCGAACAACTAAATCTGTTCGAACTGCTTCAATCAAGGTGAAAGCACAAATACCAGAAACGATCGAAACGTTAATTAGCATGTCAAAAATTGAAAAGACTCGGCCGCGATGTGCATCATCAATATCGCGCTGAATTGTTGTATCTGAATTAATTTTTAAGAATTGTCCAGCACAGCCAAGTAAAAATGCCGCAATTAAAATTCCACGCATTGTTTGACTCAAGAAACCGCTTACAGTTGAAACTAATGCAGCGGCAGTCACAAACGTTGCAATCAGAATAATAGTTGATTGGCGTTCATCCATACTTTTTGTGACTCGTTCGATGCGACCATTCATTAGAGATGCCGAAATAATTGCGGCTGCAAATGACCCAGCTCCTGCAGCAATCGCACAATATCCAAAATCAGTAACTGCATCTTCTGGATTACTTGAACTATTCCAAACAGTTCTGGCAAGAAGTAACGCGGTAACAGTTAACGTTCCAAAAGCTGCTCGCTGCAGCGCAACAGCGGTCATACTGCGAAGTGCATCTGGCGCTGCGGTTAGGCGATTAACACCAGCTTTTAAACCAGTAATTGCATTTCGAAATTCTTTTTTGATTTCACTTGTCACCCCGTGCGGGCCAAGTACATCATTTGGTGCAAAGGTCGTTGCAAAGTAGGCAGCAATCCCAGCAAATGCAGCACCAATCACGATCAATCCCGCATTTAAATTGTCAGTATTGCCGATCAGTTTTTGCATCCAAAGTCCAAAACCAACAGCAACTGAGGCAGCAACTGTGCCAAGTGTTGGGAATAGCGCATTTGCGCCAACCAAATTTGATTCATCAACAACGTGTGGAACAGAAGCCGCTAACGCAGCTTGAATAAATCGATTAATACCAAGACTGATTAAAACTAGAACTGCCAATGTTTTATTTGCATCATGGCCGGTGAAGACAACTGCAATTGCCAGCATTGTTACAACGCGCAAGATATTTGCGCGATAAAGGATCGATCGACGCGACCAACTGTCGATAAACAAACCAACAAAAGGTCCAATGATCGAATAAGGAATTAGCAAGATAGCAAATGAAAGTGCGATGCGTTCAGGATTAGCTGCACGCTCTGGTGAAAATAAAACGAATGTGGCTAACGCCGTTTGAAGAATTCCATCGCCAGCTTGCCCAAATAAACGAACGTAAAGCAATCGACGGGCATTTGGCCCTTTAAAGATCGAAAGCGAATTTACGCGCTTTTGCCGAACTACTTTCACAGTGAAAACGTTACCCGCTTCTTTTGTTGATTAATGCAGTGCCGCAAGTTAAGTGGGACCCACAAGATGTGGGTCCCACCAGGAGGCTATTTCTATTTAGTTTTCTTTTTGCTTGTTGAAATAATTACTGAGCTTTACCAGCAATGAAATCTTCAACAAGGTTCTTACAAGTTGTGTCGTCATATTGAACCGGTGGGCTCTTCATGAAGTAACTTGATGCCGAAAGAATTGGGCCACCTACGCCGCGATCTTTTGCAATCTTGCATGCACGAATCGCGTCGATGATTACGCCAGCAGAGTTAGGTGAATCCCAAACTTCTAGCTTGTATTCAAGGTTTAGTGGAACGTCACCAAATGCGCGACCTTCAAGACGAACGAATGCCCACTTGCGATCATCTAGCCATGCAACATAGTCAGATGGACCAATGTGAACGTTCTTTGCACCAAGGTCGTGTTTTAGGTTTGAAGTAACAGCTTGAGTCTTTGAGATCTTCTTTGATTCAAGGCGATCACGTTCAAGCATGTTTTTGAAGTCCATGTTTCCACCAACGTTTAATTGATAGGTGCGGTCAACGATTACGCCACGATCTTCAAAAAGTTTTGCAAGCACGCGGTGGGTGATTGTCGCACCAACCTGGCTCTTAATGTCATCACCAACAATTGGCACACCAGCTTTAGTGAACTTGTCTGCCCATTCTTTTGTGCCAGCAATGAAAACTGGAAGCGCGTTAACAAAGCCAACGCCAGCATCAATTGCACACTGAGCGTAGAACTTAGCAGCTTCTTCAGAGCCAACTGGTAAGTAACAAACAAGAACGTCAACTTTTGCGTCCTTTAGTGCCTTAACTACATCAACTGGCTTATCGTCTGATTCGACAACCATTTCTTTGTAGTACTTGCCTAGGCCATCAAGAGTATGACCTCTTTGAACAGTCACGCCAGTTGGTGGAACCTCTGAGAATTTGATTGTGTTGTTTTCGCTAGCAAAGATTGCATGTGAAAGATCTTGGCCAACTTTCTTTCCATCAACATCAAACGCAGCAACGAACTCAACGTCGCGTACGTGATATGGACCGAACTGCACGTGCATTAGGCCTGGTACTTGTGCATTTGGATCTGCATCTTTGTAGTACTCAACACCTTGTACAAGTGATGAAGCGCAGTTACCTACGCCAACTATTGCTACTCTTACTGAACTCACTTTTAGCCTCCTTATTGCTTTTGTGAATTACTTGTTTTTTGCAGAAGCACCAGATGACTTGGTTAAGCCACCAGATTCTTCATGCGAAATCAATTCGTTTAACCAGCGCACTTCACGTTCAAGTGCATCTAGTCCGTGCTTTTGTAATTCCAATGTGTATGCATCAAGACGTTCACGTCCCTTTGCAACATTGGTGCGCATCTCAGCTAGCCGAGTTTCTAATCTGACTCTGCGACCTTGAAGAATATGAATTCTGGTGTCAGCAGATGTTTGCGCGAACAATGACATGCGGACGGCGAAAGTTTCGTCATCCCATGCATCTGGACCGCTATTTGTTAGCAGTGAAGACAAATGGGCTTTACCTGCATCGGTTAATACATAAACAATGCGGTTGCGCTTTGGATATTTGTTGGTCGGATTTGAATCCTGTTCAGCCAGGAACCCACGTTCAACCAGTGATCTAAGCGTTGGATATAGCGCGCCGTATGAAATTGTCTTGAATAACCCAGTTACTGAGATAAGTCGCTTACGCAGCTCATAACCGTGCTGTGGGTTTTGCGAAAGAATGCCTAAGACCGAAAGCTCTAATGCTTCAGAACGTTTAGCCACAGCGAATCTTCCATTTAGATGTATCAAAAAGATACATCAAGACAATACATTAGGACCCATCGGAAGTCATATTTTGCCCAAAATAAGGCAATCCCTTGGCCTTATTTATAGACATAGGCTTAATCCCATGGCCACAGGAAACCAAGGAATCAAGGGATATCGCCTTGGTTTGGGTGGCATGGCCCAAGAACCACCACGGCCAATCCCACATCCATTTGAAGATGTAGCCGATCCAACTAGGCCAAGGCATGTGCTGGATTACATCCTGGCTAGGCGAGCAACCTTAGAAACAATCAAAAACGATGCTCTGGCTCGGGAGCAAGTATGCGATGCCGATCCATATTTATTAAGAGCAGCTAAGCACCATGGTGAACAAACTGAAAGAAAATGCCCGATTTGTGCCAAATCAGATTTAGTTCACGTCACCTATGTATATGGAGATGATCTTGGTTATTTAGCTGGCCGAGTAAAAATGTCTGCCGAATTGCCCCAAATGGCAAGAGAGTATGGGCACTTTAGGGTTTATGTTGTTGAAGTCTGTGTTTTGTGTGGATGGAATCATCTTCAACTTTCTTATGTTTTAGGTGATGGCACACCACGCCGACCACCAAGTAAGCCAAGAGATGTGTTGGAATAGATAAATGAGTAAAGCCAAGCTGCCGAAATTGAATTTCAATTTCAAACTTCCAACCCGTAGGCAATTTGCCACTGGTTTTATTGTCACTTCAGTTCTTGGCATTGTCTTTTTGTTTGCTGCTGTTCGCGCAGTTGAAGTTCCTGCGCCAAATGACGTTTCGCAAGCTCAAGCAACAATTCTTTATTACGACGACGGCACAACTGAACTTGGACGCTTAGGTGAAGCAAATCGCGTTTCACTAAATCTTGCAGAAATTCCGGTCACTGTTCAAGACGCCGTATTAGCTGCTGAAGATCGTGATTTTTACGATCATGGTGGCTTTTCTATTCGTGGTATTTCTCGCGCATTATTTAACAACATTGTTGCACGCATTAATCCGTGGAATTCAGAATCGGGCTACGCCGGTGGCGGTTCAACAATTACTCAGCAGTATGCAAAAAATGCATACTTAACTCAAGAACAAACAATTAAACGTAAAGTTCGCGAAATTATTCTTTCGATCAAACTTGAAACAATGATCACCAAAGAAAAAATTCTTGAAAACTACTTGAACACCAGCTTTTTTGGTCGAGGCGCTTATGGTGTTGAAACTGGTGCAAATGCATATTTTGGAAAGAGCGCCAAAGACATAACTATTGCTGAAGCTGCAGTTCTTGCATCAATTATTCAAGCACCAAATGGCCTTGCACCAGAAAAGAATTTGGCTGGCTTAACTGAACGTTGGAACTACACACTTGATGGCATGGTTGAAAAAGGTTGGATAACACCTGAAGTTAGAGCTGTTCAAGTTTTCCCAACAATCATCGAGCACAAGAGTATGAATTCGTTCGCTGGACCAACTGGTCACTTAGTCGAACAAACTCGTCAAGAACTTTACGATCTTGGAATTACTGAAGATCAATTAAACCGTGCCGGTCTTCGCGTAACGACAACTTTTAATAAACAAGCCCAAGATGCAGCCCTATCTGCTGTCATTGAAGAAGGCCCAACCGAAGGTATCGAAGGATTACGAATTGGTATGGCTGCCGTTCGTCCAGGTACTGGTGAAGTTGTTGCTATTTACGGTGGCGCTGATTACTTACAAGACCAGTTCAATAATGCAACTCAAGCAATTGGTCAGGCTGGTTCGACATTTAAACCCTTTGCACTTGCTGCAGCTTTAGAAAATAATTTCTCACTTGGCAGCGTATTTAGCGGTATGAACAAGACAAAAGTTGATGGCTTTGAAGTTGTTAACTATGGCGATAATTCATACGGCGAGTGGATCACTTTGCTACTTGCAACCGAAAACTCAGTTAACTCCGCCTATGTTTCGCTGGCTTATCAAGTAGGTCTGGACAAGGTTTATCAATCTGCGATTCGCGCTGGTATTCCAGAAACAGAAGTTGGCATGATGCCCAACCTTGCATTCACGCTTGGAACCGCAAGTCCAAACGTTGTTGATATTGCAAACGGGTATTCAACATTTGCTGCTCGCGGCGTGCAAACAGATTTGACTTACATCAAGAAAATTCAAGACAAAGCCGGCAACGTGATGTTTGAATACAAACCACAATCTGTTCAGGCGTTTAGTACTGATGTTGCCGACACCGTCAGCTACGCACTAAAGAAAGTTGTTGAAGTCGGTACCGGTAAGGCTGCGTTGCGCGTCGGTCGTCCAGTTGCTGGTAAAACCGGTACAACAAACGACAACAAGTCAGCTCTTTTCGCCGGCTACACACCACAACTAGCTGCAGCAATTATGTTCACCAAAGATGGTCCTGATGGCCAGCCAATGACACTAAGTGGAACTGGTGGCATGCGAACTGTTACCGGTGGTTCTTACCCGGCACGCATTTGGACTGCATTTATGAAGGGTGCACTCGATGGGGTTAAAGCAACAAGCTTTGGTGCATTACCTACCGGTCAACCTGATGGCGCAAACCCAACGGGCACGCCAATCTATACCGGAATCGATCCAGCACTTGTTGGCCAACAGGTTACGGTGCCAAACTTGATCATGTCACTAGCTGATGCAAGGGCAACTGCTTTTTCAAGTGGAATTGGTTTAGTTGAAAGTATTGGCGCAGATGTTGATCAAAATGCAACGCTTTATGTAATTAACCAATCGATTCCAGCTGGAACAGTTGTCACTGGTGGAACGGCAGTTGGCGTGACGATTACAAATACGCCACCTACGCCTTAACGGAAATTAATTACGTCAAAAGTTGCAGTGGTATTTCGCACTGTGCACTCAAGTTGGTCGCCAATTTTAACTTTGCGATCTTCACACCAAAGTAATGAAACATGCATGTGCGGTGGCTCAGCAAACGGCAAATTCTTCTTACCCAATTTAAATGGCGAACGAACTTTGCCAAGTGATTCAGAAATTCCTTCGGAAAACGCAATAGCTTTCAATCGAAGCGTGTTTCTTGAAGCAGGGGCAGCAAGGGCAACACCATGGGCGGTTCCACCACTAACCACAAGCAACCTTGCATGGCCATGGCCATCAACCTGGCGGTAGCCAACGTGTTCATGATCACCAGTTAATTCATGGATTTCTAGGACTGTTCCAGTTGCTTGTAAGCCTTTTTGATTTCCAAGCCAAAGCGAAGTTCCAAGGCGAACTGAAACTTCGATACTTAAATTATTTTCTCTAGCAAATTCAAAAATCTGTGAAACATCTTTTGTTGATACATGAGAAAGATTTAATTTAAGTGGCCAGCCCATTTCATTGACCCGCGGGGCAATCGCTTTAATCCAAGAAAAAATCTCATTAAGTCTTGATGATGATTTTTTAATATTGACTCGGGCAGAGCTTGAAAATACTTTCAGATCCAGATTTTCCGGATCAACAATTGGCAGATGAAGATTTAAACCAACAATTTGAATGTTGTGTTGATCGCCATTTATTAATCCAAGAATGTCATTTGGGTTTACACCAAAGCGATGTGTTGAAGTTTTACCCTCAACAAGGGCAAATTTAATTCCAGCATTGGCGGCTTGGGAAAAATGTGAACCAGAAATTATCGCAATAATTCGGTGCGCATTATTTTTTGTCGCATGTTGCCAAGCTTCAATCGCTTCGTGATCATTTGGGTTGAAAGGCTCAAGAACAACAATTTCATTTCCAAAGTCAGTCAAAGCTTGATCTAGTTCAAATACTGTGCCAACAGCAATTCGCTTCACACCAAGCTTTGTTGATTCATGGCTAAGTGTTCTACGGGTAAAACCGTAACCATTTCCTTTTATTACTGGGATAACTTGCGCATTTACTTTTTTAAAATCATCAATGATGGAATTTATATTTTTTTCAAACAACGCGCGATCAACAGTTAATGCAAAAGTCATAACTAATTACCGCCTTGCCATGTAAAGCTTGAACGCTGTTGCCCAAGATTTTGAGATTACAAAATCCCATTCACCAACATATTCTTGCGCATAACCACCGGTTCCAAGTTTGAACTGAATCAAACCGAATAAATGGTCATTTTGATCCAGTGTGTCGGAAATACCGCGCATGTCATAAATAGAACTGCCAGCAGCCAAACTGTCTTTGATCATTGCCCACTGAATTGCATTACTTGGACGCAAATCGCGAGCAGCTGTCGTTGAAGCGCCATAGGAATACCAAGAATGGTTTCCAACCCTGGTTAATGTGGTTGCAGCAATCGCACCATTAAAATCTGGGTGTTCTGCGATAAATAATTTCATTCGTTTTGGATCTTCTTCACGAAGTTTTGTCCACATTGTTTGGAAATAAGAAAGTGGTCTTGGCGTGAACCTGTCGCGTTTGGCAGTTTCTAAATAACACTTATGGAAAATCTCTAAATCTGCTTTAGTACCAACACGTACGGTAACGCCTGATTTTTCAGCCTTTTTGATGTTTCTACGCCAAAGTTGATTAAAGCTATCTGAGACTTTTTCTTCAGTTTTATTTTTTAAATCAATTTGAAATACATAACGAGGTTGGTAATCACCAAAGCCAGCCGCCTCAGCTTTTGGTTGGTGCCAACCCAGCTTTTCTAGCTCAGTGACTAAATTCAAACCAGCTTTATTTGTTTCATCTGGAGTTAACTGACCAATTCGTTTTGCTGAATCATTTGCGATCGCATCTTTTAAAGTTTCGGCTTTCCAACGACGCACCCAAGTGTGTGGTCCGATTTTGATTTGAAAAACACCAATTGGTTTTAAGTAATTAACTAATGCAGTGAGTGCATCTGGTACTTGATTTGAAGCCCAGTCAAAATCTGGACCTTCAGGTAAGTAAGCAAGATACTTCTTAACTTTTGGAACTTTACGTAATAAAACTAAACCAGCGCCAATTACTTGATCGCCGTCAAACCAACCAAGTGATTTTGCAATCCAACCAGCTTTAGTTTTACCCCAAGCGGGTGTTTGTAAAAAAGAAACAGAGTTTTGTGCATCAATGTATTTCAGATGTTCCTCTGAACTAATTTCTTTTACAAGTATCACTAATAATCACAACTACTTCAGCGCATCGCGCAAAATCTTAAGATCAGTTTCAATATCATCAAAAGGTGTTTCAAGAAGCACAGGTGCATTTGCTTTTTTCAAATTATTGATGATTACATCAATATCCATAGTTCCTGAATTTAAATTTGCGTGGCGATCCGCGCCAGAATCAAATGCATCGCGACTGTTATTGCAATGAACTAAATCAATTCGTCCAGTCGTTTTCAAAATTGTTTCAGCAAGATCTGCTTGTTCAATTCCACCAGCATGTGCATGACATGTATCCAAACAAAAACCAACACCTGTTGAACCAACTGCGTCCCAAAGTCTGGCAATTGATTCAAGTTTGCGTGCCATCGAAAATTTTCCACCAGCAGTGTTTTCGATATAAACCGGAACTTTCATATCTAGTTGATCAAGTGCTTTAACCCAGTTGGCCACACCAATTGTTGGATCATCATCAGCGGTGACATGACCACCATGTACAATTACAGCCTTGGCACCAATTGATGCAGCGGCATCTACATCGGTTTGTAATAACTTGCGACTTGGAATTCGAACTTTGTTATTTGTGGTAGCCACATTAATTACGTATCTGGCGTGCACATAAATATCGATCTTGGCTGCTTTTGCAGACTTCTTCAGACCTTCAGCTCCATCGGCATGGGGGATCTCAGTTCCCTTCCAGCCTTGCGGGTCAGCTAGGAATACCTGGATGTGGTCTAGGCCCAGCTTTTTGGCGGTTTCAATGGGGTTTTCGCCACTTACGTGGGATCCCACAGCCAGTTTGGTCATGTCCTAAGGCTACCGATAAAACCCACAAACCCTTTAAAACTCGAATTTTTAAGGAGCCCAAAAACCCCATAGAATTGGGATTCTTAATCCCTCCTGCCATGGAAAGACCATGGCCGATTAGTCCACAGGAGGTGGGTATTAAGTATGCGTAACTACGAAGTAGTAGTAATCCTTGATCCCGAGCTCGAAGAGCGTACGGTCGCACCATCACTAGACACATTCCTAAATGTTGTTAAGAAAGATGGCGGCGAAGTTCGCAAAGTCGATATCTGGGGTCGTCGCCGTTTGGCATATGAAATCGACAAAAAGGGCGAAGGTATCTACGCCCTGCTTGACGTCAATTGCTCACCAGCAGCAGTTGCAGAACTAGATCGTCAACTTAGCCTGAATGAATCGGTGCTTCGCACCAAGGTCATGCGGGTAGACAGCAAGTAAGGGGAAACCGCAATGGCACAAGGTGACGTAACTGTCACAGTTGTTGGAAACCTAACCGGTGATCCAGAACTACGCTTTACTCCAAATGGACAAGCAGTAGCTTCTTTCACAGTTGCTTCAACAACCCGTGTTCTTGATCGTAATTCCAATGAATGGAAAGACGGCGACACCCTTTTCTTACGTTGTAGCGTTTGGCGTCAGTACGCCGAGAACGTTGCTGAGTCTTTAACAAAAGGCACACGCGTTCTAGTTACTGGTCGACTAAAGCAACGTTCATACGAAACTAAAGAAGGCGAAAAGCGCACTGTAGTTGAAATGGATGTTGACGATGTCGGTCCAGCACTTCGCAATGCAACAGCGAAAGTAAGTCGGGTAACTCGCGGTAGCGACGGTGGATACAACGCAGGTGGCTCAAGTGCACCAGCTGAAGATCCATGGGCAGCACCGATGACAAACGACGAACCACCTTTCTAGGTATCACTTTTTAAACCAAACCATTCCGGATAAAACCGGGCTCATAAGGAGAGCACCACAATGGCAAAGCCACCAGTACGTAAGTTCAAGCCAAAGGCTTGTGCATTCTGTAAAGAAGACAGCGCAGCAATCGATTACAAAGACACTGCACTACTTCGCAAATTCATTTCTGATCGCGGCAAGATCCGCGCTCGTCGAGTAACTGGCAACTGCACCCAGCACCAGCGCGACATTTCAAATGCGGTTAAGAACGCACGCGAAATCGCACTTCTGCCTTACACCTCAACCGCACGATAAGGAGTATTTGAAAAATGAAACTTATTTTGACTCAAGAAGTTAACGGCCTAGGTGCCGCAGGTGACGTTGTTGAAGTTAAAGACGGTTATGGCCGTAACTTCCTGATGCCAAAGGGTCTAGCAACAGCTTGGACTCGCGGCGGCGAGAAGCAAGTTACCCAAATCAAGCGTGCACGTAACAAGCGTGCTGTGCGCGACCGTGACCATGCACTTGAAATCAAAGCTGCATTGGAATCATCAGCAGTAGTGCTTAACGCACGCGCTGGCGAAGAAGGTCGTCTATTTGGTTCAGTAACCGTTGGCGACATCGCAGATGCAATCAAGAATGTTGAAGTTGATAAGCGCAAGATCGTGCTTTCTTCTCCAATCAAACTTGCTGGCAAGCACAGCGTTGCAGTTCGTCTGCACCCAGATGTAGTTGCTCAAATTACTGTCGATGTTCGCGGTAAGAAGAAGTAACTAAACAAATTAGATTCTGGGGTCATTCAATATCGAATGACCCCAGAATTATTTAACCAAGATTAAATTTCGAATTCAGAAAGAAAATGATGACAACTTTATTTACACTTCACACTAATCACGGCGACATTCGCATTAACATTTTCGATAACCATGCACCTAAAACTGTTAAGACCATCCTTGGTTTAGCAGAGGGAACGATGGAGTGGACAGATCCACGGACCAATGCTGCAACAACTAAGCCGCTATACGATGGCACTATTTTCCACCGCATCATTCCTGGTTTCATGATTCAAGGTGGCGATCCACTTGGTCAGGGTATTGGTGGCCCAGGATTCAAGTTTGCAGATGAACCACATCCAGAATTAGTTTTCGACAAGCCTTACCTACTTGCAATGGCAAATGCTGGACCAAACACAAACGGTTCACAGTTCTTCATCACTGTTGCGCCAACCACATGGCTTAACTTCAAACACACCATCTTTGGTGAAGTTGCTGATCAAGAAAGCCGCGATGTGGTTGATGCAATTGCCAATGTCGCGACAGGCGCGATGGATCGCCCAGTTGAAGATGTAGTTATTAACAAAACTTCAGTCACCCGTAGCTAATTAATTAATCTTTAGTTATGAGTACTTGCTACCGGCACACTGATCGCGAGACATATATAAATTGCTCGCGTTGTGGTCAATTTATTTGCCCAGAATGCATGGTCAGTGCGCCGGTAGGTTTTCAATGTGTTGAATGTGTTGGACAAAATCAAGCACCAAAAGTTAAAGCAAGTTTTGGTGCCAGTCGAAATCAAATTCCAGTTGTTTCAAAATACTTAATTGGAATTTGTGTTGGCGCTCTTTTCTACACACTTTTAAATGGCGGCGTCAGTTACATGGCATTGCAATTTGGAATGGTGCCCGAAGCTATTGCAAATGGTCAGTGGTGGCGATTAGTAAGCGCTGCATTTTTGCACGGTGGAATTTTGCACCTGGCATTTAACATGTATGCGCTTTATTGGCTTGGTCCACAGTTAGAACAATTACTTGGCCATGTTCGCTTTGCTTCGATATACATGTTGTCAGCAATTGGTGGAAATGTTGTCTCGTATTATTTCTCCGACATTGCAACAGTTTCAGTTGGCGCATCTGGTGCAATCTTTGGATTAATGACTGCAACGATTGTGATTGGTCGTGAACTTCGGGCAGATGTTTCGCAGCTAATGACTTTATTGGTATTAAACGTTGTAATTGGTTTTGCCAGCGCTGGAATTGATTGGCGAGCCCATTTAGGTGGTGCAATTGTTGGCGCTGCCACAGGATATTTACAGACTCACAGCGGAAAGAATTTACGGTTTTCTGGAATGACTGCAATCGTTGTAATACTTTTGGCTTTGGTCTTTGTAAGAAATCAACAAGTGCTAAATGCACTGATCGGGCAATAGTAAGGTTGAGTTATGCCAATTTCTAAGAAACGTAAATCACTTAAACCGGCTTATGTGCCGCCAACAACTGGCCCAGTTAATCCAGTGAAGATCGGCAGTCCAGCTTGGCTGGTGCCAACCATGGTGACGATGTTTGTCTTGGGTTTAATTTGGATTGTGATTTTTTATCTTGTTGGTAGCCAAGTTCCAGTTATGAAAGATCTAAGCAATTTGGTCAACGTATTAATTGGATTTGGCTTTATTGGAATTGGGTTCGCCCTTTCCACCCGCTGGCGTTAGGGGACCAAATACACCCTTTAATTACATGGGTGTAATTTCTCCCCAGCCGTGGATAAGGTTGTGGATAAGTCCATTATGAAAATAGATGAGCGTCGAGTCAGGCATGCAGTGACTGCATTAATCGCAGCTGCAGCCGGATTGCTCTTTGTGTCTAGTCAGCAAACTGCAGCAGGCACCAACATTAGAAATGCCGGCCTTGAAGATTTGCGCGGACTAATTATCAACCGAGCTAAGGGAATGGTTGGTTTAGAACGCGATGTTAACGAACTTCAAAAAGAAGTTACGCAGCTGACTTCAGCAAAAACCGATCAAGAA